>OAWS01000831.1_pt1 | contig 20715 bp, 16 predicted proteins | sample 1517141 | NCBI WGS metagenome assembly OAWS01 (sample SAMEA2580173, study PRJEB22360) | human gut metagenome | biome: human gut; feature: human-associated habitat; material: faeces | place: Denmark | collected 2008/2010
GAAACGGATGTGGGGGTGGCCGACGAGGAGCGCCTCTTCGTCCGCCGCCGCTCGCATCTCGACTTTCTGCTCTACAACCGGATGGACAACACGCCGATTCTGGGGATCGAGGTGGACGGCGTGCTCCACCACCGCTTCGACGAGGTGCAGGTCGCCCGCGACCGGCGCAAAAACGGCATCCTCGCCAAGATCGGCCTGCCACTTCTGCGTCTCTCCACGGACGGCAGCAGCGAAAAGGAGCGGATCGTAGGCGCTCTCGAACAGGCCATGCAGCGAGGGTGAGTGCCAAGCAGCGGAATTCGAAGTGGACGACTATAAAGTCCACTCTTCGATCCATCGTTTTCTAAAATGAAATCGTGCCTGAAGATCCCTGTGGTTTTATTCGCGATTGGCCGTTCTGTGTCTTAAATACCCAGTTCACAAACGGCGATATTCCGACGTTATGAATAAAACGTCAGGAGAAAACATATCCTCAAAGAATTGCCTTGCGGATTATTTCCTATCTTTGTATTATTGCATCAAAAAGCTCGTTACCATGACAACCCAAAGCGAAGCAGCATTAGAGAACGGATTGATAAAGACGCTGATCGACAACAGCTACGAGCGCGTCTTAATCAAAGAGGAAGAGAATCTGAAGACGAACTTCAAGGTGCAGTTGGAGAAGCATAACCAAAAAGAGTTGCAACTTCACGGCCGGTCGCAATTTACCGACAAGGAGTTCGAAAAGATCCTCATTTACCTCGAAGGCGGTACACGATTCGAAAAAGCGAAGAAATTACGAGACCTCTATCCGTTGGAAACAGAAGATGGCGAGCGTATTTGGGTGGAGTTTCTCAATCAAAAAAAGTGGTGTCAGAACGAGTTTCAGGTTGCCAATCAGATAGCCATTGAGGGCCATAGGCAATGCCGCTACGACGTCACGATTCTCATCAACGGTCTTCCGTTGGTGCAGATCGAGTTGAAGAAACGCGGCGTGGAACTGAAGCAGGCATACAATCAGATCCAGCGTTATCACAAGACGTCGTTTCATGGGTTGTTCGACTATATTCAGCTGTTCGTAATATCGAACGGCGTGAATACACGCTATTTTGCCAACAATCCGAACAGCGGCTACAAATTCACGTTCAACTGGACAGATGCCGAGAACCGGCCGTTCAACGACCTGAATATGTTCGCCAACTTCTTTTTCGACAAGTGTACGTTGGGAAAGATCATCAGCAAATATGTAGTGCTGCACGAGGGCGACAAGAGTCTGATGGTATTACGGCCCTATCAGTTCTATGCCGTCGAGAAGATTATCGACAAGGTGGAGAACACCAACAAGAACGGTTACGTCTGGCATACGACAGGCGCGGGGAAGACCCTGACCTCGTTTAAAGCGGCGCAGCTGGTCTCGGAAATAGACGGAATCGACAAGGTGATGTTCGTCGTAGACCGTCACGACCTCGACACGCAGACGCAGTCGGAATACGAAGCGTTCGAGCCGGGTGCGGTAGACAATACGGACAACACGCACGAGCTGATCAAGCGGTTGAGCGGTGATTCGAAAATCATCATCACCACGATTCAGAAGCTCAATTGTGCCGTCACGAAAGATTACTACAACCGGCATCTGCAAGAGATTCGGAATAAAAAAGTCGTAATGATTTTCGACGAATGCCACCGCAGTCACTTCGGCGACTGCCACAAAAATATCGTCAACTTCTTCAACAACCTGCAAATTTTCGGATTTACGGGTACGCCTATCTTCGTCGAGAATGCCAAACAGGAGCACACAACGGCCGATGTTTTCGGCGAATGCCTGCACAAGTATTTGATCAAGGATGCCATTGCCGACGAGAATGTATTGGGCTTTCTGGTCGAATATTATCAAGGCAGCACGACGACCGACTGCGAGAGCGAGGCACGTATGCGGGAGATTGCACAGTTCATTCTCAACAACTACGACAAATCGACCTTCGGCGGTGAGTACAACGCACTGTTCGCCATTCAGTCCGTACCGATGTTGCTCCGCTACTACAAGATTTTCAAGGAACTGAATCCGAAGATCCGAATCGGCGCCATCTTCACCTATGCCGCCAACGCCAGTCTGGACGACGGGCAGACGGGAATGAATCAAGGGTTTGCCGACTCAAAGGTCGCTGCCGACGAGCTGCAAGCCATTATGGATGACTACAACGCGATGTTCGGTACATCTTTTACGACCGACAATTTCAGCGCCTATTACGACGACGTAAACGAGCGCATGAAGAAACGCAAGAAGGATATGCTGCCGCTCGACCTGCTGCTGGTCGTCGGAATGTTCCTCACGGGCTTCGATGCCAAGAAGCTCAATACGCTTTATGTCGACAAAAATCTGGAATATCACGGGTTGTTGCAGGCGTTCAGCCGCACGAACCGCGTGCTGAACGAGAAAAAGCGTTTCGGAAAAATCGTATGCTTCCGCGACCTTAAAGCCAATGTGGATGCAGCGATCAAACTTTTCAGTAACAACACGCCCAATGAGAAGATCATACGCCCGCCGTTCGAGAAGGTGCGCAAGGAGTTGAATCTGAAAATGATCTCTTTTCTGGAGAAATATCCCGACATCAGCTGCATCGACGCGCTGAAAAGCGAACCAGAGAAACGCGAATTCGTGTTGGCTTTCCGCGAGATTATCCGGGGGAAAATCGAGGCGCAAATCTACGAGGAGTACGAAGCGGACGATCCCTATTTCATCATGTCCGAGCAGGAATACATGGATTTCCGTTCCAAATACCTCGACATCGCCATCGGTCATACGGGAGACAAGCAAAAGGGCATTCCCGACGCTACACAAACCGAGATCGAACACGAAAATATCGACGACGTGGATTTCTGTTTGGAGCTGCTCCACAGCGACGTTATCAATGTCGCCTACATTCTGGCACTGATTGCCGACCTGAACCCCGACAGCGAAGATTACCGGCAGAAACGTCAGCAGATCATCGATACGATGATTCGAGACGCCTCGATGCGCAACAAGGCCAAACTCATCGACGGGTTTATCCAGCAGAATGTCGATGACGACAAGGCCGGATTCAACCGCGCAAAGGCGGACGGGTCCATCGACTTGGAGACGCGGTTGATGAACTACGTCAGCGCCGCCCGCGAACGGGCGATCGAACGTCTGGCCGAGGAGGAGGCCCTGAGTCACGATGCGTTGAGAGAGTATCTGGCGCAATACGATTACCTTCAACGCGAGAAACCCGAAATCATTCAGAACGCTATCAAAGAGAAGAAGGTAGGGCTGAAGGAGCGTCGCAATATCCTCAAACGGGTATTGGCTAAGCTCCGCATAATTATCGACACGTTTAACTGGGAATAAACACACAACGCATATGAGCGAAGAACTGCAACAAAAATTGCGCAGCCAGCTTTGGACGGTTGCCAACACCCTGCGTGGCAACATGTCGGCCAGCGATTTTATGTATTTCACTCTCGGCTTCATCTTCTATAAGTACCTCTCCGAAAAAATCGAGTTGTATGCCAATGAGGAACTGAAGGAGGACGGTATGACCTTCAAGGAGGCATGGGAGAGCGACGACGAAGAGTTGAAGGTCGACCTGAAAGAGGCGTGCGTGCAGGATTTGGGTTATTTCGTCGAGCCGGAATACCTTTATTCCACCATTATCTCGATGATCGACCGCAGGGAGAATATCCTCCCAGCATTGGAGCGGTCGCTCAAGAAAATCGAGGACAGCACCATCGGTCAGGAAAGCGAAGACGATTTCGGCGGTCTCTTCTCTGACATCGATCTCGCATCTCCCAAGCTGGGCAAAACGGCCGACGATAAGAATAAGTTAATCAGCGACGTGCTTGTCGCATTGAACGGCATCGACTTCGGGCTGAAAGATGCGCAGGAGATTGATATTCTGGGCGACGCCTACGAATACATGATCGGTCAATTCGCCGCCGGAGCCGGGAAAAAGGCGGGCGAGTTCTATACACCGCAGGAGGTCAGTCAGATTCTTGCAGAAATCGTCATCACGGGCAAACAGCGTTTGAAGACGGTCTACGACCCCACTTGCGGCAGCGGCTCGCTCCTGCTCCGCACGGCTCGGAGTGGACAGGCCGATGAGATTTTCGGGCAGGAGAAGAACCCTACGACCTTCAATCTCTGCCGCATGAATATGTTGCTGCACGGTATTAAGTATAACGATTTCGACATCCGCAACGGTGATACGCTCGAAGCCGATGAGTTCGGCGATCAACCATTCGACGCCGTAGTGGCCAACCCGCCCTTCTCGGCCGATTGGAGTGCCGCCGCGAAATTCAACAACGACGACAGGTTCAGCAAGGCCGGAGTGCTTGCCCCAAAATCGAAGGCTGACTATGCGTTTATCCTGCACATGATCTACCACCTCAACGAGGGCGGCACGATGGCTTGCGTAGCTCCGCACGGCGTATTGTTCCGCGGAGCGGCCGAAGGTAAGATCCGTCGGTTTCTGATCGAGAAGAAGAATTATATCGACGCAATCATCGGACTTCCTGCCAATATCTTCTACGGCACCAGTATTCCGACCTGCATCCTCGTGATGAAAAAATGCCGCAAGCAGGAGGACAATATTCTCTTTATCGATGCTTCGCGCGAGTTCGAGAAGGTGAAGACACAGAATAAATTACGCCCCGAGCACATCCGCAAAATCGTCGAGACTTACCGTAACCGCACAGAGATAGAGAAATACAGTCATTGCGCAACATTGCAGGAGATTGCCGAGAACGACTACAATCTCAATATTCCGCGCTATGTCGATACGTTCGAAGAGGAAGAGGAGATCGATATCCACGCCGTGATGGCCGAGATCAAGGAGTTGGAGGCCAAACGCGCCGAATTGGATAAACAAATAGAGGTTTATCTTAAAGAATTGGGTATTGTCGAATAAATCCGAAAAAGCAATGGCAACAAATAACAACAATAAAGCCCTCAATGTTCCCCATTTGAGATTCCCGGAGTTTAGTGGGGTGTGGAAGAAAGTTAGACTTGGAGAAAAATGTAATATGCTATGTGGCTATGCTTTCAATGGTGAGGATATTGTAGAACAAGGTTCTTACCTTCTTATGCGTGGAATCAATATTACAGAAGGTTCAATTCGTCATTCATCAGAATTAGATAGATATTATTCTGGATCAATTGAAAAATTGGATAAATATAAGTTAGCTGTCGGTGATTTAGTCATTGGAATGGATGGTTCCAAAGTCGGCAGAAATTCTGCTATTGTGTCATCCTATGAAGATGGAAGTTACTTAGTTCAGCGAGTTTGTAGAATAAAATCCTCTATAGGAAACAATTATATTCTGCAATTTATTAATAATACCAAGTTTCACCAGTATGTAGATACTGTAAAAACTTCATCAGCAATACCTCATATTAGTTTAGGAGATATACAAAATTTCAGAATATCAATTCCACCGACTCAAGATGAAACTGATAAAATAGCCAAATTGTTTTTACTTCTTGATGAACGTATTGCTACCCAAAACAAAATCATTGAGGATTTGAAGAAACTAAAGTCTGCGATTAGTAAACATTTGTTCGCACGAAAAGATTTGTTAGAAACTACTATATGCTTGTCGAATATTGCGACATTGAAAAATGGTTACGCTTTCCAGAGTAGCAAGTATAATGTACTGGGCAAATGGAAAATCCTCACAATAACAAATGTGTCTGGGGAGCGATATATAAACGATGAAGATTGCAATTGCATAATCAACTTGCCGAACGATATACAAGACCACCAAGTATTAAAAGAAGGAGATATTTTAATATCTCTTACGGGTAATGTTGGGCGTGTTTCTCTTTGTAAAAATGGGGACTATTTACTCAACCAACGAGTTGGTTTGTTACAACTTGCGAAAAATGTAAATCAAGAGTTCCTATACCAAATTTTATCTTCTCAAAAATTTGAGAATAGTATGATAGCTTGTGGTCAAGGTGCTGCCCAAATGAATATTGGTAAAGGGGATGTAGAAAGCTATGTGTTACCATATTCCTCAAATGGCAATAACATTCTTTGGGTCGCAAAAATACTACACTCATACGATGAGTGTATCATTAATGAGATGCGAAGACTAACCTTGTTAACCATGCAGAAGCAATATCTCCTTACACAGATGTTCATATAAACATCTGGGACAAAAGATAGTTCTTTTGCCTATTGAATAGTTTAAGTACTGATAACTCATTGTCGATTTTCACATCAATGCTTTGCAGTGTTGACGCAATTTCCATATTGCGACTATGTCCATAAGTTGGAATCATTATTCCGCGAACAATATCAGCGTTGATATTGCTTTGTGTTCCAGTTTCAAGATACTTGTGGATGTGGCGATACTTAAAGTATGACAAGTAGTAGTACAGATAATCCAATAAATCTTTGTCTTTGAGTTGCATTGCAAACATTGCCTGGCTTGTAGTAATAGGTATTTCATTTATAGTTACCAAGCCAACTGATGCGTACATTGACATTATTAAACTATACTTTGGAACTACCCATGCCGAAGAGTTTTCTAATCCACTTTGGCTCAAATGATTTTCTGTGTATTGGACATACTTACCTTGTTTTGTTATATCGTTAATACTCAAAAATGGTATTTCTCCATTATAGTATTCTTTATTTGTGGATGTCGGAGTACCACCAGCCTTGCCTTTTGAGAACAAAGTGTCTAATCTACTCCATCCATTAGGTTCTTGAGCAAATACCTGTTTACTAATCGCAGACCTACAACATAAACAATCCTTAATTAAGGGAATTAAGGATTTATGGTCCAATAGTTAGTAACGGATTATATCGGTGTGCGAACTTATGATCTGATAGAATAACATAAAAAAGTCCAAATTATTTGCCATATAAGGTGAAATTCTATAACTTCATGACAAAAATCGGATTATTATGATTATTGCTAAAGATTATCACATTGAAATGTTGAGTGTTGGTGCAGCTGATGCTTTCATATTGTATGTGATTGATAACCAATATGATGGGCGTCTTATCCTTATAGATGCTGGAAATTATAATGATGGGGACAAAATAATCAAACACATTAGAAAGTATTATAGCAATCCTGTTATTGATTTGGCAATTGTTACTCATTGTGATGATGATCATTATGGTGGTTTTGTTAGAATGCTGGAGAAACTAAAAAAAGGAGAGCGTGATGCGATTGGTATTGGCCAATTTTGGGTTAATGACCCTGGTAAAAATCACATTTATGTTGATGATGTCAAATATATCAACAATCAACCGGCAGTAAATAACAGAGTGAGGAAAGTCTATGATTGCAATGGACTAAATCTTTTGGAGTTAATAGACTATTTAGAGATTGATCGAATGGAAAAATTCGCTATAAGTATAAAGGATACAAACGGAAAGCTAACAAAACCTGTACCTGATCGAGTTTTTAATTTCTTGTATATTATTGGTCCAACAAAAGCATATTACGAAGAACTCATTCCTAAGTTCAGAGATGACATAAAATATAAGGAGTCTGATAATATGTACAATGAATCAGCAGATAGCCCAACAGACGAAAGTTTAAGCCCAACATTGGATGCCGCAGATGATGATAGTTCAGCTCACAATCAAAGCAGTATGATAATTTTGTTCCAACCTCATGAAAATAAAAAATACCTATTTATGGGAGATGCAGGACGAGATGCGTTTAACCATATTCCGATGCCACATAAATTTTTAATCGAAAATATACAATGGCTAAAAGTTCCTCATCATGGTAGCAAACATAATTTAGATACAATGATGATAAAATGGATAAAACCCCAAGTTGCTTATATATCGGCAAATAGTAATGATGAGTATGCTAATAGGTGTACTATAAATGCCTTAAAACGCTCCAAATGTGATGTTTACAACACATCGAGATCATAGCAATTTTATACATAAACAAATTGGAGAACGAGAAGGATATTCAACAGCAACACCCTTATAGATATGAAAGACAAAAAGATTGGATTAGCTCTCTCAGGCGGTGGGTATAGAGCTGCAGCATATCATATTGGGACATTAAGAGCCTTAAACAGATTAGGTATATTTGATAAGGTTGATGTAATATCCGCAGTTTCTGGCGGATCGATTACTGCAGCATATTATGCTCTTCACAAAGATAACTATGAAGTTTTTGAGGATAGTTTTATTAATAAACTGCGGCGAGGCGTTCTTAGAACTTCGATAACTTATCTTGTATTGTTACTTAGTGTATTACTACTCGTGTGCTACTTTATTAGTTGGTGGCTACTAATACTAGAAGTTATAATATTGTTAATATGCTGGTATTGGATTCTCCCTGTGAGCTGTTTCATTGAGTATTCATATAATCGATTATTCTTTAAAAAGAAAAAACTTTCAGACTTGCCAATAAGCCCATTAGTTGCAATAAATGCAACAGATGTTTCAAATGGAAAGTTATATACATTTTCCCAACTAAAAATGGGTAGTTATACTTATTATAAAAATGGTGATTATTCAACATCTCCCTTTGATAATACGCAATTTACTATCGCTAAAGCAGTGATGGCATCATCATGTGTGCCTTTTGCATTTTCCCCTATTAAGATATCAAAAAAGTTTTGCAAGGAAGATACTCAAACGCCTATACTTATAGATGGGGGACTGTACGATAATCAAGGAACACATAAGTTAAGTACACCGAAAAGCCGATATCACACGGACTATATAATTGTCAGCGATGCCGGCAATACACAGATTAACTCAAAATGGATTCTAAACCCCATAAGTCTATTGATAAAAACATCAGACATTATGATGGCGCGTATCAAGACATTTCAGCGACAGCAAAACATATATACTAGGGCAAACCCTAATAGATATGCATATGTACCATTAGAGTGGGACATTGAAGAACGACTAATTAGGGGGTTTGTTCGAAATATTATAGATGGTAATATAGTCGAATCGTTATACTCTTGGCACAAGATATCTTCGGAAGATATTAATAACCTTACGAATTCAGACAAGGAGATATCAAAGAATGCATTTGAAAATATTGTGACAACACTAAAAAAGAGTATTGACTGGGATCGACTTTCCAAAATATTTCCGGATAAAGAGAGTTGCAAGATGGCAAGGTCTGTAGGTACAAACTTAACCAGACTAAAGCGGAAAAAGATTGATGCTCTTATACGCCATTCTGAAGCACTTACCGAAATCCAAGTACGATTATATTTACCAGAAATCATTGAGAATTATGAATAAAATTACACGATTTAGAGCTTATCAGTTAGGAACACCAGGCTCCTCATTTTCTTATTCTGTCGATGATCATTTTACATTGATAGAAGCTCGGCTAACGCACATGAGTATACGGGGTATTAGCGCAGAATTAGAACTATTAAATAAAAACGATATCAATTGTTTGCATATAACAAGTTGGGATCAGGACCATTGTGATTATGATGAGTTATCATTAATTTTAAAATATCTTAAACCTTGGAAAATAGAATATCCTGGATATGCGCCTCATACAGACAATGCAATAAAGTGTAAACGGTTAATAGAAGCTTATCAGGGGTATACGGAAAGAATTTCGCCTGAGTACATCAACTCTTTATCTCCAGGTGAAGAGAAAAAATACAACAACATATTATACAATCCAATATACATTTCAGATAATAGTAATGACAATTCTGTAGTGCAGTTATTTAGGCAAGGTAGATTTTCGTTACTTAGTCTTGGTGATTGTGAAGATCCTGCTATTGCTCGCAGATTGATTAATAGTAGAATGGTAAATGAAACAGATGTATTGATTCTTGCACATCATGGTGCAGACAATGGTTTTACAACAAGAGAGTTAATTGATGCCATACAACCTAAAATAGCAATATGCTCATCGAATTATGACAATCAGTTCGAACATCCTGCTCAATTTATAAGAGATCTTCTATACTATTCTGGAATCACCCTATTCACAACAAAAACGGGAGATATAATTATAGAATGCAAAGAGGATAACATAATTAGAGCATACAACCTATCCGCCGATAGCACACAAATTAGCTCTGTTAAAAATTTCGTTCCAAAACTCCTAGTGAATAATTAAGGACCTAAAATTCCTAATCAGAGGAATTGTTACAAAGATTTGTTCGGGAGCTTTTGTGAAAGGTAAGTATGTATTTCTTCGAGATATTTTAATTGAAAGACATATAAAAAATACAGAAAATTATGAGGTTTATTCAGTATCAGTTAGTCAAGGAATCATCAATCAGATAGATTATCTTGGCAGATCTTTTGCTGCAAAGGAGACCCTACATTACAATGTTGTCAACTATGGTGATATTGTTTATACCAAGAGTCCCACTGGAGATTTTCCATATGGCATAGTTAAGCGTAGCCACATTCTGAAACCAGTTGCCGTGTCGCCATTATACGGAGTCTATCAACCTAAAAATGATTACATTGGCAAGTATCTGCATTTGTACTTCAAAAGCCCTATTAATACTAAGAATTATTTACATCGTCTGATTCAGAAAGGAGCTAAAAACACTATTAACATAACGAATTCTCACTTTCTTGATAACAACGTGTTTATCCCTGAAAAACCAGAATTGATAAATATTGTGAATCTAACATCTGCTATTGAAGACAAGTTAGTTCTAGCAAGCCGGATGTTAGACTCGCTTAAAAGTCAAAAGGGTTACTTATTATCTAAAATGTTTATATAAACATCTGTCTGAGTAACCATTGCTTTTGTTGTCCGTAGGCTATTTTAATAGCATTAGCAATTGCCAGCCTAGTTCGCAAGGTCGACATAGTTCTTCCTATTTCGCATTGCTTTTCATATGGAGGTATTTTGAATACGAGTTGTTCAAACGCCTCCATATTTAGATTTCGCCTCACTATACTTGCACCTTGCTCTGACACTAACATGTAATTATATAAGGACCGCTGAGTCTTTAGCATTGATGCGATAAAGGTTTTGTCATATTTCTCCGCAATGGTAAATATCTTGTAAGAAGGAGATACAATTCCCACCTCAAAACGATCATTGTAATTGATATTGCCCATCCATAAATTCTGGGGGCTCAATACAACATCGTGTAATCGGATTACCTTATAGCCAACATTATTTTCGCTGGCTATATCCTTTGAGAAATACTCACGCTGCGAGAATATGCCTTTGACCGTTGAACTTAAAATCTCGTGTTGATTGTTGACCGTCGTTTTTTCAACTCGCTCTTTTAAGATATCCCCGATTCTAATCGGTGTGCCATTATCAGAGTACAGCAGACTATTTCTTATTCCTCTGATTAAGGATTCTAGTTTCTCAATGATTTTGTTCTGGGTAGCAATGCGTTTATCCAGTAGCCTGAATAACTCTGCTATTTTTGCACGTTCTGCATGACTTTCAGGGAAATAAAATTCAAATCCGTTAAAATCTGATGTTGTTATCTGATTTATTCTTGCGCCGAGATTTTCTCCAACCTGTGAAAAATATCTCTTTGTGCTTAACAATGGAAGTATAAATGGATTATCAATAGAACGATACACCATCATAAATGCCCCAAACGTATTGTTAGTATCCTCTTGTTTAATTATGGCATTTTTGCCTATCAGTCGTTGGCTACCATTTCTTGCACAAACTAAGATGTCATTTTCTTTGGTAATGATTCTATCTTTAATTTGCTTATTTACACGAACTAAATCAGAGTAATCTATCACCCCGTTTTTTATATTCGATGAACGAAATACAATGACTCCATTGTGTTCTACAACATCGGAAGGTTTATATGTAAGCCCAATGATTGTTTCACCAATTTCACCTAATGAATGTTTATGCCACTCCCCCGTAAACTCCGGAAATCTCAAATGGGGAACATTGAAGAAAATCGAATCGTAAAAACTCCGCAATTCCTATCTTACTGCTATATAATCTAAAATCCGTTAGTATGATAGCAGAAACCAAATTTTCGAAAATTGTCGCTCTATGGAAAGAGGACAAGAAGCAGTATGTAAAGCGTTCGACTTTTGCGGCCTACACACTATTGATTGAAAATCACATCTTGCCTTCATTCGGTGAAATGGCACTCGTTGAGGAACAGGACGTGCAGACTTTCGTATTTCGGAAGCTCAACGAAGGATTGAGCCATAAAACGATCAAGGATATTCTGATCGTTCTGAAAATGATATTGCGTTTCGGCGCCAAAAATCAAATGACTGAATATCGTCAAATAGATATAAAATTTCCGACTGAACGAGATAAGCATTCAATAGACATATTGAACCGTTCGCACCAGAAACAAATCATGGAGTATATTCGATTGCACTTTACCTTCAAGAATTTAGGCATTTACATTTGTTTAAGTGCCGGTATGCGTATCGGGGAGATTTGTGCGTTGACATGGGACGATTTAGATGTCGAGAATGGGATTATCCATGTTCGAAAAACGATTCAGCGCATCTATGTTATCGAGGAGCACCGAAAATATACTGAGGTGATTCTCGATACCCCGAAAACAAAAAATTCCATCCGCGAGATTCCAATGACAAAAAATCTATTGAAGATGATTCGTCCCATTAAAAAGATCGTGAACGGAAATTTCTATGTACTGACGAATGAACCGAAGCCTACAGAACCTCGCACCTATCGAAACTACTACAAACAATTTATGCAGTCGCTCGGCTTGCCTTTGATGAAATTTCACGGCCTTCGTCACAGTTTCGCTACGCGCTGCATCGAAAGCAAATGCGACTATAAAACTGTAAGTGTACTATTGGGGCATTCAAATATCAGCACGACGCTCAATCTATATGTTCATCCCAATCTGGAGCAGAAGAAACGGTGTATGGAGCAAATGTCAAGATTGTTACGATAACCGCATCATTGAATAGAGTAATAGGACTTGAAAGTCCTATTACTCTATTCAAATCATTTTAATTATTCTTATTTATCAGATTCACCACCACTTTCGTCATTACGTCCTTCTCCTCGGTGCGGCTCTCGGCGATCATTAGCGTCAGGGCCACCAACGTGTTATTGTCCAAGAGGCGCGAACCGTCGGGGTGGTAGAGGATGCGGTTGTTCTCCAAGAACCAGAGGAACAGGAACGCCGCGATGCGTTTGTTGCCGTCGCTGAACGAGTGGTTCTTGACCGTCAGGTAGAGCAGATTGGCCGCCTTCTCCTCGACGCTCGGGTAGAGGTCGCGGCCGCCGAAAGTCTGGTAAATCGCGCCCATCGTGCTCTTGAACGATTCGTCCTTCTCGCGGGCGAACAGTTCGCTGCCGCCGAACTTGTCGCGCAACACCTGCAATGCCTCCATCGCATTCTCATAGGTCGCGCGGAACGGCTCCTCAGCGGTAGTGGCCGACACCTCCAACTGCTGATAATCGTAGCGGTCGAGCGTATCGAGGCCGTAGGTGTAGTCCGTAATCACGCGCAGCAGCCCGACCGCCTCGGATTTCGTAACCTCCTTCGCAGCCAAGACATGGGAGAGCAGGCGGACGGTCTTTTTCAGCTCCTCCAACTGCTCGGCTTTCGCTTGGTTATTGACGGCATACCCCTTTATAAGGTACTCTTTCAGCACCTTGTTCGCCCAGATGCGGAACTGCGTGCCGCGCGGCGACTTGACACGGTAGCCGACAGAGATAATCACGTCAAGGTTGTAGATATTTTGTATACGGCGAATCGTGCGCGTACCCTCTTGGCGAACTTGTAAGGATCTCTTACAAGTTGCCTCCTTTTCCAATTCGCCCTCTCGAAACACGTGGTTCGTGTGCATTGTAATATTCTGCGGGGTCGTCTGAAACAACTCCGCCATCTGCGCCTGCGTCAGCCATACGCTGTCGCTCTCCATGCGGACCTCCAAACGGGTCTCGCCGTCGGCCGTCCGGTAAATGATGATCTCCCCGTTGTCCATACGAACAAATATAGAAAAATCTGCCTGCATCTCAAAATTTTCCGGCATTTGGATTTCTCTCCCGAGATCGCTATCTTTGTATTGTCATGCAAGGAGATACGGCGGCCGCGCAGGCGAAACGGGCAGGCGGGCGCAAGACCGTGCAAAATGACGGTAGGCGATGCGGGGACAGAAGCCGAAAAACCGTCGCAATTCGTTGATATACATCGGGCTTACATTCGTGCGGAAGCACCTTTATCCGCACAAAGCAACTTTCAAAAGGATGGATTTTTCGAATCCATCCTTTTTATTTTTATATTCGATTGACAAATAAGAGAATAAAGCGATCGCCTTATTCTTTTCCAGGTTCGGCAATCAGTGTTTTCTTATTATGCAAAATCCCTTCGGAAAGAGCGAATTTAATTTTTTTTTCAGCATAAACTCACTTCTGAAACACCTTCCTATTTACATTATGATAAGACTATTCCGACAAAAAACAGCACTCTTCTTCGGAAACCCGTATGCTACGAATCTATTTTAATCCGCAAATAGCCCCACAAACCGGCCACATCACACAGATCTCTTCGCATCGGACCTCCAGGTCGTCGTCTGCAGTCGCAAACAAAGATTTCAACCGCAGACGAGCAGGATCCCCCTCGATACGATAGACGGAACAAAACAGATAGAAACACTCCGTCATAACGAAATAAACTCTCCCGTTTATAACTTCTCCGTCCGGCTCCCGCAGCAACACGAGCCAATGCTGCAAAACCGTTCCGAATTGATCGTCCGTGCATAATGCAATTTGAGCCCCCCGAGCCTCTTCGGCAGAAAGAAGCAGATACCGTTCTGGAACCTCCTTGGGCGGAAACTCCGCCACGGAAGAGTCCCGATATACAGGGATCCGAACGACGAAAGCATCGCCTTCCGGCGTAGCAGCGGATTCAGCTTCGCCGTGCATCAACCAGGAAATCGGATACTGCGGAAATTTCGCATGGATCTTTTTAGCCACACCAAGACTTACTCCATAATTTCCCCGCTTGATCTGATAAAGATTTTCGCCGCGCGGCAACCCGACATATCTGGCAAATGAATTGATTGTCAACCCAGAAGATTCAATCACTCGCTCCAATCTTCTCCAGGAGGAATAATCCGTTTTTTTCATACCAACCAAAAATTACTATTCCGTAGGAACAATTCTCATCCTCTGATTTACAGCTTCTTTGGATGTATCAATCCATATCAGGAATTGTTGAGCCCCGGACATAAAATGTTATGGATCGGATTTTGCACCTTCTCGCATATAAAATGAAAAGAAGGCGCGGTGTCAATCTACTACCGAAGGCATTGGGAGCCTGTAATCAGTCGATTGTCCTGCGCCCTTGCCTGCCCCTCCCGTCGAAACGAGCAGGGCATAACAAGGACAGACAACTGCTACACCTGATTACTTGTAAATTCCCAATTTTACGGTAGGCATAAGAGTTGTTTACCTTTTTCTATGTCTGTCGGCTATGCCGAATCACCGTATTCCCGCATTGCATCTGAATCGCCTATTTGTTCCTGAACGGCACACACCGTCCCACTACAACAAACTCGTTGCACGGAAATACTACGTACAAATATAGTATTTTAATTCCATTGTAAAAACCAGGCGTTCAAATTTTCTTACTAACTTTGTATGTATGAAAAGTTCGATCAACTTCCTGCCTGCGGAAAAAAGACGTGATCTGCATCAACTTGTGGAGATCATCCGAAACGAAATAAAAGATTGCGTAATGATTATTCTTTACGGCAGTTACGCCCGGGATATGTACGTCGATTGCGACCGTCGGCGGGATTACGGGGTGACGACCTTTTTCATGAGCGACTACGACATTTTGATCGTCACGCGCCGAAGGCTCGGCCTGAAGGAATACGACGTTTACGCCCGCATCACCGAACGGTTTTTCGCAAACAAACAAAGCGAATTTTACACCCGGCCGCAATTCATCAACGAAAGTATTTCCCGGCTGAATAAAAACCTCGAACTGGGGCAATACTTCTATCATGAAATCAAAAAACAGGGGATCATGCTCTACGATTCGCAGGAGTTCAAACTGGCACGGTGCCGGAAGTTGAACTATGCGGAAATCGCAAAAATCGCTCGGGATTATTTTAACGAAAAATTTCAATTCGCAAGCGATTTTCTGTTAGGAGCACGCTACTATGCGGGGTTGCAGAAATATAAAATGGCCTCCTTCCACCTGCACCAGGCAGCAGAAAACTACCTGCGCACCATTCCGCTGGTATATATCCTCTACGGTTATAAGGACCATGCGCTGGATATTCTGGTGGATCGCTGCAAAACGCACACCTTACGATTGGCCTCGGTATTTCCACGCGATACGGAAGAGGAACGGCGTCTGTTCAAGCTCCTGCAGGATGCCTATGTACAAGCCCGCTACAACAAAGATTTCACCGTTACCAGGGCCGATATCGACGCCCTGATTCCCCGGATCGAACTCCTGCGCGACATCACAGAAAAAGTCTGTTGCGACCGGATCGCCTATTACGAACAACAAAGCTGACACACCGCTGAATCCCGCCAAAGACCGGACCTGATTGATCAAAACGCAGGGGCCGCAACCCTGCGATTATGCCATTTACCTTCGGTTATAATCCCCGAATCCGTTCGATCGGAACGGCGAGGTCGTCCTCGATTCCCAACATGGCATTGATGAGCACGACCCGCTCGAAACCGCCCAGATCGGAAGGCGTAATGCGGCGTTCGGTTAAAACTCCCGTACCGAGCAAGTACTGCCTCCGCGTGCCGTTGAGCAGGAAAGTATCCGGCGTAACGTATTTCCGTCCGTCGAAAAACGCCACGTTGCTGTAACTGGTATCGGTAATCGCCCCGTCGCGCACGATCAGGATCTCGTCGCAATCGTCCCGACGCTGCAAAAGACGGGCAAGGGCGCTACGATCCGCATATTTCAAGTGGTAATCCAATTCGTCGTCCGCAGCGACCAGCCGCAGAGAGCGAATCTCGCGGGGAACATACGGCGCAAACGAGATCTCCGACAGCGACCGGCCGTAAACGATCCGGCACTTCACCGTTCCCTTCCGATGCTGAAGCGGAATCGAACCGTCCGCCAAATCGAAATTGAAGGCGACGCCGTATGCTTCGCGGACCGTCTGCCGCATACGATGCAAATGAAGTTCGGGACGAACGAAAATTCCGTCCTCGACCCGAATGGTTTCTATGAAAAGCAACTCGTCCATCGCAATCAGGGAATCGGCAGATAAATTTTGGTAACGACCTCGTCGTACTCCTGTTGCGGGTCGCTGTGCACGGTGATGCCGCCGCCGCTGCGGAAATAGAACCGCCCGTTCTCGCATTCGATATAGCGGATCATTACCGCACTGTCCAGATCGTGACCGTCGAAATAGCCGAATACCCCCGTATAATATCCCCGGGGGCACTGCTCGGCATCGCGGATCAACCGCAGGGTCGCGGGTTTCGGAGCCCCCGAAATCGACCCGGCAGGCAGCAGGCTGAAAAGCAGGTCGCCCAGTTCCTGCCGCCATCCCGACCGCAGGTCGCCGGCGATTTCAGAGCTCGTCTGCAAGATTTCGCCCCTCAGGGTAGCGATCTTCTCGACGTAACGGAAACGCTCGACACGCACACGATCGGCAATCCGGTTCAGGTCGTTGCGAATCAAATCGACGATGGTGTAATGCTCGCAACGTTCCTTGTAATCCCCCAGCAACCGGGCCTCGGCATCGGGCAACGCAGCGTCGATCGTTCCTTTCATCGGGTAGGAGCGGATCACCCCGTCCGTAATGCGGACGAAACACTCGGGAGAGAAGCAGACCAGACGCCCCGGCAGCAACAACTTGTAACGGGCACGGCTGCGACGGAAGATCTCCTCGAGAGTAAGGTTCGTTCGGATCGGAGTCCGCTCGGTCAGGTTGGTCAGAAAACTGTCCCCGCGAAGCAACCCCCGGCGAATGACGGCGAACCGGCGAAGATACGCCTCCCGATCGGTATGCAAAACCTCCAGGCGGGGCGTAATTTCCGCCTCCCCGGAGAAGCTATCCGGCACATTGGTAATCTCTCCGCAGGCAAACGGAATCTGCCGGCAGACGAGCGGATTCTCCACGAAAAATCCCTCCCGCAATTCGAAATCGACCCCGAAAAGGAACGGTTTTCCCTGCGCGGCACAACGATTCACGGCTTTTCGGACAAGCTGAGCTTCCATTCTGACGATTTTTATTCCGCAAAGGTATAAAAAAGGTTACTTTTGTAGCCGTGAAAAAGATACTGGTAATCGATAATTACGACTCGTTCGTCCACAACGCCGTACAACTGCTTCGGGAATCGTCCGAACCGGTGAATATTACGATACAACTCAACGACCGGATCGACTTCGAAAAATTCGGCGATTACAACGGGATACTCCTATCCCCGGGTCCCGGAATCCCGGAAGAGGCCGGCGACCTTATGGCGGCGATCGGACAGATCGTGCGGCAGCGAATCCCCGTGCTGGGGATCTGTCTGGGACATCAGGCGCTCGCCCGGGCGTTCGGAGCCGAACTGCGACAACTGTCGGCCCCGCTGCACGGACATCCGACGACGCTGACCGTAACCGATGCGGGCGATCTGCTGCTGCAGAAAATCGCTCCGCCCCTGATCGTAGGACGCTACCATTCGTGGATCGTCGATCCGGACTCGATGCCCGAAGAGCTGATCGCAAGTTCGCACGATGAAGCGGGACACATCATGTCCTTTTATCACCGGAATCTGCCGATACACGGCGTGCAATTCCACCCCGAATCCTGCATTTCGAATTGCGGCCCGGCGCTGATCCGCAACTGGCTCGCCACCTGCTGACATCCGCTGCGGAAAAGGAGCCTCCGGAAATTCCCGGACCTTTAATCGACCTTTCCGACCGGGGCGGACGGGGCTTCGTCGTTCAGACAAGCCGCCTCGATCCATCCTGTCAGTTCCGCTCCGAACAGTCGGCGCAGATCCCCTTGATAACGAAATTGATCGTTTCGGCCGAAAATCCGTCCGGCAGACCCACCTGCGGAACAGCCACCCCTCGCAGGCAAAAGGTACGCCGGCAATGCGTGCAATAGAAATGGGTATGCAGGTCGTCGATTTCACAATCGCAATCGCTGCTGCAAAGCGCATATTTGAGCGAACCGGTACCGTCGTCGATGCCGTGCACCAGGTGATGCGCCAGAAAAAGAGTGAGTGTACGGAAAAGAGTCGATTTATCCACCGTATCGAGCTCCTCTTCGAGATCCGCGAGGCTGAAAGCCCGGTCGAATCCGGCCATCGTACGCAGAATCAACAGCCGCAGCGCCGTAGGACGGATATCGCGGGCCTTGAGGCGGGAAATGTATTCGTTTTCGTTCATAGGTGCAAGATACACATTAAAAACGACGATTGGAAGCCCTCACGGCATTCAGAACCGCAAGCAGAGTGACGCCTACATCGGCGAAGACCGCTTCCCACATGGTTGCGATGCCGAGTGCGCCCAACGTCAGCACGACGACCTTCACCCCGATCGCCAGCAGGATATTCTGCCGCACGATGCGGTGCGTAAGACGTCCGATACGGATCGCCGCAGGCAGACGCGAAGGCTGGTCGGACTGGATCACCACGTCGGCCGTTTCGATGGCTGCGTCGCTGCCCAAAGCCCCCATCGCCACCCCGACATCGCTCGTTGCGAGAGCCGGAGCGTCGTTGAATCCGTCGCCGACGAAAGCCGTGACTTTGCCGGGCTCTCCGCGCAGCGCTTCGAGTATCTCCATCTTGCCTTCGGGCAGGAGATCCCCCCGGGCCTCGGAAACGCCCAGCGTGCGGCCCAAATTCGCCACCAGCGCCTCCCGGTCGCCCGACAAAATCCGAATGTCCTCGATTCCGAGCGACTTCAATTCCGCCACGGTACGCGCGGCATCCTCCTTGGGCTTGTCCGCAATCACGAGATAGCCCGCATACCGGCCGTCGAGTGCACATACGACGATCGTTTCGGGAATCGCATCGACCTCCGACGGATATTCCACGCCGAAGCGAGCCATCAGACGCGTATTGCCCACCAGCAACTGTTTCCCGTCGAATTCGGCCCGAATGCCGTGTCCGGCGATTTCAACTGCGCCCTCCGAAGCGAGAAGAGCGACACCCTCCCTCTCGGCATACTGCACGACTGCCCGGGCCACCGGGTGCGTACTGGTCCGTTCGGCCGAAGCGACCCATCCGAGCAGCTCCCCGGAATTCACGCCCGGAGCAACATGCACCTCCCGGACTTCGAACAAACCTTCGGTCAGCGTGCCGGTCTTGTCGAAAACCACGGTATTGACCCGCGCAATGGTATCCAGATAGCTGCCGCCCTTAAAGAGCACACCGGCCTTCGAAGCAACGCCGATACCGCTGAAATAGCCCAGCGGAATACTGATAACCAGCGCACAAGGACAAGAGGCCACCAGAAATACCAAGGCCCGGGACAACCATTCGTCAAACGAATAGGCGAAGCCTCCGTGCAGGAGCGACCACAATCCGGGCAAAGCGACGATCAGCACGGCCAATCCCGTCACTACGGGAGTATAAATCCGGGCGAAACGGCGGATGAACAATTCGGCGGGAGCCTTGCGCGCCGCAGCCTCTTCGACCATGGAGAGAATCCGCGAAAGGGCGCTCTCCCCATACGGGCGCGTCACTTCGATCCGGACCGGCTGCAGCGAAGAGATCATACCCGCCAACACCTCTTCTCCCTTACGGATCGTCCGCGGCGTACTCTCTCCGGTCAGCGCCGCCGTATTGAACGGGGCCGCCCCGGACAGC
>OAWS01000838.1_pt1 | contig 20523 bp, 26 predicted proteins | sample 1517141 | NCBI WGS metagenome assembly OAWS01 (sample SAMEA2580173, study PRJEB22360) | human gut metagenome | biome: human gut; feature: human-associated habitat; material: faeces | place: Denmark | collected 2008/2010
ACTGATTATTATTTTAAAAATTAAATTAGCAGGAATTATAGCACGTAATAAAGCTCGCATTGTTTTAGCATTTAATTCAATTTCATTATTAAAATTTATTATTAATTCATAGTTTTTTGTTGTAATAGGAATAGCATTATCTTTTCCAAATTTTAAATCTAAAATTTGCTTTAATCTACGTATTGTATATGGTAATATACTATTTATTTTTACTAAAATATTACTGCGTCTATCTTCTAACGTTTCTTTACTTTTAGGAATTATTTTTAACATTTCTTCCCAACGTTGTATACCTTGTAAATCAGCTTCATAAACAAATTTATTTTTAAACCATTTAAATAAAACTTCCCATATAGATTTAAATTCTTCGTTTTCTAGTATAGCAAGCTGTTTAAATTCATCAGCATTAGCAATAACATTAGGATAATATCTTTGTACTCTTACTTCACGTTCTAAATTATCCACTTAACTCACCTCGAATAGCAAGAGCATTCACATCCAGAGTTAAATTTTCTTCTAACCCATTTAGTTTAGTATGTTCAATATCTGTTATTTCTTTAAGGTCTAAAAGTCTACTTTCAATTTGTGAAATGCGGACAACAATTCCTTTATTTTCGTATCGTTCCATAGTAACAACTTGTGTATCTTGCCATTTAGAATTTAGTTCTAAAAAGTAATCATCAATAACTTTTTCAATTTTTGTTTTATAATCTATGAAACTTCCATTATTAAAAGTTATATTTAAGTCAATTTTTATAGCAGAATTTTTAGCTCCTTCAACTGTTACAATATGCCCAATGGGTGCAATTCCTAATCCTTCACCCTTATTTTGCTCTGGGTCAATTTTAGTTTGTACTTGTTTTATAAATTCTGCTGTTGGTGGTTTATATTCACTGGTCATAAATACTATTTTTACAGTTCCTCCACCATTCCAAACTGGATAGACTTTAACGCCACCAACACCTTCAATCGCATTTACTTTTTCTCTATAATCAATAATATTACCGCCATAGGCTTGATTTTCAAAACTATTCAAGTATCTTGTTCTAAAATCTTCGGTAGATTCTTCTTTCTCTCCTGGAATAGTAACTTCTAAAAGTTTAGCAAACTCAAGACCTTTTACATAATCTATGGGAACTAATTTACCACTTGGTTTATTACCAATAATCCCTATAGTTTCACATTTTAATAAATATTGTCCATTTCCTAAGCTTTCAGTTATAGAATAATTCACATCATCATAAGAAAAGCGAGTGCCTACACTAATATTTATATTATTAGGAGTACACTCTCCTTTTACTATGGCATATGTTGCTGGATAAGGAGCTAATCCACGTTCTTTAGCTCTTAATATTAAAAATTCTCTTTCTGCTGTATCACCAAAAGTATTTTTTATAAAATAATCTATAGTCGCATATAAAAGCATAAATTCTATTGCTGCTGGCATACTTGCATCATAAATAATAGAACCTTCTCTTTTATCTATATCATTTGGTACTTTTTCAAGCATTCTATTTAAAATAATGTTTTCTGTTTGATTTTCATACATTTAAATAATATTCACTTCCTTATCCATTTCAATATTGCCTAGATTAGTTTTTACTGTAAATTTAGCTAATACATTACCTTTATTATAAGATAGTTCAAAATCATCAACAGATTGTATACGGTCATCTTGTAAAAGTGCTTCGCTAATACGACGAGGAAGTTCAGAATATACATATGGAACAGATTTTCCGAATAAATCTTGTAATTCAATGCCATAATTCCAGCTATAAATAACATATTGATACCTTTCTGTATTTAATATTTTATAACAAGCTTGTGCTATTGCATCTAATTCATCAATATTACCTAATATTTTTTCATCAGCAATTTTCATTCGATAAGATTTACTAGAAATAGTATTTATTTTAGTTATATTTATATTTAAATCTGTATCTGTTCCTTGTGGTAAAAATCCCATATTATCCACCCCACTGACCAGTCAAATTTGTATGATTAGTAGACCTAGATAAAACTATAAATTCTTGTCCGCCTGCTTGTTGTACTAAAATAACACTTTCACCAACAGACAATCCATTATGAACTGTAATTTTTTTTCGCCCACTATAAGCATGATTATGACTTTCAAATAAAGCGTATCCACTACCACCTGATTTATTTTCTGTTGTATGATTAACAGTTATATCAACATCAAAATCTCTAACTAAATCAGTTAAAATTAAAAATTCTTCTGTAAGTAATTCTTTTTGGTCAATTCTAATCGTCAAGGGATTAATAGTTTCTACAACACCAAGACTGTAATCACATAGATTAGCACTATTTAATTGTTGTTTTACTAATTGTTGTATGGCTTCTTTTAAAGCAACAATACTCACTCAAAAATCCCTCCTTTAAGTGTTAAATCCATAAAATGTGAATTATTAGTATAAGTATGCTTAACTGATTCAACTAACATTTTCATATTTATTTCTTGTTTATCTATATATAATTTAACAAATATACTAGAACCACCACGAACTCTATCATCTCCAAAAGCATTTTTTATAGATAATGTACGCCTTACTCTGTTATAACGTTTAAGCATTGCTTTTGCCAATTCATCAAGATTTATTGGTTTTTCAGGATTTACAGATTTTATTTTTCTAAGAAGTCCCCATTTGGCTATAGTTTTTGTATCCATAGCAATATTACTAATTTCATGTGCATTAGTATCTTTATTATCAAAATAAAGTACAATATCATTATATGTGTCCTTATCTATATCAGAAGTAAAACTAAAATTTTCAGCAGTTTCACTATCAATTAAAATATCAACTCTCATATCATTTATATTTTTAAGAGTCAACTTTCCATAATCATCATAAAGCACATATAAATTTTTTGTAGCTTCTGTAGTTATATCTATAGCTGTCTGCATTAAATCGAATAAAGTTTGTTTACCTGCTCTAAATCGTGGAATTACATATTCAGTATCTGCAATATCACCAACAGTTAGCTGAAAATCTTCAGCTAACTGTTTTATTATTTCACTTGCTTTTTTATTTACTGTATTATAAATCTGTTCATTTTTTAGATATCTAAGCTGGTCATAAGCAATAATAGATAAAATATTATCTTTATCTAAATTACGTTTAAATACAAAACCAAAAAATATACCTACATCACCACGTTGTACTTTTACTCTATATCCTTCTTGTATATCCAACAATTCATCTTGTACTACTTTAAAAGTAATTTTGCTTGGTTGCCCTTTACGATAATATTCAATATTTACATTATCTTCAACAACTGGTATATAGCACTTATTATCAACAGTATGAATGGTTATTAATAATTCATTGCTATTATTCAAGTTTTAACACCTCTTTTAATGTAGGTGTTGATGGATTATACATTTTATTCAAATTCATAACGCTACGCCAATTCAAACTACCTCCACTCGCTAATTTTACAGCTTCATATACAGATTTTTCTTTTGTTACTTTCCAAACACTAGGAGTAATTTTATCTGTAGGTCTATTCTCTTTTATAGTATATGTTTCTTTGCCATTTTCATCAGTTTTTACCTCAACTTCTTTTGTAGCATAATACTTATACTCTTTTAGTTGTAAAGGCACTACAACATCAAATCCATTTTTAGCATCTTCACGTATACTATAATTCTCAATGGTAACCAATAAATTAGTATCAAACAAAACCTCAAAACTAGGTGTCATTCTCATTATTATTAATCGTAAAGGCTGTTTACTTTCTTTTGCTATTTTTATTTTTTCTAAATAATGTTCAGCTCCTTTAAATGAATATTCATTTAATAAATTACCTAAAATTCCTATTGAACCACCAAACAAATTATTAAATGCAGATACTCCTATTTCTGTATCGCTTTGGGAATAGTCTGCAAATGGATAATTACTATTAGGCAAAAGAAGCTCAAAAGATATTTCTTTCAGACCTTCTGTTTTAATAATATTTATTTCTCCTTCATTTATAAGATTTACAGTTTTATTTTTATTTTTTATACGTATATCCATTTTAGCTGGTGGAATAGGTAACATCATATCATCTAAATAAAAATAATATGCCATTATATATGCACCGCCTCAGCTCCATTTGCTGTAGCTTCTGCTATTTGTTCACCTATATGTGTTATAATTCCATCAAAATCAACATCTTTGGAAATATTATTTATATTTTCCATATTAATTTCAATTTTAGCAGTAGTATATTTATTTATTACTTCTTGTTCAGCAATATCTCTCATAAATTTTAAATCTTCGTCCATTATATCCATAGCTTCAGCTATTTTTTTAGTATTATCTGCCGTATCTTTAGTATTTTTAGCAGTATCATCTTTTCCTGCTAAATCTTCATAAGAAGGAATATTTCCTATTTCTGGTGTCGTATAAGGAACATTATCTATTCCATTAAAAACACCTAAATTCTCAAATGGATTTGTTATTGTGTCATAAACATTATATGCAAGTTGTCTAGCACCTGATTTATATTCTAAAGGATTTGCTCTATAAGTTATTTCACTTGTAGCAGATAAATTAGTACCAAATATTTCATTTACTGTAGATTTAACAGCATTAAAAGCACTAATCAACCCATTTATTTTTTCAATCATAAAATTAATAGAATTAGCGACAAATTCTGCTATTTCACCAAATACATTAGCCAGTGTATTTCTAAGACCATTACTTGCTATTTGCCACCCAATAAAAGCACCAACTACTGCTACAATTAAGCCTATCAATATAGGTATAGGATTTCTAGAAATTACTGCATTTAAAATTGCCATTGCTCCACTTGCTAACAAACTTGCAACAGCCATTGCTCTTTGTGCTATACCTACAGCCATAGTTCTAGCATAAGCAATAGATAAACTAGTATTAGTTACAACAAGTGCTGTATTGTAAGCAAAAGTATATGCTGTAGCCAATAACTGCAATCCATTATATACAGCTAAATAAGCGATATATCCACTCAAAGCAATACCAGCAGATGTCAACATACCTAACAAAATAGAAAATGTATATTCAATTACAACTCCTAAATTATTAAATCCATCAGTAAGTATATATACTCCTGCTACTACTGCACCTATAGGTAAAAATATTGCGCCCCACATTTCAGCAGCACTCATAGCAGTTAAAGTTTGCACTATTCCAAGAGTACGAATAAGTTTTATTGCTGTAGGAACATATGCTATAAATTGCAATACATATCCAACTTTACTTATCACACCCAAAATAGCCGTTTTAGTAGTTACACTAGCAAGAGCTATACCATATAAGCCTAATACACTAATAGCACCACCAAAACCAACCATTATAGTATCAACAGCGAATTTATTTTTATTATAAAAATTATCAAATTCATTATTTAGCCATTTTATATTGTTTATAAGTCCATTAATAGCATTAGCTCCAATAGTAGCAGCAGCAACTAAATTATTTGCAAAACTTTTTACTAGTGAACTATTAGCTAATTTATTAATTTCTACATATACAGGTTGAAACGCATGACTTATTCTACTTTGAATATTAGTCCAAATATCTTCCCATTTCATAGGAATAGTTTCAAATTGTTTATTTATTTCATCCGTTGCTCCTAAAATAGCATTTTTAATTATTTCTGCTGTTATTTCACCATCTGCACCTAATTGTTTTATTTCTCCTATAGATACACCCATATAATCAGCAATATATTTTTCTATTAATGGTGCAGCTTCAGCTATAGAACGTAATTCATCACCTTGCAATTTACCAGACCCAAGAGCTTGTGTTAATTGCAGTAATGCGTCTTTTTGTTTTTCAATATCTGTACCACCTATATTAAATAACTTCTGAATATTTTCCATAAAAGGTACTACAGTTCTTGGGTCAGGAAATGCTTCTTTTGCAGTCATTGCAATTTTAGATACACTATCTGCCATTACATCATAAGGACCTCTTGCTCTAAGTGCCGATTGATAAATTTGTTCATTCAAAGCTATTGCTTGCTCTTGTCCACCAGCAACTAAGTTTAATCTCGCCATAATACCTGAATATGCGTCAGAAGCTTTGATTAATTTGCTAGGGATTGAAGCTATTTCTTCTATCGCATTAAATATCATATCACCAAAAATATTTCCAATTATAAACGAACCTGTTAAGCTGTCTTTTAAACTTTCAATACTTTCTTTTAATGAAGAAACATTTCTTTCAGCTTGTATAGTATCTATATTAACTTTTAAATATTTACCATCAGCACCATGCCAACGTCCCAACTTATCTTGATATGCTCCTAATGCTTCTAATTGTCCTATAGTATAAGGAATAGTTTTATTTATTCCTGCTATATTATTTTTTACACCATTAGCCATATTTTCCATACTTTGTTCAGCTTTTAAAGTGCTATTCGCCATTTGTTCTTCTGCTAGATAAAGATTATTTACTGCTTGTGTAGCTTTATTAATAGGATTAGATATACCATCTCTCATTTTTATAAATTGTTCTAGAGTAGAAGTAGACAAAATATCATCTCCTTTTATTTTTAGCTTTCTTAGCTTCTTCTTCATCTCGTTTCATTTTGATAGAAATTGCAGCAAAAATAAAAGCCTGTTCTTCCTCAGACAGGCTCAATATTTCGCTGGGCAATTTATGCAGTTTGTGCAGGCAATAATACATTATGTTAGCATATACATCATTGCCGTTTATTAGTTTTTTGCTCGTTTAATTTTTTCTGCCATACCAGAATTAAAGCCATTTGCTTCATTTACAGCAAGTATTAAATCGTTATACTCTCCAGGAATGAGCATTTTTTTAGCTAAATCTATCGCTCCTACAGCACCGTAACTATCTTGTAATTGAGCATTGTTTAAATTTGGATAAATAACGCTATTTTCTATCATTAAGTCAGCTAATTTACTTGAATCTGTTTCAATATATGATTGCTGAGTTTTAGGATTAGTTACACGTTTTTTACATTGTGCTTTTAATTTAGATAACTCTGTTTCGGTTAATATTCTAAGTTTCCACGGTATAGGATTATTTTTTTCATCAATAAAGCGTTCAGACGCTACATAATCAACTTCCTTGTATTGAATAGCACTTTCAGCCATAAAAGCTTTTAAATTATCACTCATTTATATCTCTCCTTATTTCATGCCCTCAAGGTCTTTGAATTTTTCTGGCATTTCAAATCCTTCAAAAGTAAAATCTACATCTTGTTCAAGCCAATCACCATCAGCGTCAAAACCAGCTATTGTTGCACCATCTAAGTTACAATCTTTTAAGATAATTGTCTGTGTACCCACTGAACTTGTTGGGTCATAATTAGTAATAATAATATCAAAATAAAAATCTTGTCCTGTATCTTGATATTGTTTAACAAGTTCATTAAAACGAGAAGTATTATTATAAATAGTCATAGAACCTGTATAATTAACATTTGTCGTTCTATGTCCTACTGCTGTTCGTCCAAGAATAGGTACTTCTACCTTATTTTTTTCAGCTTTTGCTTCTAAATTTTTAGCTTGCATAAGCAGAAATCTTTCTCCGTTAAGATTATTTATAACACAAGACGCTAACTTTGCAGATACAACATCCTTAGCATGCATTGTTCTATTCGTATCCATTAATAATCGCCAACTTTCTAAGCTACAATAATATTCATATAAAGTTTTTCCATACACATTACAGGTTGTATAGCATATTCACTTAAAACAGTTTCTTTTGATTGTCCCATTGTAGGGATTGGCACATCTTCTGCCTTAAAATTAGTAATTGCTCTTATTCGTTGCATTTCCTTTTCATATGCTACAATATCGCCCCAAAGAGCCATACGACCTTCATCGTCATTTGGCTCTTTTCCTAAATATGTTTTATTAAATAATCTAGCTATATCAATGGCATGTTGGTCTAATACACGAATAACCTGATTACTAGAAAAATCTTCATTTTTTTCTTTACTAAAAGAAGTAAATGTATTTATATCTCTAAGAATGTTTATATCTCCAACTATATTACCATCAACATTATCTGCTACACGGTGAAATATAAGCATACCATTTGTGATAGCTTTTTCTAATTCTGTTTGTTTATAATTTGTATTTATAGTATATTCACCATCATATGTTTTATTTGTACAACTTGCATTTACAGCACAAGAAGCTTCTGCGCCTGTTACCCAATAAACTAAATTTGCAGGACTTTCCCCTTTATCTATAACAGAATTTTGAATACTAATAACACCTTCATAATCAGCATTTTCATATCCATAAACTACACATTGAAATTTTGCTCCTACTTCATCACGCAAACGCTTAGTAAACTGTATCATTAAATCTTGAATAGTTTCATCTGTAGAAGCACAGCCTAAAATATTAAAATAATATGGTTCAATTTTTTCTAAGAAATCTTGGTATTGCAAACCAGATATTTCACCACCATTACTACCACCTTCAAGCGGTGTACCAGATGTAATAGATTCAGATAATAAGCCTGTACGCTTAAATACTACATAATCATTATCTGTAATTTCTGCCCATGTAGAAATTGTTTGTTTATCTATCATAGTAAATGTAGTATCTTTTTGTGCTGTAGTTGCACTGCCAATTTGTGCCATTCCTATCATAGAATTATTAATATCTTTATATTCGTTCAAATAAGTGATTACATCATATTTTGTTTCATCATCAATATTAGGCTGAATTGCAATAGTAAAGTTATTGCCTCTAACGCCACCATATTTAGCAGTTGCTAAATTATTACTAGCTTTAATTGCTCCATTATTAATTCTATAAAAATAACCTGTTTTAAGATTTTTAAATAAATCTCTCAAAGGCTTCATTTTTTCATGACTGTAATCATAACCAAAATAAAGCATAGAATTTTTCTGAAAATCAGCATTTTCTACTGTAAATACTTCACCTTCAATACCCCAATCTAAATCTAAAGGCATTGCAGCATATCCACGGTCTGCCATATTTACACTAGCACGTACTTTACTAACAAAATTAATATAAGTACCTGGTAATTTTTTATTTTGTGTAAGCCAAGTGCCGCCACCTAAAGCCATAGTTTATTCCTCCTAATTTTTTTCTTCCTTTATTGGAGTAGATAAAAATTTATCTAATTCTTGTTTTATTTCTTCATGTGTATAATTTTTATTATTAGATAAAATAACCGCCAGTACATCTTTATACTGACGGTATTTTTTAGATTGTAAAATCTGCGTTTTAGTATACATTTATTTCACCTTTTGTTTTTGAATTAATTTTTGCATTAATGGACCTCGTTGTATTGGTCTTATTACAAAGAAATCATAATGTATTTGTAAATGTAAAATATTATCTACTATATTAGCTTCCATATTTGTACCACGAATTAAATCTTTTCCCATGTAAATATACTCCAATATAGGATAAAGTCTATCTAAGATAGCATTTATTTCTTGTTGTGGTTCTAGTTCACTTTTAGGAAAATATCGTATTATAAATATATTTTTTCTAAGATAACGATTGGCACATATAAGATTAAAATTACTATCTAGTAACCTTACATAAAAAGAAGGCTCTTCAAATCCTTGTGGAATATCATTTATATAGTAAGTGTAATTCTTGCCAAACTCATTATTCAAAGCTTTTATTATACCTTTTATAATATCTTGCCCATTTACATCAACCATATAAGTGTCTCCTTAAAAACTCGTAAAATCTTTGCTGTACATAAGCATATCCTTCTTGTTCAACTAATTCAGCAGATAACTTCATCATGTGATGACCTTCTACAAAATTTGCTTTTAATCTTTTACCAAGAATAGGCACATATCTACCCACTTTTTGTCTATGTCCATTTTCAACATAAGCTGCATATTCCATAGGATTAAATATAGAAGCTATATAATAATCTCTATGTTTAATAGCTTTTACTATATACCAAGACTTACGAAGCGAGCCACCTTGAGAGATTTTTTTTAATTTAGGTTTTCCTTTATTTTTACCTCGTTTAATTTTACCTACTACTTCAAATGTTCCTTTTCCTACAGGTGTACGTTTTTTTACTTCAGCTAAAAACATAGCTGCTAAATCATTAGCCATTTGTTGCATAAATAAATCTTTATGTTCATTTAATGCTTCTAAATTAGCTTCAAATTGTTTTAACTTTTTAAAATTCTTTTTCATCATGCAAAATCATTATATAACTCAAGATTTATTTCTTGGTGTGTTTTATAAATAGCAGGTTTACCACTACAAACATAATCTGTAGTTAACCCTTGTCTACGTATGGATACATAAGAACCAGCTTTTATCAGTATATCGGAAGGTAAAAATAATTTAATACTTTGTGTAAGTTTAGCTTGCTCATCATCTGTTGTACTAGGAAAATTAGAAAAAGACATTCTACAAGAAACATTTTCAAGATAAATTTTTTTTACTTGTCTAGTAATACCTGTATTACTATCATTTATTTTTTCATAAGTATAAATATTACAAGTATCTTCATATAAATTCTCTATAGCTATTTTAGCTTTTAGCCTAGATTTATCTAATATACTCATTTTGATAATCTCCTATATTTCCTTAATTGAACTATATAATTTTTTAATATAGAGTTAGCAAACACAATATTATTAGAACTATTGCTGAAATTAACAGTTATATCTCCCTCTTTTATACTTGTTATATCACCACTAGAACCTTCTTCATTACCAATATTCTCATTTCTGTAAATATCCATAGCCATTCTATAAGCAGTATTTACTAATCCTTCAGGTAATTCACAAATATTACAGTAATTTAGTATTGTTTCTTCAACATCATCTAAAATAAATTGAAGGACTGTATCCTTTTCATCAGATACAGTCCCTAATAAATTTTTAAGTTTAGTTACTTCTAGCATAATATCATCCTACTTTATGCTTAAATGCTACCATACGAATTTGTTTTTTATCATACACTCGTTCCCAATTTGTAGAATTTTCAAGCTCTACAAAAGTAGGGCTTTCTACATTAGTTCTTACTTTATTAGTCCATTTAATTCCACGTGGATGCATAATAAAACATTGACGATTAATAAGATAATCAATACCTGAACCCATTAATTTTTCTCGGTCAGTTTCAGTAGCAACAAAACCTTCTGGACTACCATTACCTAATGCAATAGCACCTTGTCCAAAAAGATAAGTTGTATATACTCCTTCATCTACTGGGCAACCATCATCAACAATTACTCTACGGTCTTGATATGTTTCAAACTCTACAGAATTGCTATCTCTTTCTGTAGAAATAAGATTTTGCTGTTTTAAATAAGATTTTGTTTTAGAATGCATAATTACGCCTGTAAGTTGGTCTTGTGCATCTCCTAAAAGTTGAAGGGCTTCAATAAAAGCAGAAGCAGAAATATTAGCAGCTTTTCCACTTGACGTAGATACATCATATACATGTTCTGCTTTCATTTTTTCAGACGAAAAAACACCTTTAAGAATACGAAGTAATACTTTTTGTCGTTGACGTTCCCAGTATTTAGCAACAAGTGTTGCAATAGCTTCCATAGGGTCTTTTCCTGCAAGTTGTGCAGATAAATCTGTAGCAGCCCAAGCTTTAGCAAGACGAATAGTAGTAGATATATCTTGATTAGATGTAATTTTAGCAGGTGTTAATTTAGCTCCTTCAATTACAATTTCAGCATCTCCTGTCAAATCTTCAAAAAATGGCATATGATGAATTGGTGCTGGTTCACTTGCTAAGCGGTCAAATTCTGCATTATTACTAACAATTCCACTTTGGTAAAGTGCAGATAATTCCATAGAACGATTAATCACATATGGATTAAATAGCTCTGGTACAATAATATCTTGTAAAGTTGTTGCCATTAGTTAATACCTCCAATATTTACTCCAGCAGCTTGAGCCAATGCTCTAGCTTGTTGTGGATTTTCTCTAAATAATTTACCTTGTTCAGTAAGATTAAAATGTTCTTTACTAAATGGATTATTTATAGGATTACCACCATCTTTAGGTTCATAACGCTGTTTATCACTTTTAAATAAGAAAGGCTTAGATTGTTTCAGAGGGTTAATCTGTTCATCTAAGCCTGTAACGGAGCCATCATCTCCAACAATTAATTTAGTTTTATCAATCAAACCAGCCACGATATCCACGTCTTGAGCTGTGCCGCTGAGTTTCAACTTCACTGCGCTGTCAATACGGAGATTTTTTAAATCCGTTTCATATTTCGTTTTAGCGGATTTATTATCTTCCTGCAACTGTTTAATCGTAGCTTCAAGTTTTTCCTTATCGCCAGCCGTCTTTTTCAGCGTGTCAAGTTGTTTGTCGCGCTCTTTAATCTGCGTTTCCAGATTGGATTTTGCCGCGGCGGCTTCATCAAATTTTGTTTTTTCTACATAGCTGTCTTTTAATAAGTTCTTTAAACTTTCAGTAGCTTTTTTCTTAGCTTCACCGTCAAGATTTAACAAAGCAATATATTCTTCAATAGTCATCTTATCTTCTCCTTATCAACCTGCTGTATAAGTACCTGTAATAGAAGCTGTACTTTCATCATCTAAATGTGCAGTACCAGAAATGCTTGTACCTGTAATATTTAATTCAATTGATGTAATTTTTGCACCAGTATCACCTTTTGCTCCAGCTACTCCTTGCTCACCCTTATCTCCTTTTGGTCCTTGTTGTCCGGCATCCCCTTTTTCTCCTTTTTCACCTTTAAGAGAATTTAAAAAATCATCTTCTGTTTTATCAGAATTACCTTCTTGTGATTTCCAAAGTTCATAAGCAGATTGACCATCTTCTCCTTGTGGTCCTGGAGTCATTGCTCTATTATTAGCATCTTCAATTCCTTTTTCCATATTATTCATTAATTCTTTAGTAATAAGTTCTCCCTCTGTCCAGTCATGTTTACTATACATAATATTATTCTTCCTTTCCTATTATACATTCACCGATTTTACCAGTACCAATAATAGCTTTTTTTACTTCACTGGTATATACTCGATTGTTTTTTACACAATCTTGAATTATACGAATAATTTCATATTCATTTAAATCAGCTACCGCACTAAACGGGAAATCTTGTTTAAATAAATTAAGATATTCCATAATCCATTTATACATCTTCCTCACCACCTTTCTAAGTCCAAAAACCACCATTATATAAAATTACATTCCATATAATTACCCAAAATATTTTTATCAAAAAATTTATTTCTATAGTATTTCCATGAAGCAAAATACCACTGACAATCTGTGTAGTAAATAAAATTATTGCCAATATGTGCCAAATATCCATTCACTCATCTCCTTAAAATTGAGTATAAAAAAACCACCTACAACTTTGTAAGTGGTTTATCTTAAAGTTTTATCTACTTCAACTTGAATAAAATCTGGGCAAGCCTCTTTTCCTAATTTATATTTATCTGGAATGCCATCATAATAATTTTTTTTAAATGTTACTGGATAAATGTTACAAGCAAAAGAATCAATCATATATTTACACATTCCACATTGAATAGAAGCATCAGCTTCTATTTTGTCATTTAAAAATCCATGTATAATGATAGTTGCATTTTCACTCATTTAAATCACCTTCAAATAAAATAACTTTTGTTCTATTTAAAATAACAGTATGTGGCATTTCTCCATTTCTTCGTTCTACTTTTATAGCATCATAACCTAATTCAACAGCAATAATTGAAGGATTTATTTTTTTCTTAAATATTTCTTCAGCTTTAGCAAAACAAATTTTTTCATATTCACTTTGTTGTTCAATATTAAGCTTATTAACATTTTTTATAAAATCAGCAGATAATCCAAATTCTTTTGGATTATTATTAACATATACTTTAGCAACTGCTTTATATACACCTACATTTGAAAAAATTCTTTCTCTAGGCACATATAATATTTTAGCAGATTTATCTAATGTAATAGTCTCTATTTTACTAAAAGATTTGCCTCTTAACATACCTATATTAGTATAATAATCCATTATACCATTAACATCTTTTAATTTATGCCCTTTAGTATAATCTGATGAACAGTACATACCTTGTCCAAATTGAGAACCACCAACATGACAATCAATATACCATTTACCATATCTCAAATCATTTGCATATTCGTTAAGTTGTTTTTGTGTCTTTGCAGTATAAACTCGTTTGCCAATGAAATGGTCGTCATCAACTAACTTTAAAAATTCTTCTTTATCATTAACTAATCGTGGCAATCCATCAAATCCTTGATAATTTACGATGTCGTCAATTTCACTTGCAAATAAATCTGGTCTACGTTTCCATTGACCTGCAATATTTTTACCATTAACTATTTTATGTTCTGTCTTAATTGTACCATTTTTATTATCATCTTGCCATTGTTTATATGTTTTGGCTTTATCAACAAAAATTTTTTTCCAGTCATTATATTTCATATTGCCGTCAATATAATATGTTTTGCCTTCATCGTTTCTAGCAGCTCTTTTACTCCCTTTTAATTTTGGAGTGTGAGGAATAATACAGCTTCTGCACCAACAATGAAAAGGTGGTGCAGTTATTCCTATTTGTTTATCAGACATATTAAAGACCTTACCATCAAGATGTCTACAGATATCTGACGTTCTACGGTCTAATGTAGCTAATATTTCATATTGCTTAACGCCTAGATTATCCATGCTGTCAAACTCGCCTATGGTAGCAAAATATGCTGTTTCAGTTGCAATCAATCGTCCTGCCTGACTTAAAGACACATTCATTTTTTTAGCAAATTCCTTAACAACTTTATCTTGCGGTATCCCTCTTATTAAAGATTGTACCAATGTATTTTGTAACGTATTAATTAATTTATTTTTATCTTTCCATATACGGTCAGAAAAATTTAATTCATCAACTGCCCATGGTTTAGCAAGAATTTTTTCAAGAGCTTTTGTATCAATTTTAGCTATTTCAAAACCCATATTAAAACCTGCTTGTAATTCATAAGCTGTTTTATAATAGGTATTTTGATATGTGTCTTGCATAGCTTCATACATCCCATCTAAATAATTGCCATATAGATATTCTAAATGTTCTTGTATTTGTAATTTAATTGCTTCAAGTCTTGATATATGAAATTTAGCTGAAGCATTTTCTAACTGTTTAGTCCAATCATTAGTAATGCCATTTTCTTTAGCTCGTTTGATATATTGTTTTAAGGTCCATTTAAACTCTTCAAGTTCATTATTTTTTAAAAGTAATTTAGCTGCTCTTAAACTTACATCATTATTAACTTTTAAACGCATATACCATTTAGCAATATCTTTTTCAAGATTATCTATTGCTTCCATATACATATCTTTTATACGTTCTAAAAATTCATCTTCTTGACTTAATTGTGCTTCATATAATTGCTCAAATCTTGCCTTCCAATACTCATTATCAGGTATTGCCATTACCTTCACCACCATCAAAAGCCTTATTATAAACATCTTCTAAATCTTGCTTTTTCTTTTGTTCATCTTCTAATTGCTTTTCTTCATCTTCTGCATTTTCGACAAACGGGTGATTTTTTAGAATTGTTTTATTGGATATTACACCAACAGATTTACTGCACATATCGACAAGTTCGGCATCATTTCGAATTGATGTTCTAGTCCATGTTTGAATAATCTGTTTAGGTTCAAATCCTTTATATTTACAAATAGCACGAATAAGTTCACCAAATCCTAGTTTAAATTCTATTTCTAATAAACCAGCTTTTAATTCTAATAAGGAATATAAAAACTTCATAGCTTCACCACTGGTGTTATCAAATGATTGCTGTTGTGGGTCCACTCCTTGTCCCATACTAAAAATAGCTTTTCTTGTAGTTTCTAATAACTCTTTCCTTGCTTCAACTGGTATTTCAATCGTTAATGTAGATACTCCACTTTTGTCAGAAGCATCATCACTTTCTGTTTTAATAGCTTTATAATATTTTAGGTCATTTAAAAATTCGTTTAAGTCCTGTCCTCCATAATTATTAAGTATAAAAATAACTTCTTGGATATCTTCTAAATCATCTACAAAGTCACTATACGTTTTATCGTAAACATCAATAAGTGATTTTATCTTATTAAAATCATTAGTTAATGTATTATTATTGGGAAATTCAATGAATGGTACTTGCTTAAAATCATGATTATAAATATTTGTTGGCTGTCCATTTATACCTGTAGTAGTAAAAATATTATATGGTTCAAATACTTCTCCACGTTGTCTATAAGTAGCACATTGCGTATTATTCCATAACTCACAAATTTCCCATTCTTTTCCCTCATCATCAATAGATTTATATGTTCTAAGCACAGCCTGTAGCTCTTTTTCTAATCTAGTACTATATACTGGATAAATTTGCATAGAAGGAATAACTGCCCAACGAAAACCTTTTACATTATCAATCCAATAATGTAACCAACCAATACCACTATTGCTTGCTTCTACACATAAATCTTTAGCTTTTTTAGCATAGGCATCTCCTAAAACATTTGCTATATACTCATTCATAGTATCATCTTTAACATCAAATAGCGGTGAAGCTGTAAAAAGATAACTTGCTTTTTGATTTACCAATAACTGATGAAAATTAAAAGCTATTTTATTATCTGCACATCGTAAAGGATTAGGTTTTCCTCCCTGCAATTTTTCCTTTGGTTCTCTATGCAATATATCGTTATCTCCTAGATAATATCTTTGTGCTATTAGTGCATTTCTTACAAATACCGAGTGATAAGATAAATATTTATTTATTAAATTTCTAGCTTGCTCTAAATTCAAATTAAATTACCTCACTTAAATATACTCATGCCACCTTTAGATAAATCTTCTGCTATGCCTGTAGTAGAATCTGGTGCGTCATCGTGTTTATTTTTACCTTCACGTTGATATTTAGTCATTGCCTCATAATAGTCTGACCATCTATTTTGCCAACCAACAGGAAAATAGATATGTTCCATAACCCAAGTAGCATTAGATAAAATACGAGCTTGTTTGTTTTTGGATTGGTGAAACCATTTTATTACACATTTATTAGTTCCTAATTTTTCTAATAAAATACGTCGTACACTTCTCGCAAATCCACGTCCACCATTGTTACTTTCAAATTTAGCTTTATTTACTCCATTTATATATAAAGCATGAGCTACAGTATTTTCTGTAACTTCCATTGAGGCTTTAGTATATATAACATCTAATACATATGCTTCATTTTGAAAAGTAGCTCCATAGATAATGCAACATAAATAATCGTCGCCTTCATCTGCTGTATCTATATAAGCCCTAACTTGTTTAAATGTAGGTAAATCACCAGTATAAGTTTTAAAATTACTATATAATCTGCCTTTTAAATCTATTGGTTCTTGCTGATAATTTGCAGACCAAATATCCAACCCCATAGCTTTTTTCTTATCTTCACAAGATTTAGCAGATAATATCTCATCACATAGCATAGAATTATCATCACAAACTGCTTTAAATTTTATATGTTCTACTTCATCACAAGAATAATGTTCTAAGGCTCTACCAGCTAAATCATCACTAGCCCAACGAGTCATTATTATTATTATCTTTCCACCTTCTTCAAGACGAGAAAGCATTGTATTTGTAAACCATTCCCAATGCTTTTCCTTTACACTTTCATTATTGGCTTCTTCTGCATTTTTAATAAGGTCATCAATTATTAAAAGGTCGCAACCAAAACCTGTAGCTGTACCTGTAGGACTTGTAGCAAGGTAATTATTATAACCACCTTCTAAGCTCCATAAATTCATAGCACCATCACCACGTTTTATATATGTAAAAGGAAATACATCATGAAATACTGGTTTATATATATCTGCTTTAGCTTCTTGTATATCATTTCTCACATTTTTAGAGAACATAGTTGATAAAGTTTCATTATAACTTCCAGTCATTATTTTTTTTGTACGGTCTTTACCTAATATCCATTCCACAAATAATCCTGCTGTACGACTTTTACCATGTCTAGGAGGAACATTTAAGATTAATACTTTCTTATCTGATGTAATAAAATTTTGAAGCGTATTACAAATATCAACTAAAAAAGCTCTATCTAATTTATAAAATTCTGGAGCTTTTAATTGGGCATAAAAAAAGAACTCACGTCTTGCAAGTTCTATCTTTGCACCTAGTCTAGCTAAGTTTCTATTCATTTTATTAACCTCAATAATTCATCTCTAGTAAGATTTTCAAATGGATTTTCAGTTATAGTATTTATATTTTGAGTTATTTCTTGTACTTGGTTTTCTGTAGCTTCACCTCTACTTAAACGCTCTATTTTAACCGCAGTATCAAATAAACGAATAATTTCACTTGCATTTAATTTAGATACATCTATTTTTTGTAATGCTTCTACTGCTTTTGCTTGCATAGACATTGCAATAGCAATATGACGTTTAGCCATCTTCTTACGTTCTTTTACAGCGGTTTTATATTCTATCTCCTGTAATGATTTATCCCATGCTATACAACGTTCTTGCCAATTATATTTTTGCTTCCAACCGACAAGTAATTGTCTAGTTTTTGACAACCTTCTTGCCAGCTCGGTTACATTCCTATCTTCCATTTCTAAATAGGCTTTAAATGCAGAAAAAGCTTTTTCGCTTTCATTTTCTTGTCTTTCCCATGGTCTTAGATTTTCATTATTCATCACTCTCCCTCCAAATAAAAAAGGTAGGTTTCTAAACCCACCTATCTAATAAAACCTGCAAATGTTATTTTTTTTGGTTTCATATTGTATTTCTTAGCAATTTCCATGCTCTTATTATTAAATAATTTTATATATGGTTCAATATCTGTTTTTGCTTCTGCTCTTGTAATCAAACCTTTTTTGTATGCACATCTAGCTTCAAATGCTCTTTGTTTTATTATTTCTAACATATCATCATCTCCTTGTGCTTGATATGTTAAGGTAAGTACTATTAAATGTCCAGATCTTCACTGGATATTTCTAGAATATCTATATCACCATATAAATCTCTTATTTTCTTCTGGTCTCCTTTATAAAAAACTAATACATTTTGATGTGTTTTACCTACTTTTCTACTTATTGAAAAACCTCTCCCCATTCTAATTGGTAAAGAACCTAATGTTGTTAATAAAATTATTTCATTATATAATTCCATTCCTGCATTATGAAATGCAGCTATAGTTTCTGATACAAAATTTCTATACATGCCAGTTTTTCTGTTTCTAATATCTCCAACAACAAAACATGCAAAACGATTATCTTTAAGCATATTAACACTATCAAATATTATTTTTCTATACATAGATAAAAAATCTTCATAAGTTTGATTACTTAAATCTTCTTTATCATCACTATATATTTCTAAGTCATAATAAGGCGGGCAACTAAATATAAAATCATACTCATCTTTTGCAAGCGAAGATATATTTAAGCTATTTCCACATATCCATTTAGGTTTTATATCATCTGTGGATAATAATTCATCACCCTGATTTATATTAGCTTCTATCTGTTCTTTTCGTAAATCAACTCCTGTATATTGCCTGTTCAATTTTGAAGCAATAATACCTCTTACACTACCACCTGCAAATGGGTCTAAAATCTTTGCTTTATCAAAACTAAACCAATAATACATTAACTCACATAAGACAGGATCAAATACACTTAGTATCCCACCTGTATTAGTAAATTTTAATAAACTATCTTCTTTCATGTATCTATGCAAATAATTATCTGTAAACTCTGTTACTGATAATTTGTGACCTAATTCTTTCTCACATTTCTCTTTATATTGATAAAATCTAGGTACTGAACCTGCTGCACTACCTGTCGTTTTAATATTTTCTCTTGATAAATCAGATTTAATGCCATACTTAAACCATGCTCTTTTTCTTTCTTGCCATTGTGCACATCTTGTATTTAATACAGATGTTGGTGTAAATAAAAATTTTTCACTTAATGAAACTTTTTCTAATTCTGAATCACATACTATATCTTCATCTAAGTGTTCAACAATATCATTTATTTCTGACATATCAAAATCAAAAATATTCATATCAATACTATTAATATTAGTTAATTCTTCTTCTAATTTCTCATAATCCCAATCAGCTAATTCAGACACTTTGTTATCTACCAAACGAAAAGCTCTTATTTGTTCTTCTGTTAAATCATCAGCTATAATACATGGTACTTTATCCATACCCAATTGTTTAGCCGCTTTCAATCTTGTATGACCAGCAACAATTATATTACTACTATCTATTATTATTGGAACTTTAAATCCAAATTGTTTAATACTATTTGCTACTGGTTCAACAGCCTCATCATTCAGCCTAGGATTATTTTCATATGGAACTATTTTATTTGTTGATTTATAAATAATCTTAATATCCACAACTATACTTCCTTTCTCATTTTTAGGTATAAAAAAAGCACCTATTTAGGTGCTTCATTTTGTACGTTTAAAAAAGCTTCTATATCATATATTTTTTGAAAGTCATTATAAACCATTTTTTTTAA
>OAWS01000847.1_pt1 | contig 20261 bp, 19 predicted proteins | sample 1517141 | NCBI WGS metagenome assembly OAWS01 (sample SAMEA2580173, study PRJEB22360) | human gut metagenome | biome: human gut; feature: human-associated habitat; material: faeces | place: Denmark | collected 2008/2010
GCGACAAGGCTTCTTCAATCTGACCGCGCCGGGCCAGCCGGGCCGTCTGTCCGGCCAGGGGCAGCAGGGCCGTCAGGGTCAGGGCAGACAGGCTCAAGGCCAGGAGCACGTCTAAGAGAATCCAGCCGTTCTTCTCCGGTCTTTTCCGGCGCCAGGAGCCGGCAGGAAACACGGAGCCCATGGTCATCACCTGCCTCTACATACCGTAAAATCAGGCCGCCATCCCGTTCGGTCTGCTGAGAAACCACTTCATAAGGCCGGCCCTCCAAGACGACGCGACTGGGCGGCGGACAGCCGCCTTTCCAGGCTTCCATGACCTGCCGGCAGACCATGGCGGCCAGCTGCCGCTGCCGGGCCTGCTGATGCCATTGGATGGCCTGGAGCGAAAGGCCCAGGGCCGTCATGAGCAGACAGGCCCCGATGAGCAGGCCAGCCAGGCCGTCGGCGAAGAATAAGAAGCCATTGGCTTCAGGCCAGGCGGATGCGCCCGGTCTGAGCCGCCACGACGATGGAGCGCTCATAAGCCCCATCGGGCGCCGTGATGACCACAGACATCGTATGCTGCGGACGGCCATCGACATCAAAGCACACATCTCCTTTCGTCACTTGCAGGCCTGGCGGATAAGGCCGTTCCTTGATCCGGACGTAGCCTTCCTGGAGGACGTAGCGGTCTCCTTCCAGGACCAGTTTCCAGCGGCCGCTGCCCTGGTTGTTGCCGACACAACGCTGCCGGACCTGCTGCATATCCAGGGCCATTTCCCGCGCCAGGCCATCGACGGCCTGATGGCTGCGGCTGCGCTGGCTCCCGGTCAGGCACAATCCCAGATACAGCACCAGCAATCCCGCAGCCAGCATCAAGCCGGTCAGGCTGAGGAAGCCGTTTCCCTTCACCATAGCCAGCCTCCTGGCCACCACGACGGGAAAGGCCCCTGGGCCAGCCACCAGCCCAGCAGGAGGAACGGGCCGAAGGGAATGACAGAGGTCCCTTTCCAGCGCCGATACACCAAGGCGGCCGGTGCAGCCAGGCAAAAGGACGCGACCAGCATGACCCAGGCGCCCCAGTCGGGGCAGCCCGGCGACAAGGCCAGGGCCAGTTTGATGTCGCCGCTGCCGATAGCGCCGGGCCAGAGGCCATAGAGGACCAGGAAAAAGGCGGCGACGCCGACAGAGACCGGCCAAAACGGGCGCACTAAACCGGCATATCCGGCCAGGCCGTTGCCCAGGGCCAGGGCCAGGACGGGAGCGTCGGCAATCCAGCAGCGCCGGATATCGGTGTAGCAGATCCAGGCCGTACAGCCTGCGGCCGTGCCATACCAGAGGAACAGTTCAGGCCACTCCATAGGCTCAGCCCTTCTCTTCCTGGGCCGACGCCGCATCGGACGAAAAATGCTTGTTGTTATAGTCGGCAGAGACGACGCCATCGGCTATCTGATATTCCCCTTTGTCCGGCGTGAGCGGCTTGAACTGCAAGTACTGCTTGCCATCGCTGTCCTTGGTCACTAAGTCGTCGATACTGGCCGGAAAGACGCCGTGGTCGATTTCATAGAGAGCGGCAGCTGTTTCCTCTGTCCGGATATCGGCTTGTACCTTGGCTTCCTGGGCTGTCTTCGTCGCCGAAGAGAAGCGCGGTACGGCAAAGGAGGCGAAAATGAGGACCAGGGATACACAAATCAACATTTCCAACAGAGAAAAACCATTGCGAGTCTGCATAGTAAAAACTCCTTTCATCAAGTCACAACGCTGGATGCCATATCCAGCAGGGGTAAGAGGAAACAAAGAATCAAAAAGCCCATCAAGGCCCCGGTCAGCAAGAGGACGACCGGCCCGAGCCAGCGCTGCAGCCGGCCGGCCAGCTGTTGGAGGCGGCTGCCGTAATAGCGGGAAATCGATGCCAGGGTCTCATCGTACCTGCCGGTCATTTCCCCGACGGCCAGCATGGTTTCGACATAAGGCGTGCCGAAACGGCCGGCGTGGACGGCCTGGCTGAAGGCACAGCCCCGTTCCAGCAGCAGCCGGGCTTGCAGGATATATTGCCGGAAAAGGCGCGACGGCACGACGGCAGCGGCTTCGGGCAGACTGTCCAGCAAGGGGATGCCGCCGGCCAGCTGGACGGCCAGGATCTGGCTGAACCGCTGCCAGGCCCATACGAGGACCCAGGTCTGGAGCCAGGGCAGGCGGAAAAATTGCCGTTCCAGTTCCAGCCGCCATTCGGCCTGCTGCCAGACCCAGCGCAGGACGAGGAGGCCGACGGTCAGCCCGGCCAGGCCATAGATGCCGTAATGGCGCAAGGCGCCCATGGCGGCCAGCAGATACTGCGTCCCTTTTGGCAGGGGGACGGCCATCTGGTCCATCATATCCGTAAAGACAGGGATGATGAAAAGGCACGCCCCTGCCGTCAGCAGGATCAGGCAGACCAGCAGGAAGGCCGGATAGGCCAGGGCCTGGACGAGGAGGCGCCGCTCCTTCCCCTTGGTTTCATAGAAATCGGCCAGGACACGGCAGAGTCCTTCGAGGTTCCCTGTCTGCTCGCCGGCCCGGATGAGGCGGCAGGCCAACTCGGGGAAGGCCCGGCACTGGTCCATGGCCTGGGACGGACAGACGCCCTGCTCCATCTGCAAGGCCGCCAGATGGAGCGGACGGCGATAGCGGCCCGGCATGTCGGCCATCAGCAGCTGCCAGGCCTGGACCAGCGGGATGCCGCTGCCGACGAGGGTTGCCAGCTGGCGAAAGAAAAAGGCCAGCAAGGTCACGGGCAGCCCAGCGGGCCGGCGCCTCACAAGGCCCCTCCGGCCCGGCAGCGGCGCAGGGCCTGGTCCATCGTCCGCATACCGGCAGCGGCACTGGTCTGCATGACCGTCGGCAGCTGATATTCTTGGCCGCTGCGGATGAGCTGGACTACGGCCGGCGTGCGCACGAGGACCTCCCGGACGATTTCGACCTGCCCCTGCCCTTCCAGCCGGCGCTGGGCCAATACAGCCTGCAGTACCATGGCCAGGCGGTAGCGGACTTCCTGCCGGGCATCGCCGCTGTAAGCCCCGACAATACGGCTCACGGCCTGGGCCGCGGACGGCGTGTGCAGCGTCGACAAGACGAAGTGCCCCGTTTCAGCGGCCATCAGGGCCGCATCCATGGCCGGCCGGTCGCGCATCTCACCGATGAGGATGACGTCCGGGTCCTGGCGCAGGGCCTGGCGGATGCCCTCGGCAAAGTCCGGGAAATGCGTTCCCAGTTCGCGCTGCGTAATCAAGGCGGCCTTGCCCTTTTCGACGTATTCGATAGGGTCTTCCAAGGTGATGATGTGGCACGGCCGCCGTTCATTGATGGCCTGCAAGATGCGCCACAAGGCCGTCGTCTTGCCGCTGCCCGTGGGACCGCAGACCAGGACCAGGCCCTGTGTCAGCCGGCTGAGGCGCTCCAGCAGGGGCCCGTCGCCATCCGGCGGCAGGGACGCCAGGGGATAGAGGAAGCGTATCGTCGCGTGGAGGCCGGAGTATTCCCGGCAGACATGGAGGCGGCAGCGCAGGGACCGGCGCCAGGAAAAGGCGCCATCCCCCACTTCGTCCCGGGTCCAGCCGACAGCGTGCAGCAGGCAGCGCACGTCGTCTTCGGACAACGGCGGACCGGGAAAGGAACAGAGGCCCTGGGCCAGACGAAGCATGGGCGGCCGCCCCGTCTGCAAGTGAAGGTCCGCCGCCTGCTGACCGATGGCCTTTTCCATCAGTGCCGTTACGTCCATCGGGCCTCACCACCTTCACAGACGCGGCGTATCTCTTGTTCATCGGTCCAGCCGGCCGCCAGGACCCGGGCGATGACATCGGTCAGGAGGACAGCCCCATCGTTCCGGGCCGCTTCGGTCAGGGCAGCGACGCCGGCACGGCTACGGATGGCCGTGCGGAGATGACGGCCGGCCGGCACGACTTCACACAGACAGAAGCGGCCTTCATAAGTCCCTGCTTTGGTTTTCCGCCGGACCAGGCGCTGCGATACGACGCCCGCCAGGGCATCGGCCGCCAGATACGGGGCGATGCCCATATCGGTCAGGCGGACCACGGCCTCGACGGCACTCGGCGCATGGAGGGTGCTGAAGATGACGTGTCCCGTCAAAGCGGCCCGCACGGCAATGCGCGCCGTCTCGCTGTCACGGATTTCGCCGACGACGAGGATATCCGGGTCCTGGCGCAGCAAGGCCCGCAGGCCGTCCTGGAACATCATGCCCCCTTTGGCCTGGACCTGGCTTTGGGAAACGCCTTCCATGAGGATTTCCACCGGGTCTTCCAAGGTCGCAATACTGACGGAATCATCCTGGATCTCATGGAGGGCCGCGTAGAGGGTCGTCGTCTTGCCGCTGCCCGTCGGGCCGCAGATGACGATGAGCCCCTGGCGGCAGCGGATGAGTCTTTCCAGGCAGCGCCGAGCCTGGTCATCCATGCCCAGGGCCGAAAGGTCCAGGGGGATGCGCTGGCCGTCGAGGATACGGATGACGACCTTTTCGCCGCGTACCGTCGGCAGTGTACTGACCCGCAGGTCCAGGCGGCGATTCCCATCCTTCCAGACGATGCGCCCGTCCTGGGGCAGGCGGCGGTTGGCGATATCCAGGCCGGCCAGGACTTTGATGCGGCTCACCAGTTTCTCCAGGCTGCTTTTGTGGAGACACCCGGCCTGACAGAGGACGCCGTCCCGGCGCCAGCGGATGCGGACGGCGTCGTCCATGGGTTCGATGTGGATGTCACTGGCCCCGGCGGCTAGGGCGTCTTGCAATAACTTGTTTACGTCCATAAAAAAATCTCCTTTCCATAGCTAGCATAGCATGGAAAGGAGACGGTCTGACAAAATTTAATCGTTCTCTAATGGAAAATCGGAAAATTTAAGAATTCCTTAATCTTCCGCTTCGTCCTGCGTTTCTTTGTTGCGGATTTCACTGAGTTTTTCCGCTAATTCATGGAAGGTCTTCTGATAGAGTTCTTCCTTCTTCTTTTTTTCTTCGCCTGCATCGATGGTCTTCGCCATTTGTTCCCAAAAACTCATAGGTAATTCCCCCTTTGATAAAAGATAAAGTAACGATAATATTTGTCTTTATTATACGGCAAAGGGATAGTCTCATGCAAGGGATTCCCCCCCCCAATTACCAGCTGTTGCGGTGGCGCCAGAAAGACGGCATGAGGATGGCCAGGACCGGAAAGGCTTCCAGCCGGCCCATGAGCATGGAAAAGCAGAGGGCGACCTTGCTGAGCGGCGGCAGGGCCGAACAAGTCGCGCCGAACTGGCCGAAGCCCGGTCCGCAGCTGCCCATCGTCGATACGCTGAGGCCGATGGCATCGAAGATGGCCACGCCGTCAAAGACCAGGATGAACGTCCAGAGGACGCCGAGCATGGTATAGACGAAGAAGAATCTGGCCACGCCGTAAATGAGGTCCATCGAGAATTCTTCGCCATTGGAACGGATGTGCAGGACCAGGTTGGGATGCATCTTCTGACGGATGATGGCAGCAAGGGTCTTGACCAGCAGCATGATACGCGTGACCTTCAGGCCGCCTGTCGTCGAACCGGCGCAGCCGCCGACGAACATCAAGACCAGGAGGATGAACTTCGAGAAGACCGGCCACTGGTCGAAGTCGTTGGAGACAAACCCCGTCGACGACGAAATGGACACGGACTGGAAAAAGGCCTGGCGCAGGGCTTCGACGCCATCCCATTGCTGGGCTAAGACGAGGTCGAAGCTCATCGCCGCCGTCGCCACGGCGACGATGGCCAAATAGACGCGAAATTCCGTGTCGTCCAGGATGACTTTAAAGCCCTTCTGCCAGGCGGCGACGTACATGCCGAAGTTGGCACTGCTGATGAGCATGAAGAAAGAAAGACACAGTTCAATAACGGGGCTGTGGAAATGGGCCACACTGTCATTATACGGCGAAAAGCCGCCCGTCGCGATGGTCGCGAAGGCATGGTCGGCGGCGATGAGGAACGGCATGCCGCAGAGCATGAAAACAAGCGTCGAAACAATCGTAAAGGCGACATACACCATGAACAGGGCCTTGGCCATTTCCTTGATGCGCGGCAAGGTCCGGTCCGACCGGGGACCCGTGCTTTCGGCGTTGAACATGTGGACGATGCCCTTGCCGAACTGCGGAAAGACGGCGATGAAGATGACGATGATGCCCAAGCCGCCGAACCAGTGGGTCAGGGCCCGCCAGAGGACCAGGCTGGCCGGCAGGCCTTCGATGTCGTCGATGACCGTCGCCCCTGTGCCGGACAGGCCGGAAATACATTCAAAGATGCTGTCCAGGACGGACAAATAGCCGCCGACGGCATAGGGAATCATCCCCAGCAAGGTAATCATGATCCAGCCCAGGGCCGTAATGGCCACGCCTTCGCGGACAGTCAGGCTGTCGGTCGGCCGATGGCCCTGTCCCATGAACAGGCGCCCCAGGAAGAGACTGATAACGATGGCCACCAGGAACGCCATGAGGCTGCTTTCCCCATAAAAAAGGGCGACAACAAAGGGAATCATCAGAGCCAGGCCGCAGGCCTGGGCCAATTTCCCCAAGACGAATAAAATAATCCGTATATTCATGATGCACCTCCTACCAGCGCCGCCGCAGATACCCGAATGCGGTCTGGATGACGACGAGGAAGGAAAAGATTTCGACGCGTCCTAAAATCATGAGGAAACTGCAATAAATCTTAGTCCATGCCGGCAAGACAGAGACATCGGCTACGCCAAAGAGGTCCATCGTCGAACCGACACTGGACAGGCAGCCGACGGCCATGCCCATAGCCTGCATGGGGGTGACGCCGGACAAAGAGATGATCAGCATGGAAACAAAAAACGTCGCCATGAACAGGAAAAAATAACTGAGGACGCGGCTGATGATCTTCATGTCGACAGGGACGCCGTCGACCTTCAGGGAAATGACCATATGCGGATGCAGGGTCCGGCGCATTTCCTGAGCCGCCATCTTAAAGAGGACCATGAAGCGCATGACCCGGAGGCCGCCCGTAGCCGAACCGATACAGCCGCCGACAAAGGCCAGGGCGAAGAGGACGTATTTATCAAATTCCGGCCAGTCCTGATACGATGCCGAGGCAAACCCGCTGGTGCTGCTGAAGGACAGGACCTGGAAAAAGCCGTAGCGCAGGTTGTCCCAGCCGTCATAGACGCCGAAACGCCATAAATGGAAAGACACGACGAGCCCTACGGCCACCAGGACCGCCAGGAAGACCTGCAGCTCCGCATCCTTGAAGAGTCCCTTGAAATCGCGCCGTTCCCAGCCCTTCCAGTAGAGCAGGAAATTACCGCTGGCCAGGAGCATGGAGACGGCACCGACGGCTTCCAGGGCCAGGCTGTCATAGCGGGAAAAATCAAAGAGAGCGTCGCCGCCGCTGGTCGACATGGTCATGAACCCCTGGTTGATGGCCATTCCCAAAGGCAGGCCGGCCAGCCAGTACAGGAGCATGGAAAAGGCCGTAATGGCCAGGTAGATGCGTCCGGCCTGGCGGGCCGCTTCCTGCATGCGGGCGACCATGGGACTGAAGGCCACGCTCTGGTGGACCGACAGGGTCAGGCCGAAACAGCCGCTAACCTGGGGCATGACCGAAACCAGCATGAGGATGAAATTGAGGCCGCCGAGCCATTCCATGAGGCTGTGCCATAACAAGAGGGACTGCGGCAGGGCTGCCCCGCCATCAGCCAGGCACGACGTCCCCGTCGTCGTAAAAGCCGACACACTTTCAAAGAAGGCATCGACGGGCGACGCAAAGATACCGGCCATGACATAGGGAATCATGCCCAGGAGTCCCAAGAGGACCCAGGCCGATACCATGTACCAGGCCCCTTCGCCCGGTCCCAGGTGGCGCTTGTGATGGCGGCCGCGGTACTGGCAGAACGCCGCCACCATCAAGGCAGCCGCCAGGGCCGGAGCAAAATAGCGGAGCCCCGCTTCGCCCCACCACCAGGCAGCCAGCATGGGAATGACCAGGGCCAGGCCATTGATCAGGGCCAGGCGGCTGACGAGATAAAAGACGATACTGCGGTTCATGATTATTCCCTGCCTTTGAAGTACTTCATGACCTTCTTGGAGTACTCGGTCTGGATGAAGAGGATGATCCGGTCCCCGGCCATGAGGACAGACTGGCCATTGGGGATATAGGCTTCGCCGTCGCGGACATAGGCGCAGACCAGACATTCCTTGGGCAGGCGGACATCCATGAGGCGTTTACCGGCTACGGGAGCCCCGTCCTGTACGATGACTTCCACCGCTTCGGCCTTGGCCCCTTCCAGGAGGGAAACAGAGACGACGCCGCCGCGGCGGGCAAAGGCCAGGACTTCACTGGCCGACAAGAGGCGCGTCGACAAGACGATGTCGACGCCGACTTTTTCCATGAGGTCGCTGTATTCGATGCGCGATACGCGAACGATGGTCTTCTTGGCGCCCAGATGCTTGGCGATGAGGGCCAGCATGAGGTTCAGCCGGTCGTCATCGGTCAGGCAGATGACGACGTCTGCATCGGCGATGCCTTCCTGTTCCAACAGGTCGATATCCGTACCGTCGCCGTAGATAGCCAGGCCATTGTCCAGGAGTTCTGCCGCCTGACGGCAGCGTTCGCGGTCTTTATCGAAAATCTTGACCTTGATGCCCTCCTTATCGAGCATGGGCGCCAGAAAGCGGCCGGTCCGGCCGGCACCGATGATGATGACCCGTTCGACCATTTTCGTATCGCTGGGAACGAAGTTCTTGCTGAATTTCTCGATGGCCTTGGGATCGCCGATGAAGTAGGCATTGTCCCGCGGAAACAGGCAGTCATCGCCGTGAGGGATGATCATGCGGTGGTCGCGGAAAATCATGCCTGTCAGGATAGACGGCGGCATGTTCATGTCTTTAAAGGGAATGTTGATGAGCGGCGAATGGCGGCGGACCTTGGTTTCAAAGAGCCGCACCTTGCCATTGGCGAAATCTTCGACGTTGAGCGCTGCCGGCGTCATGAGGATGCGGTTGATTTCGCGGGCCGTAATCATTTCCGGGTTGAGCATGAGGTCGATGTCGAAATTCTGCTTGAGATAATCCTTGGCTTCCGACAGGAACTGCATGTCCCGGATACGGGCTGCCGTATATTTGATGCCGTGCTTCTTGGCCATGATGCAGGCCACCATATTCACTTCATCGACGGCCGTGCAGGCGACGAGGATATCGGCACCGCGGATATCGGGATCGTTCATGGTAATCGGGCTGGCCCCGTTGGCCAGGACGGTCAATACATCGAGATTATTCTTGACGACTTCCAGCCGTTCTTCATTATGATCGACGACGACGACGTCGAATTGTTCATTCGATAAGAGCTCGGCAATACTGTACCCCAGCTTGCCGGCGCCTACGACAACGATACGCAAAGGAAAGACCTCCTTGTAAGTCGAAATAGAAAGGAGGCTGTCACACGAAGACAGCCTCTTTTTATACTTTAAGTTTGCAGTTTTTAGTTTGTAGTGAATGACTAAAAATTAAAACCCATCCTCTACAAACTACAAACTCTATACTACAAACTTTTGAAGACAAAGGGCTCCACATGACGGCACAAACCACCAGGTTCCAACCCCTACAAATAGTATCACATTTTGTCCTTTTTGTACATCTTTCCTTTTCGCCGCCAAGGCGATGATCTGGCAACCCTCTCCCCTTTGCCCCGAGCCAGCCAACACTCAACCTCAGGCCCGCGGCGCCAGGTGCTGCTTCTGTTCGTACATCTTGGTGTCGGCCCGGTTGAAGACGGCCCGGTAGGCCGTGTCGCGTGTCTTGTCGTAGACGGCCATGCCTACGGAAGCGGCGAGCTGCGTCCACGGCTGGGCGGCGCTCAGGTCGCGGATGTGTTCAAAGGCACGGACTTTCTCGAATAAGGCGTCCCGATGAGCATAGTCCTCGCCTTAGAGGATGACGACGAATTCGTCGCCGCCGATGCGGTAGACCGGGCTGTGCTTGTAGATGCGGCAGACGGCCTGGCACAGGCGCTGCAAGGCGATGTTCCCCTTTTCGTGGCCAAAGCGGTCGTTGACGTCCTTGAGCTGGTTCAAGTCGACCATGACCACGGCAAAGGCAGCCTGGCCGGCGGCTTCACTGATGTCATGCAGGGGCCGGACGATACGGTTCGCCGCCCGGATAGCCAGGAGCGTCGACAACAGACCGACGAGGACAATTATGGCCAAAACCAGGAAGGTCATGAGCTGGCGGCCGGCATAGATTTCCCGTTCCGGTGCCGTCACGCCCAGTTTCATGCCATTCTTCAAGGTCGCAAAGCCCATGGCCATGGGAATGCCCTGATAGTAGTAATGGATCAAATGGGTATCCGTCGCTGACTGCTCCAGCAGCTCTCCGTGGCTGACGATATCGAAGCGCAGCTTGAACTCGTAGGCCACCTCCCTGCCGTCGGGATGGAAATAAAAAGTCTGCCAGTCCTTGAAGAGGAAGCCGTATCCGCTGTCATAGACCTTCATATTGCCGACGAGGTCGCAGAGCATGTTGAAGTCGATATCGACGCCGACGACGGCGACGAACTGGCCTTGGACGAAGACAGGCATGACGTAGCTGATCATGCGGACACCATTATTGTCATTGACGTAAGGTGTCGTCCACAAGGCTTTCTTCTCACGCAAGGGCTGATAATACCATATCGTCCGGCCCGCGTCAGCTTCACTATAGGCCACAACGGGGGTAATGGGCTGGGACACAAAATCATGACGCGCATCCTGGCGGGTATACCAGAAGCCGTCCGGCCCGTCGGCCAGGTTTTCATTGTAATGGAGGTAATAGCCCTGGACGCCGTCGATGCCGGTGGCTGCATTATAAAAAGACTGTCTGATCATAGCTTCCAGCCGGTCTCAGTTGGCTTTATTACGCAGGTCCTGGGGATTTTTGACTTCATGCTCGATGGTATGGCCGATATAGTGGACGATGTCTTCGGACTGCATGAAAATCGGATTCAGTGTCGTACTGGCGTGGATGGCCCGGCCAGTGAGGGGCTTGGCGGCGATTTCCGTCTCGCTGCGGTCGACGAGGAAGACGCAGAGGCTGCCGAAGACCAGGGTCAGCGTCAGAGAGATGCCGCAAATGACAGTCAAAAAGCGGGGCCGTATGGTTTGCATCATGAAAGGGTCCCTCCTTTATGCAGCTGACAGGCCGGGCAGCAGAGCGCCGGCCGCACACAGGCCAGGGTCAATTTCCGACCGCTCCGGGGAACGGCGATGTACATGACTTCTTTCCATGTATAGCCTGCCTTCTCTCCTTTCTGTCGGAAGCGGAAGCAATCCGACTGGTCCCCTTCGGATAATTTTCTTTTGAGCGCCGTATAATCGGTGAAATCCAAGAAGCGCTGGCAGTCATCGGGATGGATATAGCTCCGGGCATAGTGCTGGAGGAACTGGCGCATAAAGAGACATTTTTCCATCAGTTCCCCAGCTACGGCATGGCGCGAGAACAAAGGGATTCCGGCTGATTTGTCCAAGTCGACGAGGTAGATGACATCGTACAGGCGGTAGAGCTCATGAATGTGGACGTTCAGCGCCTCCTGCTCCTGGATGTATTCGTCCAGGGTCAGGTTGTGCAGGGACACGGTCAGCATCCAGCGCGACGGCATGGAGGCAACGAGTTCCGCCGTGAGCTGGACGTAGTAGCCCTTTTCCGACTGGAAGAGCGTTTTTATTATATTACAAGCCTGACAGGAGTACACGCGCCTAGTCGGCACCGGCCAGAGCCAGCAGGACTTCGATGGGTGTCATCTTGCCCGTATCGGTCGTGCGGGACACGGCCGTCCGTACCAGGCCGGTCCGGGCATCGTACCATATTTCGTCATACGTGAGGGCAAAGTCATATTCTTTTCCCTTGAGGCGCCGCGCCTGGAACTGGCGGAGCAGGACCTCGCTGCAGCCGTGCTGCCGGGCCTGGCGCAGGGCTTCTCCCAGGGACTGTTCCCTGCGGGCAAAGACAGGATGCAGGCGGTAGCCGAGCTGGTCGTCGGCAGCCCGTTCCAGATAGGGCGTATCGGCCTGCAGGGCCTCGTCGAGAGTCAGGGACAAGGGCGGGACCCAGACCGGTGAGCCGAAAGGCCGGCCGCCATCGTCTGGCACAGCATGGCCTAGATAGGTTTCATAGGCCGTCTTGGCATCGTAATAACGGCGCAGAGCGGCGTCGGCATATCCGGCTATATCATGGGCAAAGCGGCGCGTCGTCGGCGCTGCCTGCCAGACCGTCTTGTCCGGGAACTGTTCATACGTGCGGGAAACGGCCTGTACGGCCTTTTCTACGGGATCGCCCTCCATGACGATGCGGTCCAGCCGGATGCGCCGGCCGTAAGCCTCATTAAAGGCGTCATTGCCGACAGCCGGAGCGCCGAAGGTCACGACCTGGAGCTGCGACGCACCCTGGTCGGCCAGGCGGGGGCGCCGCCCGGCCGGGACGGCGCGCCCGTGACCGGAACCGGTCAAGGTCATCCGTTTCGGTGCATGGGCATCGGCAGCCAGCACCTGGCCTACGGTCTGGCCGCCATAGGGCGCTGCCAGAAGGGTCGTCGTATAGTGGTCAAAGCCGGCATGGACGCGGCGGACGCCGTCCTTTCTAGCGGTCTTCCCTGCCGTGCCGCCATAGGCGACGGAATGGAGGTTCAAATCGGACTTGATATCGGCCAGGCTGGCCGTTCCGGTCACGGCCAGGAGCGTATCGTCCCCTTTCCGGGCCAGGTGGAACTTGGCTTCCGATTTATCATCCTTCTGGACCTGGCTGTCAATGTGCCAGCCCCGGCGCACCAGCTCCTGACGGGCTGCCAGACCGGGCCTGTCGCCGTAAGAAGCCATGGCCATCCAGGCACAGAGGGCTTCCTGCCGGGCCTGTTCATAAGCGGCGCGCGGCGAATCGGCAAAGACAGAAAAAGCTGTTGTCACGCAAAAAAAGCACGTGAAAACAGCTTTGTAACAAGAAGTGAACATAGGCTTTCCCCTTTCCAGCCCATCAGGGCTCGTAGGACAAGATAGAAAAGACTTCCCGATTCGGGTGGTGCGATTCTTCAAAATAAAGGGTCCGCTTCAGTTCCCGTTCCCATTCGGCTTTGCGCTTCTTATCCTTGAGCAGAGCCAGGACATCGGGATGCGCCTCGATGAGGACGTCGCCCTGCAGATGATGGCTCCCGGCCAGGTGGCGCAGGCGGCGAATAATCTGGATGGCCACGGTTTCCGGCGAATATAGGACGCCCGAACCGCCGCAGACGTCACACGGGCTGAACTGGACCTGATAGAGGCTCTGGCGGGCCTTCTTGCGGGTAATTTCCACCAGGTTCAAGGCCGTCATGCCCAGGACGCGGGTCTTGGTGCAGTCCAGGGCCGTCTCGCGGGTCAGGATCTGCAAAATCTCGTCGCGTTTCGTCGGCTGGGCCATGTCGATGAAATCGATGATGATGATGCCGCCGATGTCGCGCAGGCGCAGCTGACGGGCGATTTCTACGGCGGCTTCCTTGTTGACGTGGAAAATCGTATCCTGCAAGGTCGAGCCGTTGCCTGTATACTTGCTGCTGTTGACGTCGATGACCGTCAGGGCTTCCGTATGGTCGATGACCAGATTGCCCCCTGACGGCAGGGGCACGATACGCGACATGAGGCCTTTCAGGCTGTCTTCGATGCCATAGTGTTCAAAAATAGGCGCGGCGCCTTCGTAAAAGCGGACGCGGCTGCGCCAGGCCGGATCCGGGAAGACCTGGCAGATCCGTTCATAAGCCTCGCGGCTGTCGACGACGACCTGCTTGACGTCGGCCGTAAAATGGTCGCGGATCATGCGCATGACCAGGTCGGCTTCGCGATATAAGAGAGTCGGCTTGCGGGCCAGCTTATAGCGCTGGCAAATACTGTCCCAGGTCCCCAGGAGATACTTCAAGTCGCCTAAGAGTTCTTCCCGGGACACGCCTTTGGCGACGGTGCGGATGATGAGGCCCATGCCGGCAGGCTTGATTTCCGACACGATGCGGCGCAGGCGGTTGCGTTCTTCTTCGTCGCGGATTTTTTTAGAGACGCCGATATAATCGACCGTCGGCATGAGGACGGCATAACGGCCGGCCAGGCTGACATTGGTCGTGACTTTGGGTCCTTTCATGCCCTGTTCGTCCTTGATGACCTGGACCAGGACCGACTGGCCTATGGACAGGTGCATCTGCTGGATTTCCTCTTTCGACGCCGCCCGCGGGAACATATCGCCCATATAGATGAAAGCATTCTTGTGGCGGGCGGTGGTGGAGGAAGCGGCGCGGCAGGCGGCCGACGAAAGCGGCCTGCAGCGACGGCAGGATGTTCTGGATCGTCCCCTTGTAGATATGATTGACGATGTGCATGTCGTCATTGCGTTCGACGGCGAAATCGCGAAGACGGCCATCTTCCAGGATCGCCATGCGCGTTTCTTCTGGCATGACATTGCCTATGATTGTTTTCATCTTCTCATTCCTCCTGTGCGGACAAATTCATAACTCCGGCCCGGATTATTTCACCAGCAAGACGGCGAAATAGCCCGTATCTTTGGCGTCGGCCGCTTTTTCATAAACCGTTTCTCCCGGCAGGCCGCAGCGCTCGATCATGGCCGTCTTGTCCAGGAGCTGCAAGTCCCGCAGCTCGTCCTGGATAGGGCCCAGTTTCCCGGACGGCTTCATGATGACCTTGCTGCCGTCCAGGGCCAGCAGGTCCCGGCGGTGCTTATGATTGCCGGGGATGACGATGAGGGCCTCATCTTTTTCGCACAGCGGCTGCTGGAGCTCGGCTGCGACGGCACAGAAGCTGGGCACGCCGGGCACGATTTCCGTCGCATAGCCGGCCTGGCGGATCAGGCGGTGGACGTAGATACTGGTCGCGTAGACCGTCGGACAGCCCAGGGTGATGAGGCAGACGTCGCGGCCTTCGTCGAGTTCGTCCATGAGGCGGCGCGCCGCTTTTTCATGAGCGCCCTTCAGGACCTGGTCATCACGGGTCATGGGAAAATCCATGGCGATGACGGTCTTGTCGTCGATGGTAATGCCACAGCCGTCCAGGGCTTTCATGAGGATGCCCTGGGCCGTGACGACGCCTGTCCGGCTCTGGGGTACGGCCAGGACGGGACAGGTGCGGATGATTTTCAGCGCCTTCAGAGTCAGCAATTCCGGATCGCCCGGGCCGACGCCGACGCAGTACAGTGTTCCTTTCATATTATGTTATCCCTCGAATAATGAATATTTCTTGCCATCTTCCTTGCGGACGAAGATACCCGTCCGGCGGGCCAGCATCATGTCCGTATGGATGGGCAGGCCAAATTCATGACCCAATATTTCCCAGACCTGGGACGGCTTGATGGCCCCTTCGCCGGTCTGGTAGATGCCGACGGTCAAATAGACATTGCCCTCTTTGACGTTGCCGTGGACGGCTTCAACGACGTGCTGCTTGACGTCGATGGTCCGCACGCGGTGCTTGCCCTTATGGGATACTTTTTCATAGAGGACGCTGGGCGCGTCGTTGAACTTCGCCAGGATCTGATTGAGCCCGTCCTGGCTGAGGTCTTCCGTCAGCGGGCCGCGCAGGGTATAGACGGCGTAGTTGGCAATGGCCATCAACTTCGGCGCCTTGGCATCGACGTACTTGCCGTCGAGGACGGCAAAGCCGTTAGGCGACATGGCGTTCATCCGTTCCATGACGTCGGGGACAGGCAGTTTTTCCGCCAGTTCCATGTCGAGGTATTCCACATCGGCCGAGACGCCGACGCCCAGGGCGGAGGCGAAACTGAGTTTCATATGGGGATTGAAGCCTTCGGAATAACAGATGGGCAGCTTGGCCCGGATAATGACGTAGCGCACGGCCCGGGCAAAATCCAGGTGCGACAGGAACTGCAGGGCCCCGTCCTTCTTAACAGCTAAACGTAGTCTTTCCATGGTCGTCCCCTTCCTTTCTGTCGATGATGGATACGCCCAGGTGCGGGCAGACACCGCAGCCCGTACAGGGCAGGCGGCGGCAGTCGTGGGTCAGTTCAGCCACCGTGGCTTTCTGCCATTCACGTTTCAAATAAGCCTTGGCAGCGCCGTTGCTCAGGTGGTCCCAGGGCAGGGCTTCGTCGAGGCTGCGCGTCCGGGCCGCGTAGTAATCGGGGTCGATGCCGGCCAGGTCGAAGGCCTTCATCCACATATCGTAATCGAACATTTCCGTCCAGCCGTCGAACTTGCAGCCCAATTTCCAGGCTTGGTAAAGGACTTTGCCCATACGGCGGTCGCCGCGGGCGAAGGTCGCTTCCAGGCGGCCCGTCTTGGCGTCGTGGTAGTGATAGGAAATGTGCTTGTCGTTGATAAGGCCCTTGATGTACTGCTGTTTCCGTTCGATTTCTTCGATGGGCAGCTGGCCGAACCACTGGAAGGCCGTGTGCGACTTGGGCACGAAACTTGATACGGAAATCGTGACCTTGCCGTTGTTCTTGTGGGTCACTTTGCGGTACAAGTTGAGGACCTTATAGGCCAAATCGGCAATGCCGGCCAGGTCTTCATCGGTTTCCGTCGGCAAGCCCATCATGAAGTAGAGCTTGACCGTGGACCAGCCGTTCTGAAAGGCATTTTCACAGGCTGCCAGCAAATCTTCTTCGGTGACGCCCTTGTTGATGACGTCGCGCAGGCGCTGGGTCCCCGCTTCGGGCGCAAAGGTCAGGCCGCTCTTGCGGACCTGCTGGACCTTCTTGGCGATGTCGACGGAAAAGCTGTCGACCCGCAGTGACGGCAGGCTGACGCTGACTTTCTGCCCCTTAAATTCATCCAGGAGCTGGTCGACCAGTTCCGGCAGGCACGAATAATCGGCCGAGCTGAGACTCATGAGGGAAATTTCATTGTAACCGGAATTGGCGATGATCTGTTTGGCCAGGTCCGCCAGGTGTTCCGGCGATTTTTCCCGGACCGGCCGGTAAAGCATGCCGGCCTGACAGAAACGACAGCCCCGGCTGCAGCCGCGGAAGAGTTCCAGGACGGCCCGGTTGTGGACGATGTCGATGTTAGGGACGATAGGCTTGGTCGGGAAAAAGACGTGTTCCACATCGGAGACGACGCATTTCTCGATTTCTGCCGGTGCCCCCGGTTTGGTCACAGTCAGGCCCTGGAAATCGCCGTTGTCATCGTAGTGGGCTTCATAGAAAGACGGCACGTAGTTGCCCGGCTGCTGAGAGAGCTGTTTCAACAGGCCCTTCTTTCCGCCAGGCTTCCCCTGCTCTTTCCAGGCGATGATCGTATCGGCCAGGACCTGCGTCGATTCTTCCGATTCGCCCAGGAAAAAGACGTCGATATAATCGGCTAAAGGTTCGGCGTTATAGGCACAGGGACCGCCGGCTGCCACCAGGGGCATATCGTCGCCGCGGTCTTTGGCAAAGAGCGGGATGCCGGCCAGGTCGAGCATGTTGAGGATGTTGGTGAAGCTCATTTCGTACTGGAGGGTAAAGCCGACCATGTCGAAATCGCGGACAGGCGTCTTCGTTTCCAGGGAAAAGAGCGGATAGCCCTGACTGCGCATGACTTCTTCCATATCCGGCCAGGGCGCATAGACCCGTTCAGCCGCCACATCGGGCCGTTCATTGAGGAGCGCATAGAGGATGCGCAGCCCCAGGTGGCTCATGGCGACTTCATAGACGTCAGGGAAACAATAAGCAACGGTCAGCTTGACGACGTCGTGGTCTTTGACGACGCTGTTCCATTCGCCGCCGACATAACGGGCGGGCTTGCTGACTTTGCTCAATAAAATCGGATCGATTTCCACGGGATGTGACAAATTAGTTTCCTCCTTCACGGCGGGTTAAAAAATCATCGTCTGTTGACGCATGTAAATACTCAGTAACAGGCCCAGGCCCATCATATTGGTCGTCAAGGCGCTGACACCGTAACTCATGAACGGCAGAGGAATCCCCGTGACCGGCATGATGCCGCAGGTCATGCCGACGTTGACCAGTATCTGGAAAGCCCACATGGACACGACGCCGGTCGCCAGCATCATGCCGAAGCTGTCCTTGCAGTCCTTGGCGATCATCAGGCCGCGATAGACGAGGATGAAATACAGGAACAAGAGAAAGACGCAGCCCAAAAAGCCCAGTTCTTCACCGATGACGGAAAAGATGAAGTCCGTGTGGTTTTCCGGCAGGAAGTTCAGCTGGCTCTGGGTCCCCTGGAAGAGGCCCTTGCCAAAGAGCATGCCCGAACCGATGGCGATTTTGGACTGGATGATGTGGTAACCGGCACCGAAGGGGTCGGCATTAGGATTGAGGAAGACCGTAATACGGGACTTCTGGTAATCCTTGAGAAAATGCCAGCCTACAGGCGCCAGGACGACACCGGCCAAAAAGACATTCCGCAAGAGGGACATCTTGATGCGGCCGACGAAGAGCATGCCAAAGGTAATGGCCAGGAAGACAAGACTCGTCCCCAAGTCAGGCTGTTTCAAGACCAGCAGGAACGGAATCCCGATATAGAGGCCGATGGGCAGGACCTGGCGCCACGTATTGAGCTGGCCTACGCGGTCGCTGAGGATGGACGCCGTGCAGATGATCATGATGAGCTTGGAAAATTCCGACGGCTGCAGGGTAATCGGCCCGAGCTGGATCCAGCGCTGGGCCCCCAGGGCCGACGTGCCAACGAACATGACGGCGACCAGCATGAGCAGGTTGATGATGTACAGGGGTTTGGCGTATTTTTTCAGCTTCGCATAGTCGAAGCGGCTGAAAAAGAGGATGATCATCAAGTCGACGACGAAAGCCGCCCCCTGCTTGGCGACGAAGTCGTAATTGATGGCCCCTTTGTTGATATGCGTCGCACTGCCGATGATACACAGGCTGATGCAGACGATGAGGAAGCTCACGATGAGCAGGACTTTATCTAAGTTTTTCCATTCGCGTTGAATAAACATTTCTCTCTCCTATCGACGATAGTGGCGCCAATTCTGACATTCCTGACGACGGCGGCGCAGTGACAGGCCCGATGAAACAGGCCGGGCCAGCTGCTTCGGCAGTAAGGCCGTCAACGCGGCCGTGTCGATGGCCTGCCCCGTTTCCAGCCAGTCTGCCGTCGCCGACAAGGCCTGACAGAACGGCAACGATTCCGATACGCTGGCAATCCGCCCTTCTCCGGCAGCCCGGTCGATGCCTTCATCATGCGGCAAGAGACCGGCGAGGTGGCCGGTCTGCAAGCACGATTGGGCCGTATCGGCGGTGATGAGGCCGTCGGCGTAAAAATTATTGAGGATGACGTCGTAGTGAAAACGCTTCTGCCGGTCGCAATACTGCATGAGCCTGGACACATCGCGCAGCGACGACGGCGACGGTCCGACGACGAACAAGATGTCATCGGCCAGGGCCGTCGCCGCCTTATAGGCGCCATCGCGGCCAGGCGGGCAGTCGATGAGCGTATAGTCATAAGAAGCAGATAGCGACTCCAGGACATACTGGTATGACGGGATATCGACCCGCTCCCAGGTCCGTTTCTGGCTGGCCGGCAGGAAATTCAGGCCCCGGCCGACACTCGACAAGGACATCCCATCAAGGCACTTGCCCCGCGCCGCCTGGCTGGCATCGTAATGGATGGCGCCGTCCAGACCGAAGAGCAGGTCCAGGTTGCGCAACCCCATATCGGCATCGGCCGCCAGGACGCGATGGCCCCGGCGCTGCAAGAGGACGGACAGGGCCGCCGTGATCAAGGTCTTGCCGACGCCGCCCTTGCCGGAGGCGATGGCGATGAGCTGGGACATGAAATCACTTTCCTTTCTGATGGGATGCAGCCGTCACCGGCGCTTACCGGTCATCACTGTCGTGCTGACTGTCACCCTTCCCATCGTGGGTGTTCTTATCGGCTTTGGTATCTTTATCTTTGCCGTTCTTGTCCTTATCCTTCGGTGCGCCTTCGGCATATTCGCCGACGTGGAAGTACGCTTCCAGCATGGAACGGACAATCGGGCCGGACGACAGGGAGCCGAACCCGCCCTGTTCCGTCAGGACGGCGATGACGATGCGCGGATGTTCATACGGCGCATAGGCGACGAACCAGCCATGGTCCGTGCCACCGAAGTTTTCCGCCGTCCCTGTCTTGCCGGCGACCTGAATCGGGAAGCCTGCGAACAAGGAACCGGCAGTACCGGATTCTTCGGCAACGTTACGCATCCCTTCGCGGACCAGGTCCAGCGTCGATTTGGATACGGACAAGGTGCCTACCTGTTCCGGTGCGAAGATCTTATATGGCGTGCCGTCGAGATTGTCGATACGGCTGACGATGAA
>OAWS01000886.1_pt1 | contig 19388 bp, 19 predicted proteins | sample 1517141 | NCBI WGS metagenome assembly OAWS01 (sample SAMEA2580173, study PRJEB22360) | human gut metagenome | biome: human gut; feature: human-associated habitat; material: faeces | place: Denmark | collected 2008/2010
ATGTACTCTTGTTGAACTTTTTTTGCAAGTAAAAATTTTAACTAGCACAATACGTATTATTATATATTATGGTTTAGTACCTGCTGTAATAACTAAAATCAAATTCATTTTGACAATTATTATTTGTAGTATATATAATAGATACGTTGCTATCTCCAGACCGGCAACGGGAGGAGGTGTTTCAGATGGAAAATTTATTAGTATCTTTCATGGTGTCTGTTATGGCAAGTGTCGCTTCGTATTACATTTGTAAATGGATTGACGGACGCAAATAGCAATAATCCTGACCGCTTTGGCGTTAGCGGTATATAAAATTTATCGCAAGAGGCTTTATGATGTTGCCGCATCATAAAGCCTCGTTTTTTTATAAAAAAATACCGTGAAGTTGCCGCTTCACAGTATTTTTGTTCCAGATGGAAATACATCTATTAGTATCTTTGTATTTATATTATATCATTTTATATTAGTTTTTCAATAGATTAAACATCTTTTTTTCTTCTGGACAATCCATTTTCTGCTGATAAATGTTGAACACAATTCATACTAACGTTATGCCTATGTGCGACATCCTCATTAGAATACAGAAATTTTTCGCTATAGTATAGCGTTTTTTTTATAAATCGTCTAAAAATGTGGCATTTTAGGTGTTCTATAAATTGGGTTGCTCTGTAACTATACCAGCTTTGATATTTTCAACTTCTTATTTTTCGGCTAATAGATAATGAAAATATTTTCATACAGTTTTAACAAAATATAATAACTGTCTATATAATATATACGTTGCTATCTCCATACCGGCAACGTAATCGGTAATTACCTAAGCAAATGGATTGATAGACAACATAAATAGCAACAATCCTAACCGCTTTGGCGTTAGCGGTATATAAATTTATCGCAAGAGGTTCATGATGCTGCAACATTATGAGCCTCGTTTTTTTATAAAAAAATGCCGTGAAGCTGCAACTTCACGGCATTTCTTGTCTTCTATGGACTAATCTAATATTATCTTTGGTATCTATATCATATATTATATTGTAGAGGTTTTCAAGTTTTTCATTCTCACGAAAATGTTTAAGACCTTTTTTCATATTGTCTATTATACTCTTATTTATTTGAATTTTGTATTGCCGCATTAATAGATGATGCTGTTCCTGAAGGGTCTACTTTTTGCAAAACTTTTTCTACTGCTACAGATGCAATAGCTCTGCCAACTGCATCTGTAGAGTTAGTTTTATTATTTACAATACCTGTACCTTGTCCTAGAGAAGTTGCCATATCTCCAAGACCAGCTGCTAATGCTACATTTCCCTCAACATTCACATTTTTAATCATATCTGCTTTTTGTCTAATTATCATAAAAAAATCTCCCACACCACTACTGGTTGAATATCTTTCATCATAATCAACAACAAAGGCAGTGTCTAAAGTAATTCGGCGAAAACACTGTCCTCCGTGATTAAATTCTACTGTTACTGTTCTATATACGTCCTCTTCTTCTGGTGGTATCATTGACCATTCAAATAATTTTACTGTTTGGCTATTGATGCTGCCATTATCATCTGCTTGTAATTTTCCTGCAATTTGAAGTGTTAAACACATTTGTGTTGATTTTGCCCGTACATTATTTGGTGTATCAAGTGAAGCCGTTACCATCTGTACAATATTTTCGCCATAAAAAAGCGATTCATTTCCTTCGATTTTTAAAGTGAAGCCCATGATAAATCATCCTTTTATTTTTTTATATACCTTAAAGAAGCTAACATAAACTCTTTTAATAAAAATAGTACTATTTGCAAAGCTATTGTTAATAAACATATAAATAACGTACTAAATATAAATATTATTATATCTATTATTATTCGTTTCAAAGATAATAGAGGATATATAAATAAATCATTAAAATAATATTTATAATAAAGCTCAAATATAAATGAAAACATATTTTGAATAGGAACATCTCTAACTTCATATAAAGTAACAATATCTTTACTCATAAAGATTATAACATTAAAAGAAAGTAATAATAATCTTTCTTTTAATGTTATACACGTTAGCAAGACAATCCATAAATAAAATAATATATTCTCCCAATATCCTATTTGAGACTCTTTTATACCTAAAGGATAAAAGACACCAGTATTAAATTTTATATATTCATTTATAAATAAAATTCCTTCTATTATAAGGCATAAAATAAATACAAAAATATTATATTTGAAGGACAATTTTATAAGTGCTGTGTTTCTTATGAATTCTTTCAAGATATCACCTCACTTAAAAACTGTTCCACCATTGTTCCAGTTCTTCAACTGGAGAAGTAGCACTTAATTTATTCCAACCATTACCGTTAGGATACTCTGTAACTTCAACTAATATATTATCTGTACCATCATAAGTACTAGTACTTTTTATTAATTTAAAAAGTGCAATATCTTCTCTGCCAACATCAATACATCCAGCTGAACCAATAGTTTTTCCTCCATGTAGGTAAAATTCTGAACGATGTCCATCCCTATTTGGGTACATTAATTTTTGAGGATGCAATTTTACGCGATAATAACCCCAATCCCCTCAAATATTTCTAAGTACATAATGTGAATATGTTGTCATATAGTCAACTACGTCATCTTTTTTTCTAAAAAATTTACATTACCTTCTTCTATTTCTGAAGGATATATAATATACCAACCAGGTGGTATTGGTCCCATATTTTCAATAGATGGGTCAGATATACCAGGTCTTCCTGTTGAAGCTCTAAAATTTGCAATTCCTGTTCCATAATTAAATATTAGCCAACCATTTTTCAGTACCATATATCTAAATGCCATTGATAACTCCTTTCATCTTTTTATTTTTAATATTAACCTATTTATCTTTAATTACTTGTGCGCCTTGATACATTCCTGGCATGGTACTACTACCTGTATTTTCAGCCTTAGCGTTTTGTTCTTCTGTTGCAGCTGTGATACCATTTTATACACAACCATCGTTTCGGAAACAAAAGGTGTTATTTTATCAATTTTGCCCGTACATTATTTGGTGTATCAAGTGAAGCAGTTACCATTTGCACAATATTTTCACCATAAAAAAGAGACTCATTTCCTTCGATTTTTAAAGTGAAGCCCATAATAATTAATTCCTTTCTTTTTATTTCTTTATTTTTATCTGTTTTATTTATTATTTGAAAAAATTACTATTTGTATCTATCAATATTAATAAAACTTATTTTTTTATTTTATTTACAAACATAATAATATATCCTTTTATCAAAAAAAGTATCACTTGTATTATTATCGTTAATACAAACATAAATAATGTAAAAAAAATCAAACCAATACAATTTGTAAAAATTCTTCCTATATATATAAATGGATATTCAAAAATATTCTCTATAAAATAAAAATAATTTGCACTCAATATTTTGCTAATTACATCTTGTATAGGAATAGGACTAGATATATACAATGTAATTATATCTTGTTCCATAAAAATAAAAATATAAACTAATAATAAAAATAACCGTTTTCCCCAAGGAAGAAATGTTATTAATATTATCCATGAAATAAATAATATATTATCCCAAACTCCAATCTGATTTGGAAGATTTCCTAATGGATAAAAATTGCCATTTGTAAAATTCATATAACTATTCATACATAATAAAATTTGCACAATAAAACAATATATGAATATATAATTCAATCGTTTAGGCGATATATTAATTATTATTAAATCATTCAAATAATTTTTCAAAATAATACCTCTAACTTTATAAATCATTCCACCATCGTTGAAGTTCTTCTATTGGTGAATTTGCTTTTAAATATTCCCAACCTGGCTTATTTGGAGTATCCGTAACTTCAACTAAAATATTATCTGTTCCATCATAAGTACTAGTTTTTTGAATTAAATTAAAAAGCTCAACATCTTTTCTACCAACATCAATACATCCAGCAGAACCTATATTTTTCCCACCATGAAGAAAAAAATCTGATCTATGTCCATCTCTCCCTGGATATTTAAATATATATGGATGTAATTTTACACGATATGAACTCCAATCACCTTGTATAGCATTTCTAACAACATAATGCGCATATGTTTTGGCATAATTAACAACATTTTCTTTTTTATTCCAATAATATACATCACTAATTTCTGAAGGATATATAATATACCAACCTGGTGGTATTGGTCCCATATTTTCAATAGATGGGTCAGATATACCAGGTCTTCCTGTTGAAGCTCTAAAATTTGCAATTCCTGTTCCATAATTAAATATTAGCCAACCATTTTTCAGTACCATATATCTAAATGCCATTGATAACTCCTTTCATCTTTTTATTTTTAATATTAACCTATTTATCTTTAATTACTTGTGCGCCTTGATACATTCCTGGCATGGTACTACTACCTGTATTTTCAGCCTTAGCGTTTTGTTCTTCTGTTGCAGCTGTGATACCATTTTATACACAACCATCGTTTCGGAAACAAAATGTGTTATTTTATCAATTTTGCCCGTACATTATTTGGCGTATCAAGTGAAGCAGTTACCATCTGTACAATATTTTCACCATAAAAAAGCGACTCATTTCCTTCAACTTTTAAAGTAAAGCCCATAATAATTAATTCCTTTCTTTATATTTTCTTCCTATTTTTTTTATTAGATATACTCCAACATAAAATCCCAAAATCGGTATATAGATTTCTATAACCATTATTAATGTTAAAATTATAAATTTTATTATTCGACCAAAACAAAATAAAGGTTTTTGTACTATACTTTCAAAAAAATACCAGTAATATGATTGTAAGGAATATATAATATAATCTTTAACATATATATCATTGACATCTATATTTTTAGCAGATACATATAAATAAAGTATTTCATCATTATAAGAAATCAATACATATAAAAATATTAAAAATAAACTTTTATATTTAGGCATTATTAATAACAATAGCCACATTAAATAGTAAAGTTCTTTTCCCCATTGGTCAAATGGCACATCGTTTTTATTAATTAAATTATATGTGCCTATATTTAAATTTATGTTTAGATATATCCAAAGAATAATCTGAAAAATAAAACATAACCAAAAAGCAAAGGAACGTATTATATTGATTTTTTTCATTATATATTTTCCCACCAAGTCTGTAGATTTTCCAAAAAAGAATCGGATTTTAAATTTTCCCATCCTTCTTTGTTAGGATGCTCTGTAACTTCAACTAATATATTATCTGTTCCATCATTGGTATTAGTTCTTTCTATTAAAGAAAATAATTCCGCATCTTGGTTACCAACATCAATACAACCTGCTGAACCTAGATTTTTCCCACCATGAAGAAAAAATTCTGAACGATGACCGTCTCTATTCGGATACATTAGTTTTTGAGGATGTAATTTTACACGATAATATTCCCAGTCTCCTACCCAGTTTCTTAAAATATAATCTTGTTTAAATTTTTCATATTGTAAAGTTCCTTCTTTATATTTTCGATAATCTACATCACTTATTTCTGATGGAATAATAATATATCTGCCTGGTGGTATTGGTCCCATATCTTCAATAGATGGATCAGATATGCCTGGTCTTCCTGTTGAAGCCCTGAAATTTGCAATTCCTGTTCCATAATTAAATATCAGCCAACCATTTTTCAGTACCATATATCTAAATGCCATTGATAACTCCTTTCATCTTTTTATTTTTCTGAATAAAAATCTAAATCCTTTTTTTATTCCAAATATAATTAAATAAATTATTAAAGAAACTACTGTAGCAACTAGTATAAAGTTTAATATGCGTTCTATATATACATCGGGTTGAGTGTTCAAGCCTTTTAAATAATACCAATAAAAACTTTCAATTAAATGTTTTGGTAAATCCTGTAGCGGATATTGTTCTGCATTTATATGCAAATTATACATGTATAGATTTTCCGTAAAATCTATTCCAATAAAAGATAATAAAATTAAAAAAATACATTTATTTCGCGGCAATGTAAACAATAAGCTGAACCATAATAAATATAAAAATCCCGGTACTTCCCAATACGGCTTTTTCCCCACAGTTCCACCAACATCATTTACATAGAATATTCCATCGACAAAATCAGTATCAGGAGCCAACCATAGAAAAATTTGTAATGCTATACAAAATAAAAAGATAATCCATCTTAAATTTTTCATAATATCAGCCTATTTATCAGATTTTTCCAAAATATTCTTGCCTATTACTAAAGATATTTTCTCAAACATATCCCAAGTAGCTATTATTTTATCTTCTTCATTTAATAGTGCAATCTCACTTATAGTTCCATCATTTAATACAGCATTATTTTTTATTTTAGGTCGCTTGATACCTCTCAATCTATTCCACAAATTTATAACAGCTACAACTATAAAACAAACAGCAGCTAAAATTATACATACAAAATCAACAAGTGTATTTCCTAAACCAATATAACCTAAAACTATCACAGCCACACATAAAATCATTATTGCTATATCAATTTTAGTTTTCTCTTGCACTTACATCACCTGCCTATTTCTTAAAACCCATAAATCTTTCAAAGACATCCGTCATATCCAGAGGATTTTTCTTCTTTTTCAAATTTGGATTAAGTTTTTCTTCATGTACCACGTCGCCCGTATTCGGATTAAAGCCGAAAAACTGCTCAAAATTGCTTCTGACGCCCTGCGTTATATCGTTGATATCGAAATTTCGCTTCGGTGCAGCCTTCGGCTTGACTTTGGCTTTTGCCTGTTTAGTCTGCGCTTTCTGCTGCGAAAACGAATTTTTCCTTGCATTTTCATAATTGAATCTGTCTCTAGCTTCCTTATTTTTAATAAGTTCATATGCCTTGTTAATCTCCGTCATCTTCTGCTCAAAAGACTTATTGTTTTTATTTCTGTCCGGATGATACTTCAAAACGAGCTTACGATACGCTTTCTTTATCTCCACATCCGTAGCATTTTCCGATACTCCCAATACTTCATAAGGATTTTTCATATCCATTCCTCTTTTCTATATTTATATACAGATTTCCTCTATTTTAATTTTTACTATGTATCAGGCTCTCAAAAGAGAGCCAATAATCATTATACTTGATTTCTTAATATAAATTTCATTTCAGAAATAATCCATTTTTTATGTTTTATCAATAAAAACTTATAATTTTCTTCAGTATAATACTCTTCAGGAGTAAACGTATTAAACCTCCCTTGAATAATATGCGGTGTATCTTGCGGGTATCCTAATTTTTCCCATAAATCACCTAATTCAATTAAGCCAGAAATATAATCATTTTTATCAATATTTTTTATTGTATTTATGACATAAATAATCCTCCATTTTCTAAATTCTAAATTAAAAGTTGTTTTTTCTTTTAAAGATAATTTTTTTAAGATCTTATTAATTTCTTCTGTTTCTGTTTCATACATACTAGCTAATTCATAAATTAAATTATCTTCACTATTGTTTTCTATTTTTTCAATAGCGTAATTAATAATATCTCTGGCTTCTAAATTATATTTAAATATGTCATTACCTCTGAATCCTATATCTATCAATTTCCATGTAACATAAAAACCATATTGTTTAAAATCATTTAATTTTATCATAGTTTTATAGGTATCCCATTTATTTTTCCATTTTTTACAAACATTCTATGAGTTACAAAACCATCTTGTGTAATCCATTCGAATCTACCTTTTACACCATTAAGACTACCTTCAACTTGATATAATTCGCCATTTTTTATAGGAAATTTAGTTGCGTATGTTGCATAATTATCAATGATATTATTAAATCCATGTGCTATTACAGATGGTGGAAATTCTCGTGAAATATATTCTTTTCCAGTTGTTTTATCTCTATCATAAATAGGTTTATTATCATCTATTTTTAGAGCACTACCTTTTCTAGGTTTATTTAAAATATCATTTTCTATGGATTTTATCTTAATGGCATTTTTATTTTCTGGACTACATGCATATCCACTGAGTTATCTGGTCGAATTGCTGTCCTGTGTAGAGAATTCTGTTTGGAATTATTTCTTCGCAGGTAATGAGGTTGCCCCAGGCATCATAATCATATCTATTGCAGACTTTATTATCATCTGATACTATGCTTCCCTGTTCATCGCTGGCGTAATGATACCAAGTCTTTTCAGGTTCACATTCGCTTGCTCAGAGGTCATAACTTCTTATTAACCGCTTGATGTTATCAGCAGATTTTTCAACTACCACTTCTTTATTTTCATTGAAAATGAACTGAACAAGTTTCTTGTTCTCTTCCATTTCATAGCGCAAACCTTCAGCGTCATAACGGTTAATCTGAACCTTATGTATACGGCTCTCAATAGAGAGCCTTTTATAGATTATTAAATTTTTATTTTATAGTATTTTAAATAGTTGACACCTCTTTGTCTGTCCCATCATAATTTTTAAAATAAAAACAATTTGCCATTTCGTTACTTAACCATTCCTTAATATCATTAAATGATATATTAAATTCTCCTAATTCATGGTCAAAAGTTACTACCGGTGGATCTACCATATCGTTATTAGCTAAATCTAAACAAATAATATCTCCATACGAGGTTTCAGCAATTGGTAAATAATCATTATTTATACAAAATACGAATTCTTTTGCATTTCTTAAATAATTTAAATAACGTCCCACATTTTTATCATCTTGCATATTAGTAAAAACAGAAAAAATAAGCGGTCCGGCTGGAGGATATAAGTATCCCCCATTACATATTTGTAAAAATTCAATAAATCTTTTAGGAAATTTAATTTTCAAATCAAGTTCAGCCTTATTTATATCTTCAATATTTGCTCCTAAATTCAATTCATGTACATTATCGGTATATTTATTAATTTCTTTACAAAATTCTTTAAAATAATTTCCATTACATCTTAATTCCATAACAATTTCTCCTTTTAATCAAATGGCGTTGTTTTTCCAGTAACAGGATCATATCTGCCATTTGTTATATTTTGATAATTACCTCCATGAGCAGCCAAATGTTCATTTACATCATTTGAATTTTTACTAGAAGTTCTTAAAAATTGTATATTATTTGGATCATCTACATAATCAGGATATGCCTTAGCAGATTTCATATGATGCCCTTGATAATTTTTAACTCGTCCCGTAGATAAAAGTTCTTGTTTCTCTTCTGTAGTCCAATCTCTGGAACCACTTAATCCTTTTCGAATTTTATCAGCTTCAATTTTCCAAGCTTCATTTACAGCTTGTGTTCTTAACCTAGAAAATTCACTTTCACTAACTTCTCTATTTCTTACAATATATGTCCTTTGTTTCATATCTTTAGGAAATGTTTCTTGAAATTCTCTATATTTTTTTGCATAATCTTTACCATATTTACCTTTATTAGCTTTTCTCCATGAATTCCAATTTTTCAATGGGCTTTTATTGGTAATCATCTGGTATGCTTTAGCTGCTGATATTTCCGGATTTTCTTTCCTTACTTTTGAATAAATATCTTTTAATTTATCACAAACAAATCCACTAGGGTCGTAATAGATTACAGGGTTATTATCACAATAGGTATAAAGATTTAAACCATTGCCACGATAGACATCTTCTTTGGTAAATCTAGCAATTACTGGATTATAATACCTTGCTCTTAGATAATACTGCTGTGTTATCTGGTCAAATTGCTGTCCTGTATAGAGAAATCTGTTCGGGATTATTTCTTCGCAGGTAGTGAGGTTGCCCCATGCGTCGTAGTCGTATTTATTGCAGACTTTATTATCATCTGTAATAAATACAGTGCTTCCCTGTTCATCACTGGCGTAATGATACCAAGTCTTTTCAGGCTCACATTCACTTGCCCAAAGGTCATAACTACGAATTAATCGCTTGATATCGCTATCGGATTTTTCAACTACAACTTCTCTATTTTCATTGAAGATGAACTGCACGAGTTTTTTATTCTCTTCCATTTCATAGCGCAGACCTTCAGCATCATAACGATTGATTTGAACCTGCCCAGTAGTAGTTTCAACTCTCGTTACCCTATTGAATGCGTCGTTTTTATATATTCTCTCGCCGTCATTCATCAGATTTCCGGCATTATCATAGATATAATGCTTCGCTGTTGTACCTGTCGGCTGCTGGAATACCTGCCGTATTAAGCGATTCCGCTTATCATAGAGGTAATGTTCCGTTACGTCATTTACAATACGCTTGCTTCTGTTGCCCGCTTTATCATAGAAGAGCTGTTCCTCGTAGTCAGGATATCTTACATTGGTGAGCTGATTTATACTGTCATACGTATAATACGTTGTGCCTCGCAACTGCTGTTTTATGGTGCGGTTGCCGTTATGGTCGTAAGCATATCTATTTTGAGCAAGAACTTCTTCGTTAAAATTAATATCTAATTTGATAAGGTTTTTATCCGTATCGTAGCCGTATAAATTCTTCATACCGTTGGCACTTACAGCTTCTTTTATCGTGCCGTCGTCGTTATATTTAAAGGCAGTGATACATTTTCCTCCATCACGGATTTCTAAAAGCTGGTCAAGTTCATCATAGATATACTCCGTCGTTTTGCCTGTTACATCTGTTTGCTTTATTTTGTTGCCATTTAAATCGTATTCATAGCTTAATAACCGTTTGCCGCTGGCAGATTTTTCTTTTAGACTGCCGTTGGCATAATAGCTGTAGCTGTAGCGCATACCTTCAGCAAGAGCGGATTTTATACTGCCGTCGGGATAATATTCATAACTTTCACGTAGCCCACTTTTTCTTTCCAGCTTTTCAGTCAGGCTATCATAGAAATTGTATGAATACTGCACCTCATTGCCTCGGCGGTCTGTGTGCTGTCTTACTCTGCCTTCAATATCATAGGTGAAATAGTCTTTTTCGCCCGTTTGGTCGATAATTTCTTGCAGTTTGTTTAACAGATTGTATCTATAACGGATTTTGTTGCCGTTACCGTCCACCGTTTCAATGATATTTCCCGCATAATCATAGGAAAAATACTCACTGGTGCCGTTCGGTTTGATTATTTCAGTAATCCGGCCCCATTTGTCGAGCCTGTACTCGGTTTTGTTCTTGTTACCGTCAACTATTCCCGTTATATTGCCCTGCGCATCGTAGGTAAATTCCTGTTTTGCGCCGCCTTGCGTGGTAATGTTCTTTCTTCTGCCTGCAAGGTCGTATTCACAGTTTATACCGGATTTAACGCCGTCAAGCCGTTGCAGCAGATTGCCTTCACTGTCGTAAATATTCGTTTCCAGTATCGTGCCGTTTGGTGCGATTATGCTTATGATGTTGCCCTGTTTATCGTAGGTGTAGGAATAACCGTTGCCGTTTTCACCTTTTACACTGTACTCATTTGGTAAAATCTTCTTTACTAGCTGACCATTTTTATTGTAGAAACTGCGCTCTACTCCACCGTCTTTATTTATTTTTCTTGTTTCACGGTTTAACAGGTCATATTCATAAATTTCTTCTGCGCCGTTGGTATCTATTACTTTGATGATGTTTTCGGCTTTGTCATAGGTGAATATTGTTTTATTTTCAATGCCGTTTTCTTTGTCTATATGAACTTCTTCAACAAGCTTATCGGCTTTATCGTATGCTCTTTTGATGATGTAGCCTGCCGGTGTAGTGATTTTTGTTATATTGCCTGTTTTATCCAGTTCATATTTTGTTTCGGCATTGAACCTGCCGCATTCTTTCCTATCGACTTTTTGCAGTGTACCGACAAGTCGCCCTGCTTTGTCGTATTTATAACTTACAGTCTGGTAGGTATTATCATTTATACGCCGTTTTTCAAACGTCTTGAGGTTTAAGCTGTTATAACCGTATTCAATAACGGCTCCGGTGTTATCCTCAACTTTAATTAAACGGTTTTGCTTGTCGTATTTAAAGAAGATACTGAGCACTCTGCCGCTAGCGGATTTTTCGTCCTGCAAGTCCATATGACGGCGTTCTTCGATGATATTGCCTTCGCTGTCATAGCGGTATTCGGTAAGTTTGTATTTATTTTTTTCTACAGGTTCTCGTTTTTCTATGAGCCAGCCTATAGCATTGTATTTGTACAATATGCCTGGCCGTTCATCATCAGAGCTGCCCATTTTATAGCCGTTGGCGTTAATTTCTTTCAGGACATTACCTTTTTTATTATAGATGTAGACTTTTTCCACCGTACCGTTCGGCGCCGTTATTTTGGTTAAACGGTTTTCAGCGTCATATTCATAAGTGTACCCTATGCCGTCATCCGTGCTTTCATTGTAGTCCTCCGGCAGTATTTTCTTTATGAGTATACATATGCGTATTTCCAAGAGCATCTGTTTCAATCATCATGTAATCAATATAGTTATAGCCGAAGATTTATGATTATATAATTGGCTCTCGTTAGAAAGCCAATTATACTTCATTAATATTGTTTTGGTATAGACTCTTCTTTTATTATTTTTAATGTTGTCAAATCCATTTCTTTTCGTCTTTTTTCATCTGTCGGACCATCTCCTAAATGATAATTAAGCATTCTACCTATAAACATTATATTATTAGTAGATGTATCTTGTTGTATTAATTCACCATAAGTCATATCAATAAATTTTTCTAACACTGATATGATTTTATCTATCTCTTCACCTGAAAAAGTATCTTCATTAAATTCACACCATATTTTTCCTACTTTACTCACACTGAAATATCTAAGAAAAACAATCATATCATCATTATCTACATGTTTATGTTTAGGATCATATGAATAAAGCCCTATTGTTTCAAAGAATTTTTTTTCTTTAAAGCTTTTATCCAATCGTTTTAATAAACGATTTCTACAATATATTCTTCCTGTATACCCTTCGCCGTCAACTTCTATTCTATGCGCAGATAAACCGTATTCTTTAAATAAATTATCTATTGTTCTAAACCAGTTTTCCCACATAGAAGTATCTTTTTCATCAAAATGTCCTGCTAAAAAAATCGCTTTTCTTAATTTGGTCATAGTTACACCTTCTATTTATATATATTTTTATATTGTTTTTTTATATTAACTGTCCTATGTTTTTGGTTTATATCATCATTGTCATCAATAAATTTTGATGAATCTATTGTTAAAAAATCTCCCTTAACATTACCTTTTCCATATCTTTTTTCTAATTCCTCTACATTTTTATCTAAACGTTTTTTATAACTTTTTTTATAATTCATCGTTCCTTTTTCATAATCCGTTTTGCTTGGTACTTCATAAATAGCTATGTTCTTACCGTCTTTACTGACTATTATAAGGTCAGGTTCTTTTCTACTAATAGATGGGTCTATTTTTCCTGGATCTAACCTATTATTAGGAGAGTCTATTAATATCTTACCCACATCACCTGTATTTGCTTCTTTATATGCTTTTTGCAGTATTGTTTCCCAATGGCCTTTTGTATTATTGGTATGAGGATATTTTGATGTATGGATTTCTACATCTTTATATTTAAAATCTCTTACAACATCAGCTTTTTTCCTATTTTTATTTTTTTGAAGTTCTTCTGTTATTGTTTTAGAAAAATTTTCTAATGTATCATCTTCAGTGCTAATAATTACAACATTAGGTTCTTTTTTATATCCGCTAGGATCATAATAAATTACAGGGTTATTATCACAATAAGCATAGAGATTTAAGCTGTCGCCACGGTAGACATCTTCTTTTGTAAACCGAGCGATTACAGGATTGTAAAATCTTGCTCTTAGATAATATTGCTGGGTAATCTGGTCAAATTGTTGTCCTGTGTAGAGAAATCTGTTCGAGAGAATTTCTTCGCAAGTGGTGAGATTACCCCATGCGTCGTAGTCGTATCTATTGCAGACTTTTTCTTCATCTGTTATAAATACAATGCTTCCCTGTTCATCGCTGGCATAGTGATACCAAGTCTTTTCAGGTTCACATTCGCTTGCCCAAAGGTCGTAGCTTCTTATTAATCGCCTGATGTTATCAGCAGATTTTTCAACTACAACTTCTCTATTTTCATTGAAGATGAACTGAACAAGTTTTTTGTTCTCTTCCATTTCATAGCGCAGACCTTCAGCATCATAACGATTGATTTGAACCTGCCCAGTAGTAGTTTCAACTCTCGTTACCCTATTGAATGCGTCGTTTTTATATATTCTCTCGCCGTCATTCATCAGATTTCCGGCATTATCATAGATATAATGCTTCGCTGTTGTACCTGTCGGCTGCTGGAATACCTGCCGTATTAAGCGATTCCGCTTATCATAGAGGTAATGTTCCGTTACGTCATTTACAATACGCTTGCTTCTGTTGCCCGCTTTATCATAGAAGAACTGTTCCTCGTAGTCAGGATATCTTACATTGGTGAGCTGATTTATGCTGTCGTAGGTATAATACGTTGTGCCTCGTAACTGTCGTTTTATAGTGCGGTTGCCGTTACTGTCATAAGCGTATCTGTTTTTCGCCAGAATTTCTCCGTTGAAATTAACGCTTAATGAAGTTAAGTTTTTATCTGTATCGTAGCCGTATAAATTCTTCATGCCGTTGGCACTGACAGCTTCTTTTATTGTGCCGTCATCGTTGTATTTAAAGGCTGTGATACATTTTCCTCCATCATGAATTTCTAAAAGTCGGTCAAGTTCATCGTAGATATATTCTGTCGTCTTACCTGTTACGTCTGTTTGTTTTATCTTATTGCCGTTTAAATCGTATTCATAACTTAACAAGCGTTTGCCGCTAGCAGATTTTTCTTTTAGGCTGCCGTTGGTGTAATAGCTGTAACTATAGCGCATTCCTTCAGCGATAGCAGATTTTATGCTGCCGTCAGGATAATATTCATAACTTTCTCTAAGTCCGGATTTTCTCTCTAATTTTTCCGTCAGGCTATCATAGAGATTATATGAATACTGCACTTCGTTGCCGCGGCGGTCTGTATGCAGCCTTACTCTGCCTTCAATATCATAGGTGAAATAGTCTTTTTCGCCTGTCTGGTCGGTAATTTCTTGCAGTTTGTTTAACAGATTATATCTATAACGGATTTTATTACCGTTGCCGTCTACTGTTTCAGTAATATTTCCGGCATAATCATAGGAGAAATACTCACTGGTGCCGTTCGGCTTGATTATTTCGGTAATCCTGCCCCACTTATCAAGCCTGTACTCAGTTTTGTTCTGATTGCCGTCGACTATTCCCGTTATATTGCCCTGTGCATCATAGGTAAATTCCTGTTTTGCGCCGCCCTGCGTGGTGATGTTTTTTCTTCTGCCTGCAAGGTCGTATTCACAGTTTATACCGGATTTAACGCCGTCGAGCCGTTGCAGCAGATTGCCTTCGCTGTCGTAAATATTCGTTTCAATTATCGTGCCGTTCGGTGCGATTATGCTTATAATATTTCCTTGTTTATCGTAAGTGTAGGAATATCCTGTAGCTTCTTCGCCTTTATTTTTATATTCATTAGGCAGTATTTTTCGGATAAGCTGACCGTTTTTATTGTAGAAACTGCGCTCTGTGCCACCGTCTTTGTTTATTTTCCTTGTTTCACGGTTTAACAGGTCATATTAATAAGTTTCTTCTGCACCGTTGGTATCTGTTATTTTAATGATGTTTCCGGCTTTGTCATAAGTGAATATTGTTTTATTTTCAATGCCGTTTTCTTTATCTATATGAACTTCTTCAATCAATCTATCGGCTTTGTCGTATGCTCTTTTGATGATATAACCTGCCGGTGTGATAATCTTTATTACATTGCCTGTTTTATCCAGTTCATATTTTGTTTCGGCGTTGAACCTACCGCATTCTTTTCTGTCAACTTTTTGCAGTATGCCGATGAGACGCCCTGCTTTGTCGTATTTATAACTTACAGTCTGGTAGGTATCATCATTTATACGGCGTTTCTCGAATGTTTTTAAATTCAGGCTATTGTAGCCGTATTCAATAACAGCTCCGGTGTTATCCTCAACTTTGATTAAGCGATTTTGCTTATCGTATTTAAAGAAGATACTAAGCACTCTACCACTAGCAGATTTTTCGTCCTGCAAGTCCATATGACGACGCTCTTCAATGATATTACCTTCACTGTCATAGCGGTATTCGGTAAGTTTATATTTGTCTTCTTCTATTGGCTCACGTTTTTCAATAAGCCAACCTATAGCATTATATTTATACAATATGCCTGGTCGCTTATCATCGGAACTATCCATTTTATATCCGTTAGCATTAATTTCTTTTAAGATATTGCCTTTTTTATCGTAAATATAGGCTTTTTCCACTGTGCCATTTGGTGCTGTTATTTTAGTTAAGCGATTTTCTACGTCATATTCATAACAGTAACCAATGCCATCATCTGTTTCTTCGTTGTAGTCTTCTGGTAGTATTTTTTTAATGAGATTACCATTTTTATCGTAGAACCTGCGTTCTATGCCGCCGTCGGGATATTTTATTTTTATCTTGTTGTTGTCTTCATCATAGATGTTTTCAATCCCCTCACCGTTTTTCGTCACACGGTCAAAAGCGTTCGGGTTTACTTCCTTGATGATATTTTCTTCGGCATCGCGGAGCGTGGCTATAACATTTCCTTCCGGGTCTATCTGAAATTCTTCATGGTCCATTACGTCATATATATGTCGCCAGCCTAGTCCATTATGGTTTTCACTGTCAAACTGGTTAGGGCGTACCTCTTTTACACGGTTACCCAGCTTGTCGTAGATATACATATGCGTATTTCCGAGAGCATCCGTTTCCGTCATCATGTAATCAATATAGTTATAGCCGAAAGTTTTCGTACCGAAGTTTCTGTCGGTTATGCTGGAACATCTGCCGGCACGGTCATATTCATAAAAGAACATATCGCCCATAGGAGATGTTATCTGCCACGGCTCTTTGGCAAATTCCTCGTAGGCGTAGTCTGTGCAGTTTCCCAGACTGTCCGTTTCTTTGAGTTTTCTGCCTTTTTCATCATAAACGTACGTTCTTTTCTGATACAGTTCACCTTGTATACGGGTTCGTTTTTCGATTAGATTACCATGGCTGTCATAGCGGTAAAGGATTTTCTTATTTTCATTATCCGTCTCTTCAATCAGATTGCCGTTTTCATCGTAAACCCAGTTTTCAATCAGACCGCACGGGCTCTTTCTTTCTGTAAGCTGACTGTTTTCATTGTATTTGTAGAAATATTCATTGCCGTTTCGGTCTTTTTCCCAAATGATATTCTGTTTTTCATCATAACGTCTCTCTTCTGAGGTATCATCACTATAAAGTATTTTTTCCAGAAGATTGTCTCTGTTATAGATGTATTTGATGACGCTATTGTTATGAGTTGAATTTACAATGGTTGTTCTGGCTTCTTTTTGATAAAAGACGATATATTCTCTGCCCTTTTGCATTTCCTGATGAATTATGCGCTTATGTTCATCGTAGGTGTTTTTCAAAAAGAGTTTTTAATTTTATAAAACATTGATATCGTTACATTAATATTGTTTTGGTATAGACTCTTCTTTTATTATTTTTAGTGTTGTCAAATCCATTTCTTTTCGAAGGTCTTCATCTACTGGACCATCTCCTAACTTATAATTAAATGCTCTACTTATAAACATTATATTGTTAGTAGATTTATTTTGCTGTATCAATTCACCATAGGTTATGTCAATAAATTTTTCTAATACCGATATAATCTTATCTATCTCTTCATCTGAAAAAGTATCTTCATTAAATTCACACCAGATTATGTCATGTTCAAAAAAATCAAAATATCTTAGAAATAAAACCATGTCATTATTATTTACATGTTCATGTTTAGGATCATATGAGTATAATCCTATTCTTTCAAAGACTTTTTTTTCTGCGAAACTATTATTTAATTTTTTTAATAAACGATTTCTACAATATATTCTTCCTGTATACCCTTCACCTGCAACTTCTATTCTATGCGCAAATAGACCATATTCTTTAAATAGATTATCTATTGTTATAAACCAGTTTTCCCACATAGAAGTATCTTTTTTATCAAAATGTCCTGCTAAAAAAATCGCTTTTCTTAGTTTAGTCATAGTTACACCTTCTATTTATATATATTTTTATATTGTTTTTTTATATTAGCTGTCTTATAGTTTTTATTTATATCATTATTATCATCAATAAATTTTGATGAATCTATTTCTACAAACCTACCTTTAACATTATTTTCTCCATATTTTTTCTTTAATACACTTACAGTATTATTCAAACGTTCTTCATAACTTTTTTTATAAATCCTCGTTCCTTTTTCATAATCTGTTTTACTCGGTACTTCATAAATAGTTATATTCTTACCATCCTTACTGACTATTATAAGGTCAGGCTCTTTTCTACTAATAGACGGATCTATTTTTCCCGGATCTAACCTATTATTAGGAGAGTCTATAAATATTTTCCCCACTTTCTTTTCATCTATTTTTTCCTCTTTATTTGCTTCTTCATATGCTTTTTGTAATATTGTTTCCCAATGACCTTTTGTATTATTGTAATGCGGATGTTTCGACGTATGAATTTCTATACCTTTATATCTAAAATCTCTTACAACATCAGCGTTTTTTCTACCTTTATTTTTTTTTAGTTCATCTGTTATTGTTTTAGAAAAATTTTCTAATGTATCATTTTTAGTATCAATATCGACAACATTAGGTGCTCTTTTATATCCGCTAGGGTCATAATAAATTACAGGGTTATTATCGCAGTAGGTATAGAGATTTAAGCCGTCGCCACGGTAGATATCTTCTTGCGTAAATCTGGCAATTACTGGATTATAATACCTAGCTCTTAGATAATATTGCTGTGTTATCTGGTCAAATTGTTGTCCTGTATAAAGATATCTATTTGGTATTATTTCTTCAAAGGTAGTAAGATTGCCCCAAGCATCATAGTCATATTTATTACAGATTTTATCTTTATCTGTAATAAATATGGTGCTTCCCTGTTCATCGCTGGCATAGTGATACCAAGTCTTTTCCGGTTCACATTCGCTTGCCCAGAGGTCATAACTTCTTATTAATCGCTTGATATCGCTATCAGATTGTTCAACAACGACTTCTCTATTTTCATTGAAGATGAATTGAACAAGCTTTTTGTTCTCTTCCATTTCATAACGCAATCTTAAAATTTGTTATGTATCAGGCTCTCAACAGAGAGCCTATATTTTATACTCAATCCCACTGCAAATATTAAAATATCCCATTATTATGTTTCCCATCGCCAATAAATATTAGATGATTTAATTATTAATAACTGAACATCGGTTATATTAAAAAATACAATTTCTATAATATTATTTTTTTTCTTATGAATTTCTAATATTTCATTGTCATTTATTTTAACAGTACTTGGTATAAATTTAAAAAAACTTACATCTAAAAATATCA
>OAWS01000922.1_pt1 | contig 18733 bp, 20 predicted proteins | sample 1517141 | NCBI WGS metagenome assembly OAWS01 (sample SAMEA2580173, study PRJEB22360) | human gut metagenome | biome: human gut; feature: human-associated habitat; material: faeces | place: Denmark | collected 2008/2010
CAGATTTTATTTGTACTTTTGCCATGTCATTCAGAATTTTGTTTGTTTTTATTTTACAACACTAAGATAAGTGAAATTTCTGACATGGCAAAATCCTGAGCAACTTTTTGTTGCTCAGGTGCTTATAAAAAATATTAAATTATAGTGTTGCGGAAATTAGAATATATTAATAGGTGAAACATTTCTTTCTTGCAAAGATACACTTTTTCCCGCTCATATTCTACTTTTTCACATACAGAAAGCTTAAACATAGTTAATACTACGATTTTTCGTATAAAATATTTGGCTACTACGAAAAATAGTAGTATCTTTGCATTGTCTTAAAATAAAACGATATGAAGAAAATTTTAGTAACAGAAAAAGAGGAAGAACTGATAGAAGCTATCAGAAATTTCCGGAAGTCATACCCTAGAGGTAACCCACAGTTATTATGGTACGCTCAGCAGCTGTTTGATGAGATGATTGAGCCACCAGAGTATTACACCAAGTATTAACAATAGCCTTCCCTTCGGGGAGGGCATTAAAAAGCATAAGATTATGGAAGTAACAATGAAGCAGGCTAAGGACAGCACAGTAAAGCAGCGCATACAGGATATCCAGATGACGGTATCATGGCGCGAGATAGCACATACCTATTTCGGGAAATCGGCATCATGGCTTTATCATAAGCTCGATGGTATTGACGGGAATGGTGGTGTAGGCGGTTTTACCGAAGAGGAGAAGGTTATGCTCCGTGGAGCACTTTGCGATGTTTCCAATCGCTTGCGTGCGGCTGCGGACAGGATATAATGAGGCTGGGGTCATCGTTCCCCATAAGACAGAAGTCGCCATAGCCTTGTGGCGCATTGCAGTTAGCATAGCTAACATGTTCAATAACTCAACTCAGCCCCGGTGCAGCAACGCATCGGGGCTTTTCATTCCCATTTTCAAGTTTTTTGTGTTAAATACCCGCTTTCGTTTGTTCTGTTCAGAAAATAATAGTATATTTGCACCGTGAGAATTAGTAACAGAACGTGGACACTCAAAAATAAGAAAGATATGAGAATACTTAATAATTTACTGGAAGGGTTGATCAGCCTGGGAAGACTGGGCGGAGACAACAGCCTGTTCAACGATTATCTGAAGGGCGATAATGCTTCAGATCTGAGAAAGGACTGGGAGGCCATCGGTAATGATATGAGAAAGGTTGTTAGGCGTAACCACCGTTATCGGTCTTGCTGTGGTATTCGTATTGAATAAGATTCCTCCAATTTACCAGAAAGGTGAACAATAACATATCAGCCCCGGTGCAGCAGCGCATCGGGGCTTTTTCATTCCCCAAACCCCTCATTTTTATGCTCTACAGCATATTTAAGTGTTAATTATTCTCATCGTGAGAAAATTTCCCGATTTTTATTTGGCGGTTCCGGATTTTCTTCTTACCTTTGCCAACGCTTAAAAGACGATAGTAGACTATCCGGCAGGGCGACCGTTTCGCCTATGGCTTCTGGCTGCAGGCTTTTTTTATGCCTAATCGGGAAAAGTATTTTTCCTAACTGGGAAAATATATTTTCCTAACTGGAGAAATAATTCTCGCAATAAATGGCGGCTGCATGAACCGTAAGATTTGATTAGTCCTCTCGGATAAGTCATCGTCTTTTAAGCAACGGGGAATGCAGCCGCCACCCTTTTGTACAATCGGCTGTTAATGCTTAAAAGACGATGCAATATGCAGAATTCTATTTTAATTAGTGATGCTCAGGTGCGCCCTGCAGGCATCAGCGTAGAGGAGGGCATGAAGGCCCTCAAGTGTGAAATCAGGAAGCTCGCCAAGACCAAGAGCGAGACCTTCTCCTACTTTTGTGAAGAGACGGTTACGTATGGCGAGGTAGCTATGACCATGGCAGGTTTCTTCGCCTTCATGGCAGTAGCTGTATTAGGTGGCTTCATTATGGGAGGGGAGGTGATGTAGTTATGGCAAAGAAAATATCAACCAAGCAGCTCCTGGAGACGTATAAGCAGGTCTATCCGGACGTTACTTCCACCACATGCAGCGTGTCGTCTGAGAAAGATTCCTTCAGCGCCAAGACAGCCTTCGACCTGGCTCTGAAGATAGGTAAGATGACTCATAGCTATCCGCTGTGGGTGCAGGTGGCCAAGAAGAAGATAGTCATCATCAAGTCGAGAGAGTTCCTGAAGAACCTGGACAGGATGAAGAAGGGAACCAGGGTAAGATACTTCGACCCTCGCCATCCCGAAATCTGTTGTGAGGGAGTGATAGCCAAGGAAGGCGTTCTCTATTCCGGTGCGGCTCCTCAGATTTTCGTAGAGAGCGAAGAGTACGACGCAGATGGTGAAACCCCTGTTTTCGCAGTCTTCTGGCGCCCGATGGAAGAAATGAGTGAAAAATAGCCAAACATCACTCATATGTTTGTCCTTTGACGTACAGCAAAGATTTCGTACCTTTGCACCGTGAGAATTTTAACACAAAAAGAATTATGAGACAAATTAAGAACAAACATCGCAGGCGCACGGATCGTCTGCTTGCCAAGGCTGTATTGAGAATGACCTTTTTTCAGTATACAGCCAAACGCATAAGTCCGAACAAGATTGAATCGTGGTGCTGGCTAGACAGAAACCGAAGGGGTAGGCTCTGCTTCTACAGAGATTTGAAAAACAGCCGCGCCATCATCGTCTGGCTCGACGGCAGGTATTACTCAGCTCCTAATACGCAGGGTTTATATCTGGAGAGAATCAGCATGAACATGGCAGAGTATAAACGATTGAATTCACATTAAAATGAGTAACGAAAAAGATATCAAGACCGTATTAGACGGAGCAGTAGAAACTGCTAAAGAGATAATGACAACTGAGATATTCCATGCTCAGCTAGTAAAGAACACCGAGGCTATTAATAAGGAACGCGAGGACTTCGAAAACGAGAAGATCAAGCTTCAGCGTGAGTGCGACATCCAGAGGGATATAGCTGGCCGAAACATGGAGGCCCTTCAGAAGGATAGGGTAGATTTTGAACAGGAGATTGACCGCAAGAAGGCTTCCTTTAATGAGCGTGAACGCAACATTCGCGACTTCCGACGCAAGGCTGCCGAGGATTACCTTACCGGTATGGCGAAGGCCAAGAGCAATCATGCTCTGAAGAACCTCGAACTGCAGAGCAAGCGTCACAAGATTTTCGAGGCTTACCGCAATTCGGGGGGGCAAATCTTGCCGAAGACTCTCAGCAAATGTACCCGGAAGGATGGTGCCGACCAAAGCCTAAAGATGGAGGAGTAGAATAATAACGATAGTAACAAATAATTTAATTAAGCAGATTATGGAAAATCAGAATAAAAATGCTGCAGCTAAGGTTGCAGCCAACATAGCAGAAGAAAGAAAGCACCCTATCTTTGAGGAGTGCGAGGTTATGAATGCCGGCAAGCCGGCACGTGAACACATGCTCAGCCTGAACGGCATGTATATCTCGGGCATTACCGATGAACAGCTCAAGGAGATGCACGAGAAGCTGGGCAAAATGCTCTCAGGGAAATAGAAAATAGTTTTCTAGTTTATCATGTAATAAAGCTTTAATTTAAAGTCAGATCTCTAATTAAGGATGGCTGCCCGTGAGGGTGGCCATTTTTTCTGGAGCATAAATTTGGTTTTTCAGAAAAAGTGGTGTATCTTTGCACCCGAGAATTAGTAACACATTAAAATATATAGATTATGGGTTTTTTCGATTTCGTTATGCTTGCATCGTTCGTCATCGCGCTTGTGGTGGGTCCGTTTGTTGTGGGTTCCTGCAATCCCGTGTTATGGGTGTTTTACCTCAGCCTTTGCACCATGCTCACCCCTCTGCTGGGTATTCCTATCTATAAGGCAATATTCAGATAAGAGTCCTTTGCCCTTCGTCTGTAAGTTACTATATTTGCATTACTAATTAGTAATGTACAAAGAATATGGTAACAGACAGTCTTGTTAAAAAGAAATTCGTTCACGAGACTCTTCAGGCAGGTATCCTGAAGATATACTCCACCCAGGAGAACGTGGTGCGCAATCATTACAAGCGCCGTACCGGCCGATTGCTCACCACGCTTTCCGCTCACTCGTTCGACAGTCAGATATCGGGCGAGAACCGCACCATCTTCGTGCGCATCCTTCCTTATCTCCGTTTTCTGGATATGCAGTACCGGCAGCGCAACGACCGCATCAGCAAGTTCAAGCGCAGGAACCTCGCGCTCTATAACCGCGTGGTCTGGGGCGTGCTGTATCACGAAACATTCCCTAAGCTTCGCTATGGCTTCAACGACGAAGTACGGAACAGTATACGTCAGGAACTGGAACAATCACTCAACCCACAAAAATCATAAGACACATGGCAAACAAACATTTAACGGAAGACGAAATCCGATATACCGTAGACGTGAAGACTGCCGATGCGCAGAAAGCCATCTACACCCTGGAGCAGCAGAGCAAGAAGCTGCGCTCAGAGAATAAGGCACGACTCAGCCAGATGATCAGCCTGGAGGCAGCCGGAAGAAAAGAGACGGAAGCCTACAGGAACCTGAAGAAGCAGTACTCCGATACCAGTAAGGAGATTCGCACGCTTACCAGCCGGATAGGCGAGCAGACCAGTCAGATTAATATCCTGGATATGAGTATGGTGCAGCTGAAGAAACAGCAGAAGAGCCTGCAGAAGGAATTGGATAATACCGTGCAGTCGCTCAATCCGGAGGCTTATGGTGTACTGAAACGGCGCCTGATGGACGTGAATTCCCGTATCTCAGAACTGAAGCAGAACGCCAAGAGTTTTGGCGAGATTGCATCAAGTGACCAGGTGAACGGAATCTTTCTGGGAACCATGGCAACAAAGCTCGCAGGCCTTTTGGGCCAACAGGCATCCAGACTGAAAGATTTCGTATTGGAATCTGCCAGGGCTGGCGTAGAGATGGCAGAACAGGCAGATGGTGTTACCAAGGCTTTTAATGCCATGGATAACCCGAACCTGCTGGACAACCTCCGCAAGGCAACCAAGGGAACCGTAAACGATGTGCAGCTGATGACGGCTGCCGTAAAGGCTAACGATTTCCGCATTCCGCTGGAAGACCTGGGCAAGTATCTGGAGTTTGCCCAGCTGAAGGCGCAGCAGACGGGTCAGTCGGTAGATTACATGACCGACAGCATCGTGACCGGTCTCGGCCGCAAGTCCCCGTTAATCCTCGATAACCTGGGTATCTCTGCAGCAGAAATCTCGGAGAAGACCAAGGAGACGGGCGACTTCATGAAGGCTGTGGCAGAGATTGTAGATACCCAGCTTGCCGAAGCAGGAGAGACCTATATCAGCGCAGCCGACCGGGCAGCCCAGAAGACGGTAGAACTGCAGAACGCCCAGAAGGCTCTGGGAGACGAAATCCTCCCGCTCAAAGAACAATGGGATGATGCCTATGCAGACATGCAGCTGAACACCATCAGTCTCATTTCCTGGTGTGTAAAGCATCAGGGCGTGGTAAAGACGCTCGGCATTCTGCTCACAGCCTTCACGGTTGTAGCGATTGCCACCAGCAACGCTATCAAGACGAATATCGTTGTAACCAAGGGTGCTGCCGCAGCCCAGCAGGCATGGAACGTAATCTGCGCTACCGGAACCGGACTCATGAAACTTCTGCAGGCGGGCTTCCTCCTGCTTACAGGTAGGGTTACCCAGGCAAAGGCAGCATGGGCATCGATGAACGCCACCATGAAGGCAAGCGTCTTCGGCCTGATTACTGCAGGAGTAGCTGCACTCTCTCTAAAGCTCTGGGATATGCATAAAAAGCAGAAGGAGGCTGCCGCATCGGCTAAGGAACTGGAAACCATGGAGCGAGATTTGAACACCCAGGTGAACGAACAGACCGCCAAGGTGAAACAGCTCAACGAAACCATGCGCAACGAGAAAATCTCCATGGACCGCAGAAGGGAGGCTCTCAATGAACTCAAGAAGATTATTCCTGGTTATAACGGACTGCTCTCTGAAGAGGGAAGACTTACCAGAGACAACAAGAATGCCATCGATGACTACCTGGTTTCTCTGGAGAAGGAGATCAAACTGAAGGCATACAAGGATAAGTTGGTGGAACTGTACAAGCAGAAAAGCGACCTGGAAGATAAGAGGGATGAGCAGGATAAAACCTATCATGACGCCAAGACAGACAACATCATTCACCCTCAGAACGGCTTTATCCGTGGTGTCTCCAAGTTCTTCGGTACAGATACGGAAACAAATGCCGCGAAGGCGCTCTACAAGACTGAGCAGCAGATAGACCGCGTAAACGGAAAGATAGACGAGCTGAACTCCAAGATTGCGGATATCGGTATTGTGACTCCTAAAAAAGCCAGAGGAAACGGCGGTGGCGGCGGTGGCAGAACGGGCAATCATACCGGAGCAGGTGGCCATACCGGAACCACAAACACCACCTCCAAGCCTAACCCCGATGATATCGCATCGAAGAAGTTTTCTGAAAACCGACAGGCAGATATCGATGCAGCCAATCAGGATTACCAGCAGGACGTAAACAACTGGAACATGGCTCTAGCTCGGAAGAAGGTGTCTCAAGAGAAGTACGACCTCGCCATGCAGGCTCTGAAGACCCAGCATACCGCCAACATCCTCGCCATCGAAACCTCGTATAGCGAGCAGTCGCAGAATATCGGAATTGCGGATGGCGCAAAGAAGAAAGCGCTCCAGGATAAACAGCAGGCGAACCTCCGGGCTGCAGAACAGGCTCATTTCGAGCAGCAGGTTGCAGTAGAACAGGCTTATCAGGATGCCCTGGCAAAGGTGATGGAGCAAGGGGAGACGCAGCAGGAACTGACCCTGGAACAGCAACGCGACCAGAAACTGGAAGTTCTGAAGGGATATTATCAGGCTGCGCTCAACATGGCCAAGCAAAACGGGGAAGATACTGCACAGCTGGAGAAGGCATATAAAGATGTGCAGAATCAGATAGAGGCGGAGTATACAGCCAAGCATAATGAGCAGCTTGCCCAGCAGGCTGACAAGGAGAAGCAGGCTAGGCAGGCTCTCGGTTTTGACCAGCAGAGCGAATACGACCGGCAGTTGCAGCAACTGAAGCAGGCACTCGACAACCAATATATCACTCAGCAGGAATATGAGCAGAGAGTGCAGCAGCTGAAGAAAGAGTCCTTCATGAAGCAGGCGGAGCACTATACTAACCTCTTCAGTAATGCCGTGACTTCGCTGCAGAATGCCGAGATGGCGAACGTCGATGCAAAGTATGATGCAGAGATTAAGGCTGCCGAGGGCAATACGGCACTCCAGGAAAAACTGGAGAAGAAAAAAGCCAACGAGAAGCTGAAGATACAGAAAAAGTATGCTGACGTAAACTTCGCCATGCAGGTAGCTCAGATTATCTCTAATACTGCAGCATCTATCATGAAGGCGTACAGCGAGTTGGGCCCGATTGCCGGAAGTGTTGCTGCAGCCCTGATGGGTGTGACCGGTGCAGCCCAGCTGGCTGTGGCAAATGCTGAGCGCCAGAAGGTGAAGCGTATGACCCTCAACGGATCAGCTAGCGGAACCAGTTCTGCCGGTTCCCGTGTGGCAAGCGGACGCGAGAGTGGCGGACGCATCGACGTAGAGCGCGAGCAGGACGGCAAACACTTCAACGCCGAGTATGCTCCAGGTAAGCGCGGGTACGTAGATCACCCTACCGTTATCGTAGGCGAGGGACCTAGAGGCAGGAGTAAGGAGTGGGTGGCATCGAATGCAGCTCTTGAGAACCCTACCATCGCTCCGCTCATCAACCTGATGGATGCAGCCCAGCGTGCCGGACAGATAAGAACCTTCGATATGAGCAAGTATCTGATGGCCATGCAGGGCAGGGTGCTGGGTGGAAGCATCGCCCGCCAGTCTGCCCGGATCAGTCAGGAAATCGCTCCGGGAGGGGCAGATTTTTACGTCCGGACGCAGGAATCTGCGCATCGCGATGCAGGAAATGCTACGTCGGGACGCAATAATGACGAGCTCCTGGAACTGCTCAGAGAGCTCAAGAGAGACGGAATTCGCTCGTTTGTATCACTCTCGGATCTGGACGCCAAGCAGGAATTGCGAAACCAGGCGAGAAAATTTGCTAAAAAATAAAATCTTCTGAACATGAAAATAACAAATCTGGATAAAGGAAAGGCCTACCAGCTTGGCGAAGCCGCCAAGCTGGAGGTAGAACGTACCAACCCGTTCTTCAACGATTACGGGGAAACGACCTCCCCGCTGGATATTCCGGCAAGCGATTACAACCGCATGATACTGAACTATCCCGATACCTTCGGTATGAGGGATAAGATGGTGGCTGCGAACGTAAGCATCGAAGACGGCGAGTATTTCGCCCAATGTAGGCAGATTGTTCTCTCGGCACAGCACAAGGGAAACATCTCCTCTTCATTCTATATCAACGACGGATCCTTCTACTCGAAGATACAGAACGTAAAGCTGAAGAGCATCTTCAAGGACGAGATGATACCGGGGTGCACAACCGTAGATGAGTGCATCAGGTTCTGCAGATCTCTCGTAGGAGGTGAGAACGAGAACTATGATATCTTCCCGGTTCTGCTTACCGACGATTCTGGCATGGATAAGGGATATACCTATAAGATACTGAACAAGCTGGGCATGAGAACTAAACTTCCTAATGCCAAGTACTGGAGATACAAGGAAGGTGGCGGCTATGAGTATGTGACTGCCCCGGAAGAACAAGGATTAGTTCTCTGCAACATGTGGTACAATACCTTCTGGAACGCATATCCGGATACGGAATATGTAAACGAGATACCAATCAGTCTGGATAAGGGCTATTATATATCCCCGTTCATCCGTGCCAACTACGTTCTCAAGCGTGTTTTTAAATACTTCGGTTATGACCTCAAGGAGAATTTCTTTACCAAGACGGAACCATTCAACAAGATGGTGTTGCTTAATAATGTGATAGACGTGATGGTGAACGGACATATCCGCATCGAGGATCTTCTTCCGGACGTGTCGGTATCAGATTTCCTCTCAGTTTTTCGGAAAAAGTTTCTTTGTGAGTTCGTGTCTGACGAGGGAACACATACTGCAGATATCATCTTCCTGAGAGATGCGGTAGATAGCGTTCCAGTTGCGGATCTCACCCGTCAGATGACCGAAGAGCCTACCTTATCTTATAAGACTGCATCCGATTACAAGCGCGTGGTCCTGCGTGCGAAACACCAGGTAGATAGCGATGCAGAAGACAGCTATGACAATATCAAGGATATGATAGCGAATAATTCTGGCGCCTACTTCAGCAACGAAGAAGGCTGTTTCTACAAGGACGGATTTTCCGGCAACTATAAGGTGAAAGCCAAAATAGGGGAGTGTTCCCAGAGTTATGATGCCGGCGAAGATGATATTGATACGCAAGACGTGGAGATACCGGAGATGATACCGGAAGTAAGAATGCTGCAGTATAAACAGGAAGCGGACGGAGAGACTATCACGAGAGATATGGGCAGATGGCTGTATGTCGGAGATTACGCTACGCTCAACTCTTCGATGAAGGTGGCAACGGAAGACAACTCAGAAACCAGCGAAGATGCAGTCACAACTCCAGTCATGCTCGCCTTCCCATACATGGGAACCGATGACATGCCTTGCGGAACCGTGACGGCATACGATATCCATGTATCAGTTTCTGATAAATTTGGTACGCATCGGCCAGGAAATCCTACACCCCGGAAACTGTTCGACTATTCCCTGGTATATAATGGCGAGGATGGCATCTTTGAGAAGTTTTACCGGCAGTATGATCTCCTGCTCAGAAATTCACTCCAGGAACTCAAGGTAAAACTGCTCCTCTCCCAGTCGCAGAAGCAGAACCTTCCTTCTTATGCAAAGGTTGTGATCAGAGGTGTGAGTTTCTTCTTCAACAAGCTGAAGTTTACCCTCGGAGGAAAGAGCGAACCAACGGAAAGCGAGCTCAGAACCATCGCTCTCACTACTCCTGTTAGCGAGGCGAAGAGGCTGGAAGCCGTAATGCCGGCGATGAACTGCAAATATGAGTGGCTCGGATTCGAAGAGACGGTAGAGGTATCTGAGGGTGATTACTGGAATTCCGGAGATAACCGGGACCGCACATTCAAGATTATCTATCCTCCTCTCCCTTCAGCTGAGTACGTTGGCCAGAAGTATGGCCTGCAGAAATCATACGTAAGCCAGAAAACCCGACACGCAACGATGTTCCGTCACAGTAAATGGGTGTATCATTGTACGACCGTCTGGTTGGAATGCATACCGATTTCGTAGGGTTTTGTCCTTTGTTATATACCTGTATTATCTTAACTTTGCAAATATGACCAAAGCTATTTTAAGATGATACAGGTTTTATTATATCCAGATGCTCTGAGCATGGTAGGCTCCATGAATGCCTTCGAGATATACTGCAGCTCGAAGAAAGATGTGGTTTTCGCCCTACGGTATCAAGGCTCAAGCACAAACATCGTTCAGCATACCTATACGCCGAACGATAAGAACCGAATTACGGTGTCCGTCAAGGATATCATCCTTCCTCTGCTCAGTTTCGAGGTGAAGGACAGCATTGAACCTTATATCCAGCCGAATATCATGAAAGCCTTTGTGGCAACGGTTTACGAGGTTGGCAGCGAAGGCAGCAAGAAGGAATTCACCTTCTCCGTGATACGTGCCGGAGTAGACCGTTTGGCAGATTCGGCAGCAAATTTTCTGAAAACCAACTTCCTCACCTGGCAACCGCAGACGAAGGGGGTAACCTATTACTCTCCGGAATTTCTCACTTACTATGCAGCTGAAGCTAGCGAGGTGAAGTGTAAGGCATATATACCGGCCGGACACGGCTACGAAGAGAAGGTATTGACGCTGGCAAGCCTGGAGGCAGGAAAGGTATATACTGTTCCGGTACAATACGCCATCATCGCCAAACTATTAGGCGATGATGGCATTCTGCCCCATGTTTACGAAATCTGGGTAGAGCAGGCTGGAGAGCGGGTTACCTACGTACAGCAATACTATGCCAGCGATATGAAGAGCGAGGAGGAAGAGTGGTTCCTCTTCGAAAATTCGTTGGGAGGTGTAGACTGTTTCCGCGCTTACGGCAACAGCGAGAATACTGCAGAACATACCCACAATGTGGCAGAAATAGAGGAAGACTCTGAGGAATATCGCGTAGATACCACCCGCAAGTTTAAGAAGAATACCGGGTTCCTGGACAAGAAGGAGCGCCTGTGGATGCTCGACTTCTTCCCGTCTCTGGGTAAGTATGTTTACCATGGCAATTCTCTTCGTAAGATAACCGTTACCGATAGTGACGTGAACTACGAGGCGAAGGAGCTGCCTTCGAACTACACCTTCACATATAAATATTCAGATGCCCGTCCGTACCTGAATATTTCGCGCTCGGAAGTAGGAAGCTTCAAGCAGCTGGATATTCAGCTGCCGGATCTGGGAAATTTTACTATCGCCCCGCGACTTGTTGAATGCTCAAGGCTGACGCTCAGTAGCGGGGCTCTCTTCCCGGTTCAGAACCCATATTCAGAAGAGTGGGGAGTAACCACGCTGGCAGCTATCTTTACCCGGTTTGTAGGGCAGCTGTCCAGTTCTTATACTGGCGGAGGTGGCGTTGGCCATAGTCATAAGAATATCGATGTGCTGGACGCACTATCGGAATTCAACGGATATATTACCTATCTCGACAAGAAAATCAAGGCAGGATATGCCGATGAAACCGATGATTTTTCTGAAAATGGCAAGGCTAGCAGGAAGATTCTCCGCAAGGATATCGAAGATACGGCAAGCGCTCTGATCAAGTTTCTTTCAGGTGCACAGTTTGGTGGTTTTATTCCTGGAATACTTACAGGTTCGGGAGGACGTATCGATGAACGTGGAAACGCTGAGTTCGAGAGTATTACGTCTCGCAGTTCCATTATCGCTAAGGAGCTTATCGTGAACAGACAGACAGCTATGGAGAGTAACTTCGTCTTTACCGAGAGCGGTATAGTTGAGTCGGTGATGGGGACTCCTGCGGCAACGGAAGGTGGTAATGTAACCTATGATTTGAAGTTGCAGAAGCGATGGGATAACGACTTTACGGCATTCAAGGAGAATGATGTTATCTTGGCTTCCATCAATACTCTGGCAGAGAACGGCAAGTATTACGATATGTGGTTGCGAGTACTCTCGGTCAATACTGTAACGAATACCATTACGGTAGTCTGCTATCCCGATGATGAAGTTCCTAGCAAGAAGAACTATCCACCTTGCGAGCTGGCAAGATTGATACGATGGGGAAATGCGGTGGACGAAGAAAGACAGAGCTGCTGGTATATATCATCGTCTGAGGGGTTGCTTGTATGGCTCGACCACGTTACTAAGCCTATCATAGACAAGACGAACTACTCTCTTGCGATGGGTAAGCTGCCAGATGCACTATCGTTCCTCTTTCAAGACTTCCCTACTGCCAACAAGCGTGATGGAGCGTTCTATGCTAAGTGGATGATGGCTGCATCATTCCAGCAGATAGACTACCAGGGCAACCCAATCTACACGACAAGAGACAGAGGTGTGTGGAGCTTGGCTGTGGCGCAAGGCGATAATCCTTACCGCAATGGAGACAGAACGATTGATGCCGTCTATTACCTCGGCTGCAAGTGGAAGTGTTTAGAAGACAAGACTACAAAGCCGCCGACCTACTCATCTACCGCTTGGGCGTTCGTTGAAGGCAACCCTTATTTCACGCTCGAAATGCTATCATCGAAGCTGTGGAACTTCCGTCTCAACGACTTGATGGCAACGGATGCTGATGGCTCTTGGAAAGTATTCACTACTCTATCAGTAGTCGGAAGGCTCTACAATCAAGACGTGACCGATTCTATGGTCAATGTTGTATGGACTAGAGACAGCGGAAATCCAACGGCAGATAATAAATGGGCACTCTCTCACGCCAACTGCGGATTGTCGGTTGATTTGACCTATGAAGACCTTGGTGGTGCTGCATTCAAGATAGGTAGTGTGACATTCCGATGTAATGCCGAAATCAAGGATGGAGAGACGATGTATTCCGAAGATGTGAGTGTTAGTTTCTGATTAATGTTGAATTTTTAAAATAAATAGAATATGGCTAAAGAATTAGTGGTTAGTGTTGACAAGATGATGGAGATACAGCCTACGGCTTACTCTCAATCCTGCAACATAGAGATTGTTGGCAATATCATCAACAGACAGCAGTATGATGGTATTGAAGGCTCATTCTCGCCCGACTTCACCATTCGACCTTGCACGATGTTTCCTTCCTGCCATCTCATCGACCCCGATAACCCAGGAGAAACACCTGTCTTCAATAGTCAGTTGGATACATTCAAGTGGTCGGAGGTGACATCTAGCGGCATCGTGGTAGTAGCTACAAGTGAGAATGCAAGTGTGAAGGCTGGATATGAAGCTGTGAGGGAAGGTTCGGATAAGGGAACTCTCTATATCAAGCAGAACTCCGTTCTAGGCAAGCCACGAACAATGCGATTTGAAGGAAGCTGGACAGACCCAGTTTGCGGATATAAGTACACGTTCGTGGCTAACAAGGCTCTCTATCTTGAAGATTGTACCAATGCGAGAGCTGAGATTATGCTTGATAGTCCACCTACAGTGCTGTGGAATCCTATCAAGCACGCTGCATCTAAAACTCTTACCGCCAAGATTATGGTTGGAGCTAAGGATAAGACAGCAGACAGCAAGACGAGAATATGGTGGTATCGCATTCTTGACAACGGTACGAAGCAGCTTATATCATCTGTTGACGATGCCGAGAATTACGAGATTACGGCAATGACCAAGGGTGCAAACGGGCAGATTTCCTCTATCACTATTGATTGTGATATGATAGGCGAAGGTATCGGATATGAGTTGAGAGCGTGCTATATCTATAGCGGCAGTATTCCTTCCTCGCCCCGTGATGCTGATGCTCGGAAGGTTACGTACATCAATAGAACCATACCGCCGCTCACGGCTCAGTTCATCGGCGATGGCTTCGGACTCAATGAAGATGCGACATCAGTTGCCTGCCGAGCTATTGTCAGCGACAACAATGGAGTTATCGAACCATCCGTTTGGAAAAAAGTGCTGAGAGCAAAATGGCAGAAGATAACATACGGCAAGAGCACAAATAATGGTGTTACTACAATGACGCAGAGTGCAGAGACGTTAGGTTATGGCGAGACATTCCAGTGCCCATTTGAGGCTAAGAAGAGCATTCGTCTGTCTATCGAAGACCGAGGTGCTTACGAGCTGATTGTTGACGAGAACGGAAATGCCCTTGTGGATGAGGGCGGAAAATACATCATATCAAGGGAGATTGACGAGAATAACGGATAGTGTTTAACTTTTTAAAAAAATCAAAATTATGAAATACTACGTTAAGGTAACTAAGCAGGTCGCAGAGACCATTATCAAAAGCGGAGTACCGCTGACAATGACAAGTGACGGAAACTGTCTGCTCTATCAGAGTGAGCTGAATGGTGTGAAAGGTGTGAACCTCAACGAGAGGGCAGCCAATGTCGGCGGCTCACTTGTAGTAGAGAGTGATGCTCTTGCGGAAATCAAGGGAACTACTGATACTCCTGCCTCCTGCTATACCCCAGTTGAGTTCGGCGGCGATGGCGATATCCGAGATAATGGCAATATCAGTTCGGGTGGCGGCGGCAATCCGTCTTCCGAGAATACAGGTAACGAAAATACAGATACTAAAGAAGAAAGTGAGGTAAACAATGAGTAAAGCTACAGTTACAGGACAGATTACCGTTACAAGTAATGGTACTACCTTGCACACTATTCTGCAATGTACTACAGGAGACGTGTATCAGAATTATGACGGCGACCCTGCGTCACCTTCCAACGTTATGCCTAACTTCGAGGCGAGCGGTGCAACGAAGCCAAAGCTGGTTATGCAGGCATATTCGGCGGAACAGGGTGCGGGCAATTCGTTTGACCTCACTAGAGGCACCCCAACGTGGATTGTCGCAGGTGTTGCGCTGACTTTCAATGCCTCGCACGTTTCAACGAATTCATTTGGCGGTGCGGCAGGTCATTTCACGGAGGGGTCTGATGCTAGCGGTAATCCGACCCTTACGGTCAATAAGAACCTTGTCAATATCAATGGTGGCGATTCATTCACTATTATCTGTAAGGTTGATATATCCATATCAAACACAAATGTGAAACTTCAAGCTATGTACCCAGTATATATAGCCGAAGGTGTGATTGATTCCAAGCGTGTGAACATCATCGCAACGTCAGACAAGAATCTCTTCACGATTACGGAGAAGGGTGGAACCTGTACTGTCAAGGCGCAGGTTACGGACGGCAATATGACTACATCTACTGGATATACATTCAAGTGGTATCTGCCAGATGCTAGCGGTGGATGGGTACTCAGGCAGGATAGCACCTCCGCTACATTTACCATCAACGAGACGGACGTGGATTCGTCCATCATCGTAAAGTGCGAAGCATGGAAGGCTGGTGTTTTCTATGCTTCCGACACACAGACTATCAATGACGTATCAGACGAGTACATTCTTTATCCGAACCCTACGGACGGCAACAACAACCCTGTAGCTGAGAACTTCATTCAAAACTCAGGCGGCAAAATTGTCTATAAGCCATATATGCGCAAGAGAGGTTCAACCGAAAATGAGACTGGAGTAACATTTTCTATGTCGCTCTATTCCAACGCAGGTGTGCCTATCAATTCAGCAATCACCGAATCGGGAAATACGTTTACGATTACCGAAGCTGGTATCAGAGCCTATAAGGGTGCGGTGTATTCGATAACAGGAACTATATAGTACAGCTTATGACAAAGGTTTTAGCAGAAGTAACTGGCTCAATCTCCTTCTCTCAGAGAGGAGACAAAGGGCAAAAAGGTGCTCTTATGCGTGAACATGACGGTTTTGAATCGGGCAGCTATAAGTATCTTTCGGGTGCAGGAGAAGAAGCATACGTTGATGTTGTTTGTGTTAGAGGCAAGTGGTATCAATGCACTAAAACGTATGACGATGCAACTTCTTCGCCTAGTTTGACTGATGGGCATTGGACAAAGATGAGCCAATATAAATCAATAGCAACTCATCTTCTTCTTGCCGAGAACGCTACCATCAATATGCTCGGAAGCAATCAGATTAATCTGTACAATCCGTCAGGTGGCGCAATGTTTGGCTCGTTTAGGGTTGTTAGTGATGATAATGATTACGCTCTGTGGCTTGGTGCACCGAATGGGGCTGATGCTCCATTCAGCGTAACGAAAGATGGTTCGTTATATGCGTCTAATGGTATATTCGCAGGAGAACTGAAGGGTGTGACAGGCTCTTTTCACAGATTGACTGCGGTTAGTTCTGATGGAAATAAAAGCGCTGGTTCAATATATTTTGATGGTTCTGGCCGTATAACATTTGATGCAGATATTTATAATCAAGGATATAATTCTGCTGCGAAAAGGGGTTGGCGTTTCTATGCTAGTAATGTATGGTGTCGTTCAGCCTTTGGGCATCGACAGAGTACATTGGCAGTAGTATCTGGGGATGTTATGCAAGTTTATCCTGACGGATACGATAGCGAAAGAATACCTGTGCCTCTAGAGCGTGTTTCTTATGACGATAAAACCGTATACAAAATTCCATTGTATAGTCCTAATAAAAATTTGTCCGGATGTCCTATTGATATAGTAGTATTCAGTCCTCTTAGAGCAATTGCTACATATTATTACGAGTTTGTACCTGAAGGAACAGGTAAGCGTTGGATGGCAATAAATGCCAATGACAATAATAATGGAATACATTTCTGTGATGTCGGTGGATGGCATCAACTTTTTGGTGGAGAAACAATAAATCTTGTATATATAAACCCAGAATTACTTACTCCTAGCCAGGAGGATAAGACCTATTTCGGTCGTGGTATCTTCTGGAGCGGAGAAAAAGATTTGGATTGGATAAATAGATAATCATAAAAGCAAAAATTAATATGAAAGTTAAGTTAGAACACTTGGAAGTATTTATGACACTCGACAAGAATCAGTGTCAGGTAGTTAACGCACGCAAGCAGATTGCAAACATCATCTACTCGCAGGGAGCAGGATTGGGGCTGGCAGGACAGGCTCTTGCTGTGAAGATGTGGAACGGAAGTGACGAGACTGAGTACACCGATGACGAAGTGAAAATCATCAAGGAACTCGTTGAGCGAACTACCGCTCCCTGCTTCATTGACGCAGTGAATGCCGCTATCAGCAATTCGGCATCGGCAGAAGCGATAGATAAGTAACAATATCTTTTAAATACATAATATTATGGCTATAAAGACAAGAAAAATCAGCGATTGGCTGTCTGCTAACGGCCAGGCCGTTACTAACGCAAGTCTTAACACTATGAAGCCTTATCTCGAAAAGAATATGGCTCAGTTGTATGATGGCGTCTTCATCATGTATCATCGTGCAAATGATGGATATCCGCTCATGGTTGCTCCAGCACAGTGGCCAAGCTTGGAAGCTGGCGGAGAAATAGCGGATGGCGTAGTAATATTTGAAGGTGGCCGTCATCTGGTTGTCGCTCCAACACAGGCAGATGCGCTACCATGGTCGAGCGCAGAGGTACAGGCAGAACTTCCTAACTACGGCAACGACGACACTTTTACTGCTCAGGTTACCGGGAATAACCGACTCGCTGCCATGCTGGATTTTAATGGCCGGCAGCATACGGATGCCGCCATCAAAGCATCGTCCAATTCGCACGTAACGAATACTGCTGACTACGCTCCAGGCTATTGTAGACTGTATAGTCGAGCGAACAGTAATGGTAAAGGTCTGACCGCCGGATACTGGTGGCTGCCATCGGTGGGGGAATTACTGATGATGTATGCTAATAAAGCAAAGATCAACTATGCGCTGTCACTCATTAAGGGAGCTCAGCAGCTAGATACAAGCTGGTACTGGTCATCTACCGAGAGCAGTCCTGCGAACGCGTGGAGTCTGGGCTTTGGCGACGGCTGCCTCATCAACTGGAACCGTAAGGTTAAGGATAAGTTTCATGTTCGCCCGGTGTCAGCATTTTTACGATAGTTAGTTGTTAATAGTTAATCGTCCTCGACCTTAAAGTCGAGGACATCTCCAGTAGAGTATTTAAAACAAGGAAATATGGCAGCGACAAGGTTGGCAAGTAAAACGAGAATATATCTAGATGTAAAGCAGATGCTTGATATAACTATAGGTGTGGTTAAGAATTTTCCAAAGTCACAACGTCCGATTTTTGGAGACAGACTATGTAATATGCTTATTGATAGTCTGAATCATATCGCCAAAGCGTATATGCTCAGCGATCTGAGTGTTCGTATCGAACATCTCGCTCAACTTCAAACCGATCTCGAAGTTATATCGACCTTGATAGATATTGCTGGAGAACAAAGGTGGATAATGGGTACAAATAGACTCGCGAGCCTCCTTCGTTTGCGAGAGGACGTCGGAAAACAATGCACAGCATGGAAAGGATCACTCCTTAGAGCGCAGGCTGCTGAGATGAGTTCCAGACAGTAGACTACAGCTTGAGTGATTTAAGCCAGGGTCGGCGAGATACGTCAAGCCGAGAGAGCAACCTTTCTTAATTAAATGGGCCGCATCCTATCATATATCTAATTTCCGCAACACTATAATTTAATATTTTTTATAAGCACCTGAGCAACAAA
>OAWS01000942.1_pt1 | contig 18386 bp, 17 predicted proteins | sample 1517141 | NCBI WGS metagenome assembly OAWS01 (sample SAMEA2580173, study PRJEB22360) | human gut metagenome | biome: human gut; feature: human-associated habitat; material: faeces | place: Denmark | collected 2008/2010
ATCGACCGCAGGCCGGCGCGCAGCCGCCCCTGCCATTTATCGACGAGCTCTTCGAGCTTTTCGGGCGTCGTGAGGTCGATCTTGTTGATTACCGCGAGGGTGGGAATATCGCTTTGGCGGATCTTTTCGAGGATGTCGTTCGAACGGTCGCTCTGTTCCACCGTGTCGGTGACGTAGAGGATTACGTCCGCATCGTTCACGGCGCCGGTGACGAATTTCATCATCGACTCCTGGAGTTTGTAGCTGGGTTTCAGGATGCCCGGCGTATCCGAGAAGACGATCTGGAAATCTTCGCCGCTGACCACTCCCAGAATGCGGTGGCGCGTAGTCTGGGCTTTGGAGGTGATGATCGAGAGGCGTTCGCCTACGAGTGCGTTCATCAACGTCGATTTGCCGACGTTGGGATTTCCGATAATATTGACGAAACCGGCCTTGTGCATAGGATGTCTGTTGTCTGATTCTCACGAAAAGGCAGTGAAAGCGAGGACCGCATAAAACGAACGAACTTGTTTTTCATGCCGGGCCGCCATGCTGCCTGCTCCAAAAATAGTGAAAGCCGAGAGCAATCGCACGGATTTGCACGCTAAGATTGCCGAACCGCCTCCTATCTTTTACAAAGATAGCGAAAAAAATACCCCCTGCCAAATGAAGCGTCATCTTTCTATGTTCAGAAGGTGTCGGTCGGTGGCGTTTTTCGGATAAGGGGGGCCGAGGGAGGTTGCGGCTCTTTTCGACACCGCTGTTTTTCCGGAAAAAGCCCGTTATCGGACGGATTGGAAGATCGGGCCGGAAAAAACGCGTTTTCTTCGGTCCTTCGCGTTGTGCTTTCCTCTCCGGTTTTTTCCTATTTCTGTATATTTTTCCTGTATTCGTCTGCAAGGCGTTCCGGACGAATCTGTTCTTCGTGTTTACGGGCGAAGCCTTTCCGGATTTGTCCTGCATTCTGCTTGCCCAATTATGAGCTGATACCGATTTCGGAGAGCATGTGTGAATCGCCTTTCCGCTGCCGGTGCGTGGTTGCAGAGGATGCCGGATTTGCCCGGAAGCGGGTCGATTATATGATAGATGTCATAAGGAAAACCCCTTCGGTTCGGGTTCCGAACCGAAGGGGTATAAAGTAGTTGGCGAAGTATTCATCCCGCTTATCTGCGGAAGCCGCGTCCGGGTAATTTGGGCATTTTCATATTGCCTCCGGCGACGGCCTTCATCATCTTGCGCGTGTCTTCGAACTGCTTCATCAGTTTGTTCACCTCGGCCATCGTCGTACCGCTACCTTTGGCGAGCCTTTCGCGGCGCTTGACGTCGATGATTTCGGGTTTCTCGCGTTCGAGGGGAGTCATCGAGTTGATAATCGCTTCGGTCTGCTTGAATACGTCGTCCGAGATCTCGACATTTTTGAGAGCCTTGCCCATACCGGGGATCATCGAGGCCAGGTCCTTGAGGTTGCCCATCTTCTTGATCTGGGCGATCTGTCCCATGAAATCGTTGAAGTTGAACTGGTTCTTGACGATCTTCTTCTTCAGGCGGCGGGCCTCCTCTTCGTCGTACTGCTCTTGGGCGCGTTCCACGAGCGATACCACGTCGCCCATGCCCAGAATACGGTCGGCCATACGTTCCGGATGGAATACCTGGATGGCATCCATCTTCTCGCCGCTGGAGATGAACTTCAGCGGTTTGTTCACCACCGCACGAATCGAAATCGCCGCACCGCCGCGCGTATCGCCGTCGAGTTTGGTAAGCACTACGCCGTCGAAATCCAGCCGCTGGTTGAACTCGCGGGCCGTATTCACGGCATCCTGACCCGTCATCGAATCGACCACGAAGAGCGTTTCGCCCGGTTTCACGGCCTGTTTGATCGCCGTGATCTCCTGCCTCATCGCCTCATCGACGGCCAGACGGCCCGCCGTATCGACGATCACGACGTTGAAACCGTGCTGACGGGCGTATTTGATGGCATTTTCGGCGATCTGCACCGGATTTTTATTCCCCTCTTCGGTATAGACTTCGACTCCGATCTGTCCGCCCAACACCTTGAGCTGGTCGATGGCTGCAGGACGATAGACGTCGCCTGCCACGAGCAGCACCTGGCGCCCCTTCTTGCTCTTGAGCATCGCCGCCAGCTTGCCCGAGAAGGTAGTCTTACCGGAGCCTTGCAGACCGGCGATCAGGATGACCGCAGGCGTGCCCTCCAGCTTGATGTCGGTCGCCGTGCCGCCCATGAGTTGTGCCAACTCGTCGCGTACGATCTTGGTAATCATCTGTCCCGGCTTGACGGACTTGAGCACGTCTTGTCCCAGGGCCTTCTGCTTCACCTCGTCGGTGAAGGATTTGGCTACCTTGTAATTGACGTCGGCGTCGATCAGCGCCCGGCGGATCTCCTTGAGGGTTTCGGCGACGTTGATTTCGGTGATGCGGCCTTCGCCCTTGATCAGCTTGAAGGACCGTTCGAGTTTATCGGTTAAGTTTTCAAACATAGTTTCGGTTCGTTATCGTATGCCGGGAAACGGTGCCGCCCGACGCTGGAGCATTTTTCGTTTTGCGGAGCCGTCGTTGCAGTCGGTTTTTTCAGTCCGGACAAAGCTAAAGCGGTGTCGGGCAAATCGTTCTCCCTGTTCGGCCGTTGCAGGTCCGCTCCGGATTTTTCGCTTGCAAATATATAAAACTATTCGCAGAATCGCAACGGAGGTGCTGATTTTCCTCGGTGTCGGCGACAAAGACAACCCCTCCGAGTTTTCGGAGGGGTTGTCTGATGGGGCTGTGCCCGTGTTTTCGGTTTAATAGTGTGCGACGTAGATGAACCGGTTCAGTTGTTGGTAATCGTATTCCGCAGGCTCTACATCCGGATTGACCCGGAAGAGATATTTTTGTGTAAATTCGTATTCGCTCGTAGGGCCGTTTTCGTCCGTATTTTCACCCATATACCGCAGTTCCGGTTCGGATACCGTGAAACAGTTCTTGTCGAGCGGAAGCATCGGCATCCAGTGGGTTTTCTGTTCACCGGTCGCAGGATCGAAGACTGTGCAGGAAGGATAGAACACGTCGAATTCCAGATTGACCGTGAAGCAGTTATATTCCAGCGTATAGACGAAACGGTGGGGGTTTATCTCGTTTTCACCCAGCGGAATCTCGTTGAAAGAGGTCGAAACGAGCCGGAAGTTGTCCGCTTCGTCCTGCGTGATGTAAAGGTAGCCTAATACAGGACCTTCCTGAGTCGAGGGATTGATGTTGATCTGCCGATATTCGGTTTTTTCGCTGGTTCTGCCGTCGGACATCGTGCTGCGGATCTTGGCATAGGAGGTGTAGGCGTTTACACCGTACCATTTTTCGTCCGGATTGTCTTCCGAGAATGTATAGGGAAGCGTACCTTCGTCCACGACTTCCTGTTTGGTCACGTAGGGGATGTAATCGGGTTTCGAAACGGTTTGGGGACCGTAGTGGAGCGTATATTCCGTGCGCTCGCTGCCGCTGCCGCCGCCGTCCTGCCAGTTCTCTTCGGTCACGATCGTGCTGACGCGGCCTTCGGCGTCGAACGTGTAGGTGTAGGTCGTAGTGCTGTTGCCGTCTTGACGGCTGGCTGGCAGGTTCTTAACGGTCGTACCGCTGATGCCGAGCAGCATGGCGGACTCCTCTGCATCGCCGATCATGAAGGCGCCTATGTCGATGCCGTTCCAGGGGTTGAGGTGTTCGGTGTAGGAGAATGTCGTTGTTTCGTTATCCCGTCCGTCGATGGTCGAAATGGAAACGATGTTGCCGTCCTGCCAGGTAAGCGTCGCGGTCGAGTTCTCATCGGGATAGGAAGGGTTGCGGTATTCCGAGCGAGCCAGCGTGCCGTCGGCATTGTAGGTGAAAGTCTGGCTGGCGCCGTCCGGGTCGGTGTAGCCGCTTACCAGACCGCTTGCATTCAGGCGGTATTCCTTAGCGTATTCGCCCGAGTTGGGAAGGGGTATTCCTTCGTAGCTGCCGTCGATTTCGAACCATTTTTCTTCGTCCGTGATTTTCCCTTCGCTTCGTTTGAGCGTCCTTTCATAGGAGGCATTGATTTTGTCGGTCTGTTCCGAATCGTAATCGTATTGGTCGTAACCGGTCAGAAGACCTTCGGCATCGTATTCGAAGAGCAGGTAACTCTTGTCGGTGCTGGAATCGTCGCTGTAAACCTCGGTGTAGGTCGTTTCTACCCAGGTCAGCCGGTCTTCGGGTGCTACGTCGGGATGTTCGGGCTTTTGAGGATTGTCGGGGTCATTCGGGGCGTCCGGGTCTTCCGGTTCGTCTTGTCCCACGCCCCGCTGGGTGATGGAAATATTCGCGGATTCTCCGCCGCAGGAGATGATGACGACCGCCTGGCGGGATTCGGTCGTTTCGTTTTCAGTGAGCGTGACGGTAATCGTGTGCTTGCCGGCGTCGCCCGAAGTGGGGTTGATGGAGATCCAGCTTTCGGCACGCGAGGTTTCATGCACGGATGCCGTCCAGCTCTGGGTCGTTTCGAAACCGATGGTATGGGACAACGCATCGGCCGAAATCGAGGCCGATAAGTTATCCTGAGGAATCAGAATGTTCTGAAACTCATCTGTTTCGCTGTCGCTGCAACTCCCCCCCCCAGCGCCAGGGTGATGAGAGCCGAGAAAATGAACAGTTTTTTCATACGATAAAGAATTTGAACGATAATTGGTTAAGTAAGTCGGGCAATTTTGTCCGATCGTTGCAAAGATACGAATAAGCCGAGCACAAAAGCAAATTTTATTTGCATTTTGCCGAGGCGGAGTATCTAAGACGAAGTCAAAGATAACAAAAAAGGTGTTCGTGATTTTCGGTCGATGTTTGTACGATCGAAAATGCGGGCATTCCGCTCTTTTGCCAAAAGGCACCCGGAAAAAAGAGGTTCGAAACTCCTGCCGGGACGTGTCTTGTGAAAATTAATTCGTACCTTTATGGCTGTTTTAGAATTTTGAGTGTTATGAAGAAAGAGTGGAACGACGTGCGTGAATTTCACGAAAAGTTCGGTCATCCGTGTCCGGATGCACCCCGTATGCTGGATAAAAAACGCTCGCTCAGCCGGGCGAAATGGATGAACGAGGAGGTTGCTGAATTTCTGGTCGCCGAGGATATCTACGAGCAGGCCGACGCGATGATCGACCTGATGTACTTCGCGCTGGGTACGATGGTCGAGATGGGACTCGAGCCGGACGAACTGTTCGAAATCGTTCAGCAGGCTAACATGGCCAAGTTGTGGCCCGACGGCAAGCCGCACTACAATCCCAAGGACGGCAAGGTCATCAAGCCCGATACGTGGGAGGATCCTGCACCGAAAATCCGGGCCTGCATCGATGCCGTGATCGCCCGTAAGGGGAAATAACCTCCGTTTCGTATCGTATAAATATACCCTTTCGTGCCGGTAATTCGGTGCGAAAGGGTAATTTTGTTTGTCGAAGGGTTGTTTTTTCCAAAAAATAATCGTAACTTCATTCATCGAAAATTAACTTTTTGTTGTCATGAAAAGGCTTTTTGGAATATTGCTATGGGCGTTGTTTTGTCTGTTCGGCACACAACTGTCATTCGGACAGAACAACCGCGAGCAGGTGCTCGCATTGCAGCGGCAGGCTATCGAATTGATGGATAACGGTGATCCCGATCAGGGTATCGTGTTGCTCCGGCAGGCACTGACACTCGATCCGGACTATTGGCCTCTGACGTACGAGATGGCTTACGCCTATATGGTCAAACGGGATTATCAGAAAGCGATCAAACTCGCCAAAACACTTTATAAGTACGAGGATTGCAACGACCTGGTTTATCAGTTGGTCGGAAACTGTTACGATTATCTGAAGAATCCGAAAAAAGCCTTGAAAGTTTATGCGCAGGGACTTAAACGCTTTCCCGATTCGGGCGCTCTTTATCTGGAGCAGGGGGTCGTTTTGGGAATGCAGGGGCATTACGATGAAGCGGTCGCTTCTTTCGAAAAAGGTATCAGCGTGGCTCCGATGTTCCCGTCGAACTATTACCGGGCGGCGCAGTTTTATGCTTATTCCACCAGCAAGGTCTGGAGTCAGATTTATGGCGAGATAATGATGAACCTGCTGCCCAGCGGCGACCGGAATAAGGAGATAAGCGAGCTTTTGTTCCGTAACTATAAGGCCGGCATCGTTTTTTCCGCCGATTCCGTGGCGGTCGATTTTTACGAGAACCGTCCGATCGCCATAACGATCGATATGCTTATGGCCGGGGATGTACGGGAGCCTTACGGTGCCGTGTACGAGGCGGCGATGCAGGCTGCGGCCGAGGGCGAACGATCCGTCGATCTGGAATCCCTGAACCGTATCCGGAGCCGGTGGATCGACGAGAGCCTGAAGAAGTTGGACGAAGGGGCGAATACGGTGGTGAAGTATGACAATCAAATCGTCGTTCCTTTTTTGGAATATCTGCGTTCGGTGCGGGATGCCGGTCATCTGGAAGCCTACAACTATTGGGTGCTCCGGGAGGGGAATAAGACTGCGTTTGGCTTGTGGGTCAGTGACAATCGGCAGAAATTCAATGATTTTATGAAGTGGTTCGAGCACAACAGGTTGAAAATTGCGGATGCCCCGGTTCCGATATCGTATTTATAATAAATTGGGGGCTGCGGCAATCGATATACCAATATATAGGGATTCGGGGCGCATCCGAATTTGCGTATCTTTGCAGAAAATAGGATACGGTTCGGACAAGCTCAAACAACCGACGCTCGAAGCACGCGCAGAGGACGCTTGTGAACTCTGCTATGCAAGGAGGGGGGGTAGAACGTTAAGTTTGGCTTGCCGTTTGCCTTGTCTTTGCAGAAGATAGGATATGGCTCGGCAATCTCTGCATGCGGTCTTGCGCGATTGTTTTCGCCTTTCCTTATCTTTGACATGGTCTTGGATAGGATGCGCCTCGGAAAACCGGGACAGGTTCCCGTTTTCTCTCGGCTTTCACTATCTTTGTAACATAATCCTTGCATTATGAAACAGACGGAACATTCTTTCGACAATACGGAGCGGGGGCGCCTCCTCTTTTCGCCGGGTATGAAGCTGGCCGACCTGGTCGAGTCCAACTACGAGTTGCTCGTGGTACTGGCCCGTATGGGTATTCCTCTCGGCTTCGGCGAGGCGAGTGTCGGCGAAGTCTGCCGCCAACGCGGAATTTCGGCGGAGCTTTTCCTCATGATTTGTCGGATTTATTCGTCGGATGCCCCGGTTCTGCCTTATGAACAACTGACTTCGGACGATTTGAGCGGTGTCCTCGATTACCTGCATACTTCGCACCTGTATTATCTGGAGGTTACTCTTCCGCATCTGGATGCGAAGATGGCTGCGATGACAGCGACTTGCGACGGAGTACACCGTAAAATATTGAGTACGTTTTTCGCCGATTACCGCCGGGAAGTGGATAATCATTTCGATTACGAGGAGCAGACCGTGTTTCCTTACGTACAGGCCCTGCTCGAAAAACGCCGGGTGGACGGTTACAACATCCTCTGTTTCGAAGATAACCACAGCGATATCGACGGGAAGCTATGTGACCTGAAGAATATCATTATCAAGTACCTTCCTGAAAATTGTTCCGCCAAACTGCGCTACGAAGTGCTCTCCGATATTTTCCGCTTCGAGGAGGACCTCAGCCGACATACCGTCATCGAGAATCAGATCTTGATTCCGTTGGTCGAAAAATTGGAGAAAAATGGATAACGGTCGTATTTATAAAGTGTTGATTATCGAGCCTTCCGCAATCGTGGGGGCCGGTATTCGGACATTGCTGGACGGTTTTTCCGAATTCAGGGCCCTCGATGCCGAAACTACCGGCGACCCGGCGACCTGTTTCGAACGGGTGGCGACGACGGGACCCGACGTGGTGCTGATCAATCCCGCGCTGTTTCCCGTGATGCGCCGCACTCCGATACGAAACGCCTTTCCGATGTTGCAGGACGTCCCGATTGTCGCTCTCTGTCACGGAGCTGTGGACGACGAGCTGCTGCACGAGTTCGACGGAGTAATCAATCTTTATGATTCTCCGGGACGGGTGCATCACAAACTTCGGCAGGCTCTCGAGCAGACGCGTACGACGGCACAGTCTGAAGGCTATGAACTTTCGGAGCGTGAGCGCGAAATTCTCGTGGCCGTCGCCCGAGGCCTGACCAACCGGGAGATCGCCGACCAGTATTTCATCTCGATCCATACGGTTATTTCCCACCGCAAGAACATCACCCGCAAGACGGGCATCAAGACCATCGCCGGCCTTACGGTCTATGCTCTGCTGAATAATATGATTTCCGAAGCCGACCCGGGCAATTGATCTTTTGCCGATGGCGTTCTGTTTATTTCCTGTTTTTGTAGAAGATAGGAGCCGCCTCGAAAAACTGTGAGCAAGCTCCCGTTTTCTTTCGACTTTCACTATTTTTGTTTAATTCGAATCGTATCGCTTCCTGCTGAAAGTTTTGCGGTTGCCGATTATTTTATTTGTTTGTTATGCGGTATTTAACGGTGGATGGATACTTCGATGGAACGGGCATTCGGGATGCGGCTAATGGAGGTTACTTGGAGCACGATGAAGTCGGCATAAGTCCGGATCTTTCGAAACGGATCGATGTGTGGCTGGAGCAATATTGGAAGGAGTTCATAAAGGGATTCCCTGATCGGGATAAAGTGGTCGAACTGGACGAGGAAGGAATCCGTATTGCTCGTCGATTAAAAAAAGAATTTCCTGAAGATAAAATCGGATACTTCTCCGATGCCCGAATGGTTGCATTGTATGATGAGAAAGTACATGGAGGGTTTCGAAGTGGTAACGATTGTAGGTCGAAAGGTAAAAGCGAAGATGGATGATAATCTGTACGGAGTGAGGTGAACGAATCCGTATCGAAATAAAGAACTGCGAAAAAATTTGAAATTACGATTTTTGTATTTCAACCGGATTTGATTTTCTTTCGAAATGAAACGAAAAAGATTGATCTTGACAATTTTGTCATTGGTAGTTATCCTTTCTTTGAGCAGTTTGGTGTTGTGGCGTTATTTGAGTGGCAAGTATGTCGAGACGGCAGAAAGTATTAGGGATTACTTTATGTGGCCGACTTATCAACGACTGCCATTAGAGTATTATAATTCATTCGGGTATTATCCCCGTTCGATGGATGAAGCCGTCGATTTTTATCAGCAAACTTATTGGCCTAATATGGCGAAAAAAGATTTAAGAGCCCAGCAATTTCTGACGGATCCGTTTGCCAGGGACGGAGGTGAGTTTTTGTATATTCCTCTTTATGATTATTATAAAAAGGTTCCGGTATCCTTCATTTTTTTAAGTGCCGGTGTCGATGGCAAGATGGATAACGAAGTAACACCGAGCGATACCCTGTACCTGAATAACTGGTGGGTAAAACTCGACGTGTATAATTATGAAGAGGCAATTCTCTTGCAGGATTTTTGTGAGAGATGGGACGAAACATCGAACGTATTCGGTGAGGTTGAATCCCTTGATTATTATCCTCCTTATCCCGATATTCCTCGGTTCAGGATGACGGATTACCTGTGGGGAAAGAAAGATTGGATCGTGCAGTTGGGTCCGCTTACGGGGTTGTATTAGAACCGGCATTAAAATAGCACCGGCTTCCTAAAGGGAAGCCGGTGCTTTCGTATCGGTGGCGTACATTCCGGAATTTTCGGTCCGGGAATTCCGTTTTCGTCAATATCCCAAGATGCGGAGCATCGAACGGTAGGACTGTTCTTTGGCGAACAGGCGGGTGTAGTATTCGTTGTCGTCCTTGTCCCGGTCGATGATGACGTGTTTGGGGGCCGGAATCAGACAGTGCTGGATGCCGCCGAAGCCGCCGATCGACTCCTGATAGGCTCCCGTATGGAAGAAGCCGATATATTGCGGATTCCCCGGTTCGAGCTTGGGCAGGAAGATCGCGTTGATGTGCGATTCCGAGTTGTAGAAATCTTCGCTGTCGCAGGTCAGGCCGCCCAGCAGCACACGCTGGTACTCCTTGTCCCAGTTGTTGATCGCCAGCATGATGTAGCGCTGGTTGATGCCCCACGTATCGGGTAAAGTCGTGATGAAGGAGCTGTCGATCATGTACCAGTTCTCGCGGTCGTTCTGCTGTTTCTGATTGACGATCGAGTAGAGGGTCGCGCCGCTTTCGCCGACGGTAAACGATCCGAATTCAGTGAATATGTGCGGTTCGTCGATTCCGTTGCGGGTACAGATGTTCTTGATCTGCGCGATGATCTCTTCGGTCAGGTACTCGTAGTCGTACGAGAAGTCGAGCGAGTTTTTGATCGGAAAGCCGCCTCCGATGTTGAGGCTGTCCAGATCGGGGCAAATGGCCTTCAATTCGCAGTAGATGTTCAGGCACTTCGACAGTTCGTTCCAGTAGTAGGCCGTGTCCTTGATACCGGTATTGATGAAGAAGTGCAGCATTTTGAGCTTGAACTTCTTGTTTTTCTGGATCTTGGTTTTGTAGAAGTTGATGATGTCGTTGTAGCGGATCCCCAAGCGCGAGGTGTAGAACTCGAATTTGGGCTCCTCCTCGCTGGCGATCCGGATACCGATTTTGCATTTTTTGGTAATGGCATCGTCGTAGAGGTCGATCTCCTCCTTGTTGTCGATCACGGGGATCGTGTTTTCGAATCCGTCGTTGATCAACTGGGCGATGTTTTCTACGTATTGCGGGCGTTTGAAGCCGTTGCAGATGATGTAGCGGTCTTTGTCGATCACGCCGCTGTCGTACAGGGCGTTGATGATGTGAATGTCGTAAGCGGATGAGGTTTCGAGGTGGATGTCGTTTTTCATCGCCTCTTCCAGCACGAACGAGAAGTGACTCGACTTGGTACAGTAGCAGTAGTTGTATGTCCCCTTGTAATCGACCTTCGCCATCGCTACGTTGAACATGCGCTTGGCCCGGTTGATCTGCTGGGAGATCTTCGGCAGGTAGGTTATCTTGAGCGGAGTGCCGTACTGCTTGATTAATTCCATCAGGGGAATGTCGTGGAAGTTCAATTCGTTGTCCTCGACGGTAAATTCATCCTGCGGGAAATCGAATGTCTGTTCGATCAGGTCGATGTACTTGTCTTTCATGGCCCGTTTGTGTTTTTTGCGATATAATCCGCGTGAGCTACATCGTAAATTTTGGGGCAAAGTAGCTCGTGCGGATTGTTTTTTATTTGGGGATGCAAAGTAGGTAATTATTTTCGAGATCGCCAATGGTTTATCCGTATATTTTGAAAAAACAGGTGAATTTTTTCGTTTTTGTCCGATGAAAATTGTATTTTTGGGTCGAATTTTAATCGGGACAGAACGGTGTTGACTGGAATCATAACGAATTACCTGACCCAGCACAGGAGGCTGGTCGTGCCGCAACTGGGAACTTTTATCGTGAAGGTTCCCGAAGGCGGTGTGGTCTTTTCGGAGTTGCTCAGGCGCGACGACGGCATCTTGCGCGGGTTGCTGGTGCAGCAGGGCGGAATGAACGACCTGGAGGCTGCCGGGGCGATCGACCGCTTCGTGTTCGAAGTGCGTCATGCCCTCGAACATGAGGGGGCCTATGCAATCGAGGGCTTCGGTCGCCTGACCCTTTCGCCGGGCGGTGCCATTGTCTTTCAGGCGGCTCCGGCCACGCCTGTAGCTGCGGGATCTGTTGCCGGGGAATCGGCTCCGGAGGAAGGAAATAAGATTTCCTCGGCCGCAGCTTCTCATCCCGCTTCCGTCGCTGCGTCTGCGGAGTCCGTTGCACCCCGTGTGCGATCCCGTTCCGAAGCGAAGGCTTCTCCTGTAATCGACGACGGTATTTCCGAACCTCGGATCTCCGTTTCTGCCAAGCGCAAACCCGCACCTTATGTAAAGGGATTGCAATACGGCAAACCGCTTAAAACCACCGAGGGATATACCTACGTGGGTTCCAAGCCCCGCCGGAGGATCGATAAATTTAGCTGCGGCCTGATCGCCGTCGGGGGCGGTGTGCTGGCCGTAGGCGTCATCGTTTACGGTTATCTGCGCCGGGCGAAGATCGAGCGTCTGGAGCGCGAATACCTCGAACAGCTCGCTCCGGCCGTGCCGGAGCCCGTGGCTGCCGGAACGGACGGGGGTGTGGAGGCCGTTTCGGATACGAATCAGGAATAGTTTGCCGGTATTGGCTGTAAAACCGGATTGATTGAGTAGGAATGACAGATCTGACATCCATAAAAAACCGTTTCGGGATCATCGGCAACTCCGAGGCGCTCAATCGTGCGCTGGAGGTTGCCCTGCGTGTGGCGCCGACCGATCTTTCGGTACTCGTTACGGGTGAAAGCGGCGTCGGCAAGGAGTTTTTCCCGCAGGTGATCCATGCCTATTCGGCACGTAAACACAATAAATATATCGCCGTGAACTGCGGCGCTATTCCCGAAGGAACGATCGATTCCGAATTGTTCGGACACGAGAAGGGGGCCTTCACCGGAGCAGTCGAAGCCCGCAAGGGTTATTTCGAGGAGGCGGACGGCGGGACGCTGTTTCTGGGCGCGGGGGCCGAGCTGCCTCATTCGACCCAGGTGCGGTTGTTGCGTGTGTTGCAGACCGGCGAGTTCATCCGCGTCGGTTCGGCCAAGGTGCAGAAGACCAACGTGCGCGTGGTAGCGGCGACGAATACGAATTTGCAGGAGGCGATCCAGGCGGGACGTTTCCGCGAGGATCTCTATTATCGGCTCAACACGGTGCCGATCCTGGTGCCTCCTCTGCGGGAACGGAAGGAGGATATTTTCCTGCTTTTCCGCAAGTTCGCGGCCGATGTCGCGGCCCAGTACCGTATGCCGGCCATTTCTCTGGACCCCGAGGCCCGGCAGATGCTGGAGAATTACTATTGGCGGGGCAATATCCGTCAGTTGAAAAATGTCGCCGAACAGATTTCGGCCATCGAGGAGGCACGGCTCATTACGCCTGCCATCCTGACGAAGTACCTGCCCGCACAACCTCAAAGTGGAGCATCTACGTCGATGAGTACGGCCTTGCATAGCGGTCCGGACGACGGCGTGTCTTTCGAACGGGAGTTGCTTTACAAAGTGCTTTTCGACCTGCGGGCCGACGTCAATGACCTGAAGCGGATGCTTACCGAGCTGATGCAGCGTGCCGAGCGTCCTGCCGAGCCGACCAAAGACCTGGCGGGGTTGTTGCCGGCTTCCGCCCACAGCATCGCTTCTCCGGACTATGCGGAGAGCGAGGAGGTGGTCGATGAACAGCCTTCGCGGGAACTGACCAAAGCCGATGTGCTGCGGGAGCAGATCCTTCGGGCCCTGCGGCGCAACAACGGCCGCCGCCGGGAAGCCGCTGCCGAGCTGTTTATGTCGGAGAGAACTCTTTACCGTAAAATCAAGGAGCTCGGCATCGACGAGAACTCCTAAAAAATATCGTCTATAATCGAATGAAAGCTGTACTCAAATATGCGATCGTCGTCGCAGCGGGCCTCTTGCTGGCCGGTTGCGGGTACAAGGTGAACTATTCGTTGTCGGGCGCTTCGATTCCGCCCGATGCCAAGACCTTCAGTGTGGCCTACTTCCCGAACAACGCCCCGATGGTGGCTCCGATCCTGAGCTCGACGCTGACGGATGCCTTGCGGGACAAGTTTACGCGCCAGACGCGTTTGACGCAGGTGGACGAAGGCGGCGATTTCGCTTTCGAAGGCGAGATCACCGGTTATACTTCGACGACGGCTTCGGTTTCGGGTTCGTCCGAAACGGCCCTGTTGAACCGATTGACCATTACCGTCAATGTGCGCTTCACCAATGCGGTGGACGAGAGCATGTCGTGGAAAAAGACGTTTTCGGCGTTCGAGGATTTCGATTCTTCGAAACTGCTGAATGAAATCGAGGGCGAACTGATTCCCCAAATCGTTGATAAACTGGTGACGGACATTTTCCAGGCATCGGCGGCAAACTGGTAGCGGATGGCGGATTTCAAGGAATATACGATGTCCGGAGGCACGGTAGGCCCGGTTGATGAAGCGCAGCTCGATGCGCTCGTCGGGCGTTACGAGTGGTTTACTCCCGCCCGTATCCTGCGCGTGCTTCAAACCGGGCGTTCCGATCGTCGGGTGTCGATCGCGGCGGTGTCGCGTCTGTTGCCGCTCGGACGGTTCACGGTCGATCGGGAGGCGCTTTGTGCGCTTTCGCCTGCCGACCTGATCGACCGTTTCCTGAAGGAGGGGGGACATCGGATCGTGGCCGAGGAGGGCGAAGTCGTTGAAGAGGTCCGCACCGAGGCCGAATTGAGCGGTGACGACGACCTCGTTACGGAGGATCTGGCGGAAATCTACCTGGCCCAGGGGCTTTGCGACGAAGCAATCGCCATTTATCGCAAATTAAGTTTGTTAAATCCGGAAAAAAGTGTTTACTTTGCGTCGCTTATTGACAAAATCGCAAATAAATAATTAAAACGATAGGAACATGTTATACACTCTTTGTATCATTCTGATTCTGGTTGCAAGTATTCTCATCATTCTGGCTGTACTCGTTCAGAATCCCAAAAGCGGCATGGCTGCCAATTTCGGCGCTTCGAACCAGGTGATGGGCGTTCGCCAGACTTCGGATTTCCTGGAGAAATTTACGTGGACGATGGCCGTCGTGATCGTCGTGTTGAGTCTGTTGGCTACGCTGGCTATGGATCGCGGTCTGGTGGCTCGCAGCAACGTGGAACTCGAGAAAGATGCCAATGCGCTGATGGAGAAGATGATCGTCGAAGATCCCGCTCCTGCGGTTCCGCAGGGGGGACCTTCGGCTTTCGGTTGTCCCGGCCGCGGCTCCTGCCGAATAAGGGGGCGATTTATTCCGATATAAAAGGCTGTGGATTTTTCCACGGCCTTTTTTTATGCAGCTTCGAACGGTCTGGTTGGCCATAAGGTCAGAACTTCGGCCGGGCCGATTTTTAGGCGGGAGGACAAGATTCGGATACGAAGGGCTGTTCGCACGGTAGAATTTTCGATAAGGTTCCGGTTCATAGTTTGGGCCGGGAGGCCGGGACAGGGACCCGTTTGCGATCTTGACCGATGGAGTATTCGGTGACGACAGTTGTTGGAATATTCGAAGGTTCCCCGTGCGGTGCTCCGGTCCTTGGTCTAACGTTTTCGGGTATTGTAGGGCGTGCCGCTGCCGGGAAATTTTGTCGGCGGCGGCTCGCAGATTAGAGGGGCGTCGTGGGTTTTATCGAAGGTTTTCCGGCCGGGTTTCCGGTTCTGTTTCTGCGTATCCGCTCGTCCGGATCATGTACAGGACGTGCCGTCGTAGAGGATGTCCCGTTGGTAGTGCGGGGTGGTCGAATTCCTGTAATCGTGTCATACCGAGCCGTTGCATGACCCGTTGTGAGCGCAGATTGCTCAAGGCGGTGAAAGAGATAATGGATTCCATTTTCGACAGGCTGGCGTAATGAAAGAACGCTCCGCTCAGCTTCGGGCCGCTTCCGTGGCATACCCGTTGCCCCACATGTCGCTGCGCAGTCGCCAGCCGATTTCCACCCGGCCGTACAATGGTCCGTCGAACGTGACCCGGTGAAGTCCCGTATAACCCAGCAGCTCCCCGTCCGTGCGACGTTCGAGGGCGTAGAGTCCGAACCCTTCCGTTTCGAATTCCCGGCGGATGCGGTCGAAGAAGGCGGCGGATTCCGGGAGGGAGAGCGGAGCGGGAAAATACTCCATCACCCGGGAATCGGCGTTCATCCGGGCGAATGCGGGAAAATCTTCATCCTGCCAACAGCGCAGAATAAGACGGTCCGTCGGGGAGGGGAGCAGCATGGTATGGTGATGTGAAGAGTGTCTAACTACCCATCGTCGCGTGACGGCCTTTTTGCCGGTTGGCTCCGAAATGACGTTGTAATAGATTGGCCAGTTGATCGGGAGCGATGTCGCGGTGGATCGTCCCGCCGTGTGCGATCGAGATATTGCCGGTTTCTTCGGAAACGACCAGAATGATCGCGTCCGAAATTTCGCTCATGCCGATCGCGGCCCGGTGACGCGTACCGTAGGATTTGGGAACGTCGCTCTGCGTTACGGGGAGGATGCATTTGGCTGCGACGATGCGGTCGCCTTCGATGACGACGGCGCCGTCGTGCAGCGGTGCGTTCTTGAAGAAGATATTTTCGAGAAGCGGCGTCGAGATTTTGGCATCGATGGCGATACCGCCTTCGTGGATGATCCGCAGGTCGCTCTGGCGGCCGATCACGATGAGCGCTCCCGTTTTGTGGGCGGACATCTCCCGGCAGGCCTGGACGATCGGTGCGATGATCGTTACCGATGTATTGTCGTTTCGGTTGAAGATGCGGGCGATGAAGTTGAACCGTTTCTGGCGCATGCCGATCATCTGCAAAAACCGCCTGATTTCGGGCTGGAAGACGATGATAAGGGCGATGACGCCGACGCTGACGAACTGCCCCAGGATGTTGGAGAGCAGCTCCATGTTGAGCGTGCGTACGACAACCCACATCAGGTAGATCATGATGATCCCGGAGATGATGTAGGGGGCGTTTGTTCCCCGGGTAGCGCGGTAGATCCAGAACATGATCGCCGCTACCAGGATGATATCTATGAAATCGATGAATGTGAACGGAACAAATCCCATGGTGTATTTCGTTAAGGCAATTATATCTTTCAATGTGTCGCTGTCCGACGGTCGCGGCATCGTATCCGAGAATCGTTCGTCCGCGATCCGTGTCCGCGTTTGTACTCCGCTCTATCCCTAAATCTTCTCCTCGACGGGAAAATGGGTCGTTGCGCCCAGGAGGGGTACTAAAAGCATATAATCACGTTCGTTAATTAGAGGCAAAATTACGAAAAAAAGTAACGACTCTGAAACAAAGCCGTTACTTTTTTGTCGAGGTACGGACCCCGGGTGAGCGGAGCGCTCTTCTATTTCTTGTCCTTGTCTTTCTTTTCCAGGGCATAAAGACGATTCACCTCCTGAAGTACGGCGGGCGTGATGTCGAGCGTCGAATCGGCGTCGAGCAGGGCATTGGCATTGACGATGAGTTTGTAACGACCATCGGCATTGAGGTTCTCGATGGCGCGGTGCAGCAGGTCCTGAGCCCGGTTCGAGAAGACGAAATTCTCTTCGTCGAGCGCTTTGGCTTCCTTCTGTGCCGCAGCCTGGTACGAAGCTATGCGGCGCTCGATGTTCTCCTGTGTGGATTGCGCGTCGTTGGTGGTGATAAGCCCCTTTTGGTATTTCTCCTGGAGCTGGGCTACTTCGTACTGGAAGTTCTGCTCCTTCTGTGCCCAGCTCTTCTGTGCCTTTTCGGTCTTGTCTTTCAGGGCGATGCCTTCTGCATTGTAAAGATCGGACTGCGCGAGCACGGCTTCGACCTGCACGTATGCGATGTCACCGCCGCCCACTTCCCGTTGCTCGGTTGCTTCGGTAGCTGCCGTTTCGACGTTTTTGGTGCCGCAGGCGGTAAATCCTGCCAGGGCGATCAATGCCGCGAAGAAGAGTTTTTTCATGTGTTATCCGTTGTTTTGGTTAAAAATATCGCTTTGAAAGGCAAAGGTAGAAAAAAATCTTTACTTTTGTCAAGCCACATTCAAAATTAGAAATTCATGTACGAATATCTCTCCGGTACCATTTCCGAACTCGCTCCCACCCATGCCGTGTTGGATGTCGGCGGAGTGGGGTACTTTCTTCAGATATCGTTGCAGACATATTCCGAAATCGAGCACTCTGACCGAGTGAAACTGTTCGTTCATTACGTGGTTCGGGAAGACGCCCAGTTGCTTTACGGCTTCGCGTCGAAGGCCGAACGGGAACTGTTCCGCCACCTGATAAGTGTCTCCGGCGTAGGCGGCAATACCGCCCGGATGATTCTCTCGACCTATTCGCCGAGGGAGTTGCAGGGGATCATCGCTACCGAAAACGCCGTCCTTCTCAAAAATGTCAAGGGATTGGGGCTGAAAACGGCGCAGAAGATCATCGTCGAGTTGAGCGGCAAGATGGCCGGCCTGGGACTGACGGGGGATACTGTTACAGCCCCTGTCGCCGGCGGGGATTACGAGGAGGCGCTTGCGGCGCTGGTTATGCTCGGGTTCGGGAAAGCGGCGGCGGATAAAGTCGTAAAAATCGTTGCTCGGGAAAATCCCGGAGCTTCGGTGGAGGATCTGGTCCGTATGTCCCTTAAACGATTGTAGCATATAATCGTACATTTCTATTTCGCAGGGTACTCATATCTTTCGATGTATCTTTTTTTGACGGTTGCAGCATCGAATCCGAGGGTCGCTTATTCGCGGTATGTGTCCGCGTCTGTAACGCGGATCTTTCCCTAAATATCCTTCTCGAAAGGGGCGTGGGGCGCTACGTTCCCGATTAATTATTACGTTTTTGTAACGGCCTTCTTGTTTTTGTCGATTTAATATTTTTGAAACTTTTTTTTATATTTTTCTT
>OAWS01000974.1_pt1 | contig 17793 bp, 15 predicted proteins | sample 1517141 | NCBI WGS metagenome assembly OAWS01 (sample SAMEA2580173, study PRJEB22360) | human gut metagenome | biome: human gut; feature: human-associated habitat; material: faeces | place: Denmark | collected 2008/2010
TAATCGGCGCCGTCGGCGTCGTCGGCGGCTTCCGCACTATAGCCGATATCGAAGAAGCCCTGGAATCGACAGACCTGGCTTTCATTTCCATGAGCCGCCCCTTCCTGCGCCAGCCGGACCTGCCGAACCGCTGGAAATCAGGCGATACGGAACCGGCCCTGTGCATTTCCTGTTCCCGCTGCTTCGGTGCCGAAAACGTAGACTGCATTTTTAATAAAAAAGAAAAAGAAAAACAGGACGCCTAAAAAAAAAGGAACTTGCCCCATATATATAGAATAAATAAAAGTAACGGATTATTTTCACAAAAGGGGGCTGCACTATGGCGATTGTCGTCGTCCTTGCCATTTTATTCAGCTGCATACTGCTCATCCTCTGCCTGCCCATTACCTATGCCCTGACCGTCCATATCGGCACGCCCTTCCAGGTCGAAGGCCAGGGAAGCTGGGGCCGGAAGCTGGCCGATGCATCCTGGTCCTATTCCCTGGGCGAAGAACCGCATCACGAGCTGCATACCTGCTGGAAGCGCAGCCCTGCCGTGAAAGAGCCGGTAGAAACGCCGCCCCCGACGCCGGAAGAAGCCAAGAAAGCCTGGGAGGAACTGGAAAAAGAAAGCCAGCACCTCACGTATGAAGACCTGCTCCGCGAAAAAGGGCCGGAGGCCCCGGAATCGACAGAGTCAGGAAGCCCCAAAAAGAAGCCGCCGATATGCCAGCTCCTGCCGGGCATCTTCAATAGCGATTTCTTGGCGGCCTTCTTCACCTGGCTGTCCCGCCTGCTCGGCCATAGCCAGATCCGCCGCTTTACCCTGACCGGCATCATCGGCCTCCCGGAACCCCATGAAACGGGGATGCTGGCCGGCGCCCTCTATGCCATCTGTCCGGGGAGCGTCACAGACTTACAATTCAATTTCGTCGAGGAACAGTATGACTGTACCGTCCGTGCTTCGGGCCGTCTATATCCGGCAGTGCTGCTTCTGTTTACAGCCGTCTTTGCCGCCTCCCGGCCTGTACGCCGTCTATGGGCTGAGTGGCACGCTGTGAACAAGGAGGAAGAACATGGATAACTCGTACATCAAGAACAACTTGGAAGAAATTTTTGAAAGTTTCAAAGAAATGATCAAAGTCGAAACCGTCGTCGGCCAGGCCGTCCACATCGGCGATGCCATCCTGGTGCCTTTCGTCGACGTCACCTTTGGTTTCGGGTCCGGCGGCGTCAATGGCAAGACGGAAAACGGCCGCAGCAGTGCCGGTAGCGGCGGCGGCGCTAAGATGGAACCGGCAGCCATCCTGGTCATCAAAGGCGACCGGGTCGAAATGTTCTCCATCAAGAAAGATGGCTACCAGGCTTCGGCTTTTGAAAAACTCATCGCCATGGCTCCGGAAATCATCGATAAGATGAAAAAGGATAAATATATCTATATCCACGATGATGACGAAGACAAGACAGAAGGGGAAGATGAAAAGGCCTGAAGCCGTGCATATTGTACTTTAGCAGTAAGTTTGTTATAATATACGAGTAGAACATTGTAAGAAAGAGTAATTCAGCCGCTCTGCGGTACAGGAGGAATACATTATGAAACTGAAAAAACAATTGGCATCCCTTGCCGTTATGGGAATGATGAGTCTTGTCGCTGCTTCGTCGGCCTTCGCTTCCGGCGTCGGTTACGTCAACTTCGATACCTTAGTACAGTCCCACAAGGACTTCCCGAAAGTCAGCGCTCAGATGCAGGCTGCTGTCAAAGATGCTAACGAACAGTTCGCTAAAAAAGCTCCGAAAATGAAGACCGATCAGGAACGCCAGAACCTCGGCCGTGAACTCGCTCAGAACCTGAGCAAGCTGGAAAACAAGCTGATCGTCCCCATTGAAAAAGACGTCGTTTCCAAAGTCGACCAGGTCCGCAAAGACAAAGGCCTCGACTGCATCGTAGCGCAAGGCGCTATCATCGCCGGTACGGAAAACGCATCGGATCAGACTGAAGCCGTAAAAGCATTGTTGAAATAAGGATAAAAAAAAGGCGCTGTCGCGTGAAGACAGCGCCTTTTTTTTAGTGGTTCGTGGTTCGTGGTTCGTGGCGGCCTCATGGCCGCACCGTAGGGGCCGTCCTGTTAAGGCGGCCCGTTTGGATGATTCTCCTGGCAAACTGATTGGGAAATCATGCATATTCCGGAGCGGGCGCCCCACGCGGTCGCCCCTACAAATAAAAAACCATCCACTAACTACTAACCACTAACAACTCCCCTTGACATATACCCCTTATAGGTATATTATATCGATATACCCCATAGGGGTATTTATTTGAAAGGAGTATTCAATTATGGACGAAAAGAAAGTCTGTCCTTGCTGCGATACGGAAAAGCATAAGTATCGCAATAAAGAGGGTAAAGAGTATAAATCACTCATTTCCCGTCTGAACCGCATCGAAGGCCAGGTACGGGGCGTGAAAAAAATGGTCGAGGACGACCGCTATTGTATTGATATCCTGACTCAGGTCAGTGCCATCCAGTCGGCCTTAAATTCCTTCAATAAGGAACTCCTGGGCCAGCACATCAAGTCCTGTGTCGTCCACGACATCCGCGAAGGCAAGGACGAAGTCGTCGATGAACTCGTCTGCACTTTGCAAAAACTCATGAAATAAAGGAGTGAGTATTTTGAAGCGCGAAAAATTCACCATTACCGGCATGAGCTGCTCCGCCTGCTCAGCCCGCGTGGAAAAAGCCGTCAACAAGCTGGACGGTATCGACAAGGCCAGCGTCAACCTGCTGACCAACAGCATGCAGGCCTCGTATGATGAAAATGTCGTCAGCGAACAAGACATCATCCAGGCCGTCGTCGATGCCGGCTATGGCGCCAGCCCGGCTGAAAGCGGCAGCCCGCAGTCGGCCGGTGCGCCCCAGAAAAGCGCATCTGACATTACCAAGGAAGAAATGAAGGCCATGAAGCACCGCCTCATCGGGTCCATCCTCTTCCTGATCCCGGTCATGTACATCGCCATGCACCACATGTTCTATGAATGGTTCGGCATCCCCGTCCCGGAAGGCTTCCAGTACGTCTTCCACGGAGATGAAAATGCCATTACCTTTGCCTTTACCCAGTTCTTATTAATCCTGCCCATCATGTACTTGAACCGCAAGTACTATGTCAACGGCTTCCGCAACCTCTTCCAGGGTGCACCGAACATGGACAGCCTGGTCGGGCTCGGCTCCATGGCCGCTGCCGTCTACGGCGTCTTCGCCATCTTCCGCATGAGCTGGGGCATGGGCCACGGTGACTGGGCCCTCGTCGCCCAGTACAGCACCAACCTGTACTTTGAATCAGCCGGCATGATCGTCACCCTCATCGACATCGGCAAGTTCCTCGAAGCCCGCGCCAAAGGCAAGACCAGCACCGCCATTGAAAAACTCATGGACCTGGCACCGAAACAGGCGACGGTCCTGCGCAACGACGTCGAAACGGTCATCCCCGTCGAAGACCTTGTCGTCGGCGATGAAATCGTCATCCGCCCCGGTGAAAACATCCCGGCTGACGGCGTCATTTCTGAAGGCACGACCAGCGTCGATGAAGCCGCTATTACCGGCGAAAGTATTCCTGTTGAAAAACAAGTCGGCGACAAAGTCACATCGGTTACGATAAATAAGACGGGTTTCATCCACATTACAGCCCGCCGCGTCGGCGCCGATACGACCATCAGCCAGATTATCAAACTCGTCGACGAAGCCAGCGCCAGCAAGGCGCCCATCGCCAAGATGGCCGATACCATCTCTGGCTACTTCGTCCCGGCCGTCATCACTATCGCCATCATTACCGGCCTCATCTGGTACTTCGTCATGGGCGTCGATGCCGAATTTGCCTTCTCGACGGCCATTTCCGTCCTGGTCATCTCCTGCCCGTGCGCCCTGGGCCTGGCTACACCGGTTGCTATCATGGTCGGTACAGGCAAAGGGGCTGAAAACGGCATCCTCATCAAATCTGGCGAAGCCCTGGAAACGGCCCATGCCATCGATACGGTCGTCATGGACAAGACCGGCACCATCACCGAAGGCCGGCCGAAAGTTACGGACATCGTTCCCTTGAAAGGCACAAAAGAAGACCTCGTCGCCATTGCGGCAGCTCTGGAAAAAGGCAGTGAACATCTCCTAGCTGAAGCCATTACGACCTACGCCAGCGAACACCAGCTGACCGGCAAGACGGCCAGCGATTTCAAGGCCCTCTTCGGCCGCGGCGTCCAGGCCGTCATCGACGGCAAGACCTATTATGCCGGCAACACGCGCCTCATGGACGAAGCCCATATCGACACCAAAGCTATCACGGCCAGCCTCAACGCTCTGGCCGACGACGGCAAGACACCGCTCCTCTTTGCCGACGACAAGGAAATCATCGGCATCATCGCCGTAGCTGACGTCGAAAAAACGACCAGCGCCGAAGCCATTGCCGACTTTGCCAAAATGGGAATCCACGTCGTCATGCTGACCGGCGACAACCAGCGCACGGCCGAAGCCATCCGCCAGCGCCTGCACATTCCCCGGGTCATTGCCGGCGTCCTGCCGCAGGATAAAGAAAAACACATCGCCGCCCTCCAGGCCCAAGGCCATAAAGTCGCCATGATCGGCGACGGCATCAATGATGCACCGGCCCTGGCGAAAGCCGATCTGGGCATGGCTATCGGTGCCGGCACAGACGTCGCCATCGAAAGCGCCGATGCCGTCCTCATGCGCAGCGACCTCCTCGACGCCGTCAGCGCCATCCGCCTGAGCAAGGCCGTCATCAAGAATATCAAAGAAAACCTGTTCTGGGCTTTCTTCTACAATATCATCTGTATTCCCCTGGCAGCCGGGGCCCTCTATCCGGCCTTCGGCATCCGCCTCAACCCGATGATCGGCGCCGCTGCCATGAGCCTGTCAAGCTTCACGGTCTGCATGAACGCCCTGCGCCTGCGCTTCTTCAAGACGACGCACAGCACTGATGTTTCACGTGAAACATCGGCACAGGAAGCAGATAGCCCTAAAGCCACACAGGCAGCTCCGCAAAATCCGGTTCCCGAAGTGGCAGCGGCTCCGGCCCCGTTCCACTATACCCTGTCCATCGAAGGCATGATATGCCAGCACTGCGTGGCTACGGTCACGAAAGTCCTGAAAGCCATGGACGGCGTCACCGATGCCGTCGTCGACCTGGATGGGCAGAAAGCCGATGTCTCCGCTGATAAAGCTATTTCCGCAGAGGACTTGAAAAAAGTCATCACCACTGCTGGATATACATTAAAAAATCTTATTACCCCAAAGAAAGAAGAGGATGAAACCATGGAAAAAACTTTGAAAATCGAAGGTATGATGTGCCAGCACTGCCAGAAACACGTACATGATGCATTAGCCGCTATGGACGGCGTCACAGCCGTTACGGTCGACTTGGAAGGCAAAAAAGCCGACGTCACGACCAGCAAAGACATCCCGACGGAAGACTTTGCCAAAGTCATTGCCGACGCTGGCTATGAATTGGTAAAATAAAGGTAAACGTCGTCCCCCTGCCGACTTCGCTGTCCGCCCATATTCTGCCGCCATGACTGCGGACGAACTGCTGAGCCAAGGCCAGGCCGATACCACTGCCGCCGCTCTTGCGGTTCCGCGATTTTTCGCTGCGGTAAAAGTACTGGAAGATATGCTGTAAATCTTCCGGCGCAATGCCGCTGCCCGTATCGGCAATCTGAACCTGCACATAAGGCTGTCCCTTCACGGTGACGGCTAAGGTCGAAATGGTAATCGTACAGCCCGCTTCGATATAGCGGATGGCGTTGTTGAGCAGATTATAAATGACCTGATTGATACGGTCCACATCGATAGATACCTTCGGCAAATCCCTGGCCAGGTCCAAATGGACGGCCAGGGATTTTTCGTCGCATAAGGGCTGGAGCATACTGACGGCCCGTTCCAAAAGGACGTTGATATCATGCGGTGCTTTATGGAGCGTCAGCTCATTGATTTCCGCCAGTGACAAGTCCCGCAAGTCCTGGATGAGGCGGCCCATGCGCAAGGTTTCATCTTCCATGGACAAGAGGACCTTCTTATCCGTCGGGATAACATCGTCGATCATCCCTTCCAGATTGCCCTGCAAGATGGCCAAGGGCGTCCGCAGTTCGTGAGCGATGTTGGCAAAGAGACGGCGCCGCATCTTATCGTTTTTCGCCAGTTCCTGGGACATGTCGTTGAAAGTCTCGGTCAGGGTCCCGACTTCATCACGGCGTTCGACGGGAACCGTCTGGCCATACGTACCGGCCTTGACTTTTTGCACGGCGTCGGTCAGAGCTGACAAGGGACGCATGATTTCCCGGACGATAAAATAACTGATGGTGACGCTGACGGCCAGCATGACCAGGCCGACCCACAGCAACGACCGGTGGACGGCCGAGATATAGGTAATTTCCGCCGGCCCATGCCTCATGCCGTGCATCATGCCCATGCCTTGATGGCCATTGCCCATCATCTGGGACATATTCGTTAAATACTGGGAAAAATGGTTGTCCATCTGGTTATTGACCAAGATGAGTAAAATGGCGATGGTCAGGAAGATGAGGATAAAGACCATCCCGGTCAGGCGGATGACGATGCTGTCAGCTTTCTTCATGATTCCCTCCGTCGAATTTATAACCGATGCCGTATACGGTCAGGATATACGTCGGATGGGCCGGGTCGGCTTCCAGCTTCTTGCGCAGGTTGCGGATATGCGTGTCGATAGTCCGTTCATAACCTTCAAAGCCATAGCCGCCCTGTACTTTGTCCATGAGCTGCATGCGGCTGAACACCCGGTCCGGAGCCGAAGCCAGGACTTCGAGGAGATTGAACTCCGTCGGCGTCAGGGACACAGGCTGATTTCCTTTCAAAACGGTAAATTTTTCCTTATCGATGGTCAAATCCCGTATGGTGTACGACGTCTTCTTCTGCAGCACTTCACCGCGGGTCCGCCGCAGCAGGCTGTAGACGCGGGCAATGACCTCCTTGACGTGGAAGGGCTTGGTCACGTAATCGTCACCGCCCATATTGAGGCCGACCAGGCGGTCCGTTTCATCGTCCTTGGCCGACAGGAAAATGATAGGGATATCGCTGAACTGGCGGATACGGCGGCAGACCTCGAAGCCATCCATGCCGGGCATCATCAGATCGAGCAGCATGATCTGCGGCTTCTGGTTGCGTAGCGTATGCAGGGCCGTCATGCCATCGTGAGCCACATAGACGAGGAACCGTTCCTGTTCAAAATAGGACTTCAACAAAGCACAAAGCTTTTCATCATCATCGACGATCAAAATCGAATTTGTTCGCAAAATTTCACCTCCCTATCATCTTCACAACCAATTTTTTTCTATTTCCCGCTGCAGCCCTTCAAACATGGCGATGTACTTTTCTTTGCTGTCCTTGATGATATTATTGGCAATTTCTTCATTATAAGAATGGGCTACATTGTTCCGGTCCCGCAAGGCCTCCAGCCAGCAATCCTCATCGTCAATCAGATTTGCCTGATAAGCCATTTTGATAATCGTCCGCGGTGACCCTATCTTATGCTGGCTATAACCATTATTTTCCAATACTTCTTTTATGGCTTTCCAAGCCTGTTCAAAACAGATTTCATAAAGAGAAACCATTCCCGTTTGGACGACCATCGAATAAGGTGGTATTTCTTTTTGTATTTCTTTGAGGTTATTCAAGGCTTTGCAGAAATTCTCATACTTTTTCATATATAACGACTCCTTCCCGTTGGATAGCGGCTCGCAGTTCAGGCTGGACCGGTTCATCTAAATCGACGACATCGAACATGAGCAGTGTCGGGATGACCTCATCGACATCGAGAGAAAACCGCGTGACATCTCCACCGCAGACAGCCAGATCAATATCGCTGCGTTCCCAATTATCGCCACGGGCACGGGAGCCAAAAAGAATGACCTTTTGAATATCGTATTGTTTAGCCAGAACGATGATGCCCTCTAAAATCGGCTGCGCCAAATCCATCGTGTTCCCCCCTTTTTGCATTAATTATAGCATGAAAAAAGGGCTTGTCGCACGTGCGACAAGCCCCTACAGACAGGAACAACGAGCCACTAGCCACGAATTTTACATCTGGCTATGGTCCATCTGACTGTGGTCCATGGGCATATTGCCATTCATCTGCATGTTCTGTTTCGGCGGGACATAGCCTGCGAGCTGCGGGTCAGCCATGCCGAAGACCATGGCTAAATGCGTGAACAGGACGAAGAGAATCATGAGGACGATGTGTTTCTTGATCTTTGCCGTCGAGTCGGAGCTCTTAAAGATAATGCCCAATTCCTGCAAGAGGATGAGGACGGCTGGGATAACGCCTAAGACATAAGCCCAAATAGAAATATAATCAATCGGGCCGCGCCACTGGATAGTCGGGACATACGAGGTGACGATGTATACCGTAGCTACAATGAAGAAGACGCCTAAGATGAGTCCGCAGACGTGGCTCAGGCTGTCCCATTTTTCACTGCGGCTGTCCTTGTAGAGCAAGGAAAAAGCACCAGACGCTAAAATCGTTTCAGCCAATACCATCGGTACGAGCATAAAGAGAATCAAGAACCAAGGTTCATGGAGCGACAAGAGTTCCATGTAGTGAGTCATTACCATATTGTTTTCCCCCTTTGATTAGAACGGCTTACTGTTGTTCGCTATAGACAGGGCAATCTTGACGGCCCTGACAGCCGCGCTGGCCATCGGCCCGGCAGCCGCGGCGCGGTCCCTGACAATAACGATTTCCAGTATAGCAGTTATCGTGGTCATCATAGCAGGCCCGCGGTCCCCGGCAATACCCGTTACCGTTGTCATAACATGTATAACCTGAGCCGTAAGTCCCTGACGATGAACCTTCTGAAGCAGCTGGTGTGGCTGCAAAGGCGGAAAAACCGGCAATTACGACGAGTGCCGCCAATCCGGCTAGGATTTTTTTCTTCATCATGAAAACCTCCTTTGTAGTACCCCTCTGTTTATGCTTTTACTATACCAGAGACGTGCGAAAAAGATGTGGAGGAAATGTGAAGAAAATGTGAAGATTCCCTTAGCCTAAGATGACATTATCGATGAGGCGCGTCTTGCCGATACGGACGGCAATAGCCAAGAGGCTTTCCTGGTCGACAGTCTGAATCGGTTTCAAAGCCGGGAAAGAGAAGAGGTCGACGTAATCGATAGAAGCCATCGGTTCAGCCTGGATTTCCTTGGTAACGATGGATTTCAGCGTTTCTACGTCTTTTTCGCCGCCTTCATAAGCTGCCTTAGCTTTGCGCAGACTGCGGGATAAAACCAGGGCTGCCTGTTTTTCTTCCGGCGAAAGGTAAGCATTTCGCGAGCTCCGGGCCAGACCGCTTTCTTCGCGGACGATGGGGACCATGTTGATGTGGACCGGGATGTTGAGGTCGCTGACGAAACGGCGGACGACGACGACCTGCTGAGCATCTTTCTGGCCAAAGAAGGCTTCATCGGCGCGAGTGATGTTCATCAATTTCGTAACGACCGTAGCGACGCCGCGGAAATGGATAGGACGCTGAGCCCCGCAGAGTTTATGGGTAATGTCGCCGTCGACGTTGACATACGTGCAATAACCTTCCGGATACATTTCCGACGGTTCCGGATGGAAGACGGCATCGACACCGACGCTTTCCAACTTCCGGCAGTCTTCATCGAAGCGGCGCGGATAAGCGTCATAATCTTCGTTCGGGCCGAACTGGGTCGGGTTGACGAAGACTGAAGCGATGACGACGTCGCATTTGGCTTTGGCAGCCCGCATCAAGGTCAGATGACCTTCGTGTAGAGCCCCCATAGTCGGGACCAGACCGATGACCTTACCAGCTTTTTTCTGTTCACCAGCAAATGCCTGCATTTCTTTGACAGTACGGAAAATTTTCATGATACTAAGACTCCTTTGGAATATGAATTAATGAGTAGGAACACTCGATTTATCGACAGACAGGGCGCGGGCCTTTTCTTCGGCTTTTTCATCGCGGCGCGAGAAGAAATTGGCCACGATGGACCCGGAAATATTGTGCCATACGCTGAAGATAGCGCCGGGGATAGCCGCTGCCGGATTGAAATATAAGACAGCCAGGGAGGCAGCCATACCGGAATTTTGCATCCCCACTTCGATGGCCACGGTCCGGGATTTACGCGAATCGAGGCGGAACAATTTGGCCATACCATAGCCCAGGGCCAGGCCAAAGACGTTGTGCAAGATGACGATGGCTGCCATGAGCAGGCCAACGTCGAACAAGCGCGATGCGCTGAGGGATACGACGCAGCCGACGAGGATGACGATGGTGACGACGGAAATGACGGGCATCGCCGGCAGGACCTTTTCGACGCGGCTGGCAAAGAAATGATGAGCTGCCAGGCCGAGCAGGACCGGTACCAGGACCATTTCCGCAATGGAAATCATCATGGACACGAAGGAAACGTGGATCCAGGCGCCTGCCAGGAACCAGGTCAGGGTCGGCGTCACAATGGGTGCCAGGAGCGTCGTCGACATGGTCATCGATACGGACAGGGCGACATCGCCCTTAGCCAGGTAGGAAATGACATTCGATGCCGTCCCGCCCGGGCAGGTCCCGACGAGGATGACGCCAATAGCCAGTTCCGGCGGCAGGGCAAAGAGACGGATCAAGGCCCAGGCCACGAAAGGCATGATGACGAACTGAGCGACGACGCCGATGAGGACTTCCCACGGCCGCTTGAAGACGGTCTTGAAATCCTGAACGGTCAAGGTCATGCCCATGCCGAACATGACGATACCCAGGAGCCAGCCGACATAAGGCTTGACCCATTGCAGGGTCTGCGGCCATACGGCGCCGACGATACCGATGAGGACGACGAAAATGGCCATGTTGTTTACCAGAAAATCACAACACTTTTTCAACAAAAAAACCTCCCTCTGAGAATCTGGGGCAAAAGAACAAAAAAACACCTTCCGGCACAGACCGAAAGGTGTCTAAGCGACAAATATCCATAGTGCAGGTGAAATCTGTAACAATCCCACCTAATCCTTTCTGTCTCGGTCTGAATCAGATCCAAGCAGATGACAAAACCATCTTTAGAAATATCCGAAAAAAAAGTATAACTCACACCAGGTGATGCTATCTTTTGCCTCGGCCGTATCATACCATATTTAGGAACGCGATGCAATGGCCTTTCTCGCTCATATTGTTTGTAACTATAAACTTTCCTATTTTATAATTTTTTAAATTACTTTTGTCAATTTGCGCCAAAAAATGTGCATTTCAGGTCGCGTTGAATATAAAAGCTCGTATTTCATCAGGTTCTATTTTTGTACGCAAAAATAGGGTCGGAGACGAATTTTAATGCAGAAAGGAAGCGAAAATATGAATAAGATATTTAAAGTCATATGGAGTAAAACAAGAAATTGCTACGTTGTAGCCTCGAAATTAGCCAAAGGCCGCACCAAAGCCGCCAGCACAGGAGATAAAGCCAAACGCCTGGCCCTGGCCGCCATCACGGCCCTCATGCTCCTCCCGGTCGGAGGATATAGCTATGCGGCGGATGCGGCGGATACGACCAAGGCAGAGCCGGCATCTGGCACGTCTACAGCGACCGTGGAAGTATATACCAAGGCAGGGGCCGATGATACTTTCGTGAAAAAAGGTTCCGACAATGGCGATAGCCTGACCATTGGTGCCAGCAAGTCCGAAACTTATTCTACTCATCAATATGTGACCGGTGCGCAGACTACGTATGATGGACTGAATGGAAAGGTTGTCACTCAGGCTACCGGGGGCGAGTCCTCCATCAGTTTAAAAGTCGGAAATTCAGGTGACTTAACTTATAATTTTCAGAATTATTCTGAGGTAACAACCACAAAAGATAAAGGAACTACTTTTACTTACTATTATGAAGATGGCGCGCAGACTATTGATAATAATACTACTATCAAAGGTAATACTGTTACCACGGGCAGCGTCACCGCTTCCAATGGTGTCGTAGATGAAACAACCACTGAAGGGGTCTCTGTTAAGAAGACTAATACCGTGGGCCAGAACCTGAACGCCCTGGATCAGGCGATGAAGGACGAGAAGACCAGCACGGCTCTGCACATTTCCAGCAGTGGCGATTTGATTGTAGGCACTAAAGAAAATCAGACAGTCAAAGACATGGAAATCCGTGGAAAATTGACATCTGGAAGCCTTTCTACTGGCAATATCACCGCTACTGGCGATGTGACTGTAACAGGTAAAATGGCTGCAGATGGTGTGACCGATGAAACGACCAAAGACGGCACCTATATCAAACAAAACAATACGGTAGGGAATAACCTGGTCAGCCTGAATACACAGGTTAAAGCCAATGCGGATGCTATTAATGAAGAAGCACAGAAACGGAAATACTCCGTGACTAATCTGGAAAAGGCGGATGCCGCTGAAGCTGCAACCCGTGAAGCTAAAGATAATGAACTGAACGAACGCATCACGAACGAAGCCAACGCTATCCATGATGAAATCAAAGCCGGCGATGAGAAACTGGACACCCGGATTACCAATGTGAAAGAATATCTGGAAAAACAGACATCTGATACCTATGTAAGCAAGGACGACGCAGCAGTTCAGGATGGGGCCATCGTGAAAGCTGACAAGACCATCGGCGAAAACGTGACCAACTTGGACGCCGCCCTGGCAAAGGAAACGGCCGACCGCCTTGGAGCAGATAAAGCCCAGGACAAGGTCATTGAACAGGTTAACCAGAATATGGTGGATGGGTTCAATACCATCAACAAGAATATGGCTGATGGATTCACGGCCCTGAACCAGGCAGATGCCAATGAACTGGCAGGCCGTATGGCAGCGGATACGAAACTGGTGGAAGCCGTCAATAGCGGACTGAGCCTGAGCAATGACAATGTTTTGCAAAAGAACACCACTACCATTGACGCCCAGGGCAACGTGACCACCTCCAAGACCGATGCCAACGAAATGATCCTGAACAAGGGCAAGGACAACCAGATCACCCTGAACAAAAATGGCATCAAGGTTGGCACCAACAGCACGGTAGTGGATAAAGACGGTGTCTACACCGGCGGCGATACCTACAGCGAAGCCAAGGCAGCGATGAGCGCTGACGGCAAGATCAAAGGGGCCAACGGGGCTTTCACCGTAGATGAAAATGGAAATGTCACTTCCAAGGCAACTATCACCGGCGAAACAGTAACCGACGGTAAGGGTGCTTCCATGAGCAACGGAACGGTAACCGGCAAGACACTGACTGATGGGATTGCTACCATCACCAATGGCAACGTCAACACCAGCGGTTCCATTACCGGCGGCACCGTAACTTCTACGGGCAACATCTCCGCATTGGGTGACATTCACGCAGGCGGTGCCATTACAGGGGCCAGCGCTTCCATCCAGGGCGCTCTGACAGCAGGCAGTGCCACCATTACCGGTGACCTGACCGCCGGCGGTGCTATCCAGGGTAAGAGCATCTCTGATGGCACGGCAACCATGCAAAATGGCAACCTCACCGGTGTGAAGAATCTGAGCGCTGAAACCATCACCATCGGCGGTGACTTGACGGTCAATGGCAAGCTGAATGTGGATGAAATCGACCTGACCAAGAGTGGCATTGTAGGGGACAACAACGTAACAGCCAGCACGAAAGATGGCAGTGAAAAAGAAAGTGCCATTGATTATGATGAAAACGGCACTTCTACATGGGCGAAATCTACCGATGCAGATGGTAACTGGAACAAGAGTACTTTGACTGTAGAAGGCAACGATGTAACGTCCAAGGTTATCGATTCTGAAAAGAACAGCAACCTGTCTACACAGACATCTACGCAGTCCCAGAGCACACTGAAGGATAAAGATAGTAACACCAATACAGCAACTCAGAGTGCAACGGAATCCAGTAGTGTCCTCCAAGATAAGGAAGGTAAGACCTCGACGTTCCAACAGCGTGTCGATGAAATCCTGAATCAGATTAATTCGTCTGATACGGTATTCTCCAAGGTAGATCAGAAGGTAGATAACATCACCAGCGAAGTAAAAACTGGTGACAATGCTACATCTACCACACAATCTGCAACGGATATTACCAATACGGCAAAACAGGGTACTATCACTAACGAAGCTCAGAAATTGGTCAATAAAGCATCGGATACGATTTCCAATGAAGCAGCAAATAACATTACCAATACCTCAACCAATGGCAACATTGCCAATACGGCCAGTGAATCCGTAACCACCCAGATTGGAGACGGTTCGACAGTTCAGAGTGTGATGAATGAAAGTGGCATTGCCAATAAGGCTACCGGCAAATCCATCACAAACGACGCTGCTACAATTACCAATACCGGTACCACCAGCGTGACAAATCAGGTTGGCAACAACAAAGTTCTCGTCGATACTACCCATGTACAGTCCGCATTTGGAGATACCATCTACACCACCTGGGATGAAAGCGGCATCACAAACAATGCAACGGATAAGACGGTTACTACCAATGCCAAAGATATCCTAAATACTGCAACCGGTGATATTACCAACAGCGCAACTAATGGAACCATCACCAACACGGCTAAAGACCTGGTGAATACCGCTTCTGAAAACATGACCAACAACGTTGGCAAGGACCTGACAACCACAGTTGGTGGCAAACAGACTACGACCGTAACCGGCGACAGCAGCCTGACGGCAGAAAACATCAACAACACTGCAAAGAACAAGATTACCAACAAAGCTATCGATGTGGAAACCGATGCTTCCAGCTCCATCGTCAATAAGGTTTCCAACGATGCCGGTTCCAATACTTCCACCCAGCTGTCCTATGAGACTAAGGAAGAAATGAGCCAGGCCGATGGCAAGACGGCTTCCTATCTCCGCGGTGCAGCGGAAGAAAAATCCCAGCTCACCGATGTGGACAAGAAGACCACCATCGACACCATTGCTGGTCAGACCAACACCAACATTACCGATGGGACCAATACCTCCAACGACCTGCAGAAAGCCGATCAGATAGCTTCCTCCGTCACCGACGGCACTAACACCACGGTTGTGAACCAGGATGCCAAGAGCCTGGCCTCCTCCATCACCGACGGGACCAAGACCAACAACACCAACAACACTGTGGACAAATCGGAACAGCTGATCAAAGCCAACGATACCCAGTACAGTGCCACCACCAAGACGGCCACCAAGATGGAAGATGCCCTGGTAAGCGGCAGCAACATCATTGACGTCATTAAGGGTCTCGATGCTGCAGGCAACCCGCTCATCAGCAGCGCCGTAACGGATGGCACCACCATTACTGGTATCAGCCAGAATGCAAAGGATATTAACCTCAGCGCCGCTGGCGGTACCATCACCAATGATGCCCAGAACATCACCAACAAGGCTGCCGAAACCCTGAGCAACAGCGCCAAGAACATTGCCAACACGACGACGGATACGCTCCACGTCACCAGCACGTCTACCTTCGATGGCACAGCCACCTTTAAGGATATTGTCACTATGGAAAAAGACCTCAGCGTTGCTGGCAGCATGACCGCTTCTTCTTACAAGGTCGGCGACAAGACCTACATCGATTCCAACGGCATCAACGCCAACGATCAGAAAGTAGTCAATGTCGCTCCGGGCCGGATTGCAGCTGACAGCAAAGACGCCATCAATGGCAGCCAGCTCTATCAGACCAATGAACGCGTCACTAGCGTTGAAAATCGTGTAGGCACTGGCGAAAACATGTATGGCGGCGGCATTTCCCTCCGCATCGGCCAGGGCGGCAACAAGGCAAGACGCAACGCCACGAACGGCTTGACGGAACGGGAAAAAGCGATGCAGAAACAGATCAATTCCCTGACCAGCCGCCTCGATGCCCTCCTGTCGGTCATCAATCCGAATATGTCCAAAGACTTCCCGGACGTTCCGGAAAACCACTGGGCCTATGAAGCCGTAAGCCGCCTCGCTGGCAACGGCGTCATCCAGGGCTATGAAGACGGTAAATACCACGGCGACCGTACGATGACCCGCTACGAAATGGCAGAAATCATCTACAACGCCCTCTCGAAAGGCGCCAAAGCCGAAAAGAAACTGGTAGAAGAATTTAAACCAGAACTCCAGGTCATGGCCGCACAGAAAAAAGCATAGCGTAAAAAAAGGGCTTGTCGCACGGCGACAAGCCTTTTTTCCTCCTCCTTGTATTTTTCTTCATTTTAGCCTATAATAATGTCAATTATCGGCATATTATGTTCCTGTAGATGGAACTAACGTTGCGAATTTTAAATTTTATAAGTTAAAGGAGGATGGAGAGAAAATGTCGATTCAATTGTGTATTGTCATCTTATACATCATTTTATTATTTGCCATTTCTTTCTATGTCAAACGCCGGGCCAGTCAGAACCCGACGGAGTATTTATTTGCAGGCCGTCACTTTTCTTCAGGCCTGGTCGCCGTCAGTATCACCGGCATGGCCGTCGGTGCGGCTTCGACAGTCGGCGTCGCTGAAAGTGCGACGAAAATCGGCCTGGCTGCGGGCTGGTACAATGCGGCCTGGGCTATCGGCGCCATCATCATGGGTTTCGTCGCTGCCGGCAAGTATCGTTCCCTAAACTGCACGACGATTCCGGAACTCTTTGAACGGAGTTACGACAAAAAAGCCCGCATCATCAGCGTCATCGGCTTGTCCCTGATCATGATCTGCATCACGTCCCTGCAGTACGTCGCCGGCGGTTCCATTTTACACGCCCTCATGCCGGACATCTTCTCCATGCACGCCGGCATGATCACCAGCGCTATCGTCTTCGTCGGCATCACGGCCATCGGCGGTCTCTGGTCCTCCGGGTTATCCAATATCCTCAGTGTCACCGTCATTTATCTCGGCATCATCTATTCCCTGGTCCGCATCCTTCTCCGCGACGGCGGTATCAGCGGCATCAACGCCGCTCTGCCGGCAGCGGACTTCAACTGGTTTTCGCCCATGGGCGGCTTGTCTTTTGCCGTCCTCATCGGCTGGATCATCGTCATGACGACCCAGGCCATCACGGCCCAGGGCCCGGTCCAGATTGCCTGTGGGGCTAAGAATGCCAGCGCCGCCCGCAAAGGCTTCATCCTCGGCGGCCTGCTCATCTTCCCGATTGGCTTCTTGTCGGCTATTCTCGGCCTGGCTGCGAAAGCCCAGTTCCCGGGCATCAACCCGACCATGGCCCTGCCCCAGATCATCATGAGCCTCGACCCGTTCTCGTCAGGTATGACCCTGGCTGCCCTCTGGGCGGCCGATGTATCGACGGCCTGCACGATTCTCCTCGGCGCCGGTACCCTCATCTCTCAGGACATTTTTAAACGTTTTATCAAACCGAATATTTCAGAAATGAGCTATGTCAAAGCCAACCGCCTGATCATCCTCATCATCGGCGCTGGTACGCTGTGGCTGGCCTTCAATGCCGTCGGCATCGTCAAAGTCATGCTCATTGGCCTGAGCCTGACGACGGCCTTCACCCTGGTCTTCCTGTGCACCATGTTCTGCCCGTCCCTGTGCCGCAAGAACACGGCTTTCTGGACGACCCTTGTCGGCATCATCGGACTCTTTGCCTGGCAGCTCTGCCCGCAGATCCGCATTCTGCCCCACGTCATTTACTTTGAATGGGTCATCTGCATCATCACCCTCCTCATCGTCCGCCTCGTAGATAAAACACCCATCAAGATGCCGGAGTTGAAGGAGTAGCAACTAGCAGCTGACTGCTAGTTGCTTGTAGGGGCCGTCCTGTGAAGGCGGCCCGCTTGTGGGAATCCCGCTGAATCGCAGTTCGCAG
>OAWS01000993.1_pt1 | contig 17536 bp, 17 predicted proteins | sample 1517141 | NCBI WGS metagenome assembly OAWS01 (sample SAMEA2580173, study PRJEB22360) | human gut metagenome | biome: human gut; feature: human-associated habitat; material: faeces | place: Denmark | collected 2008/2010
GACGCACATGTCCTCATCGACTTCGGCGTCCTCCCGGCGGCCCTGTCCGGCTGCAACAGCGGCATGTACAGTTCGGGCCGTATGCTATACACGCTGGCACAGAACGGACAGGCTCCGAAGATTTTTGCCAAATTGTCGCCGAGTGGCGTGCCGCGCAACAGCATTGCCGTCACCACCGTCGTCCTGGCTATTGGCGTCATCCTCAACTACCTCGTGCCGGACTCCAAATTATTCCTTTACTTATACAGTGCCTCCGTTTTTCCGGGCATGGTCGCCTGGTTCGTCCTGGCCTATGCCCAGAAAAATTTCCGCAAGTCCTGGGGACCGGAAGTCATGGCGAAACATCCTTTCAAATCGCCCCTCTATCCCTATTCCAATTACTTCTGCATCATCTTCCTGATTCTCGTCACTATCGGCATGATTTACAACCCTGATACGCGCATGTCCATCTTCTCGTCGTGGGTTTTCATCGCCGCTGTTGTCGCCGCCTGGTTTGCCTGCGGTTTGAACAAGAAGCAGTATGACAGGGAAGGGCACCTCATCGAAGGGGCTGACGCTAAATCAGAATCGTGATTATTGCCGCAGGCCTATGGTTTTCCCAGGGCCTGCGAGGTATAATACAGTTAGATTAAGGAGATGCATTATCATGGCAGTCAATGTTATCAGTACTACGAAAGCTCCGGGCGCAGTAGGCCCGTATTCTCAGGCTATCAAAGCCGGTGATTTCCTCTTTGCTTCCGGCCAGATCGCCATCAACCCGGAAAAAGGCAAAATCGTTTCCGGCGGCGTCGTCGAACAGGCCGAACAGTGCATGAAGAACGTCGGCGCTATCCTCGAAGAAGCCGGCCTTTCCTATGATGACGTCGTCAAGACGACGGTGTATCTGACGGATATCAACTTCTTCGGTGCCGTCAACGAAGTCTATGGTAAATACTTCCAGAAGACCTTGCCGGCCCGTTCGTGCGTCGAAATCAGCCGCCTCCCGAAAGACGTCTTTGTAGAAGTCGAAGTCATCGCCTATTGCGGGAAATAAGCTGGATTACCACTAACAACTAGCCACTAGCCACTTAAAAGGTCTTGTCGTTATACGACAGGACCTTTTTTTACCTCCCAAGCAGGAAATCAGGGCCTTTGTGTCTAATACTTATAATATAAGAAAAGGAGTGATAACTATGTCTAAACGTACAGCTTCAGATATTATGGAAAAGAATTTCGTTACGGCTTCGCCGGAAACGTCTGTCTTTGATTTAGTCAACATGTTCGTCAAGAATCACATTACGGCCATTCCTATCATCAATGAAAAGGAAGAGCTCGCTGGCATCGTTACCGACGCCGATTTGCTCTACAAGAAGGTAAAGCCTCATGTCCCGCACTATGTCAATCTTTTGGGAGCCAGCATTTATTATAACGGCATCAGTGAATACGACAAGGGCTTCAAGAAACTCATGGCCTGCACGGCCAAGGACATGATGACAAAAGATGTCATCATCGCTGCGCCGGATGCGGAAGTGGAACAGATTGCCGGCGTCATGGTAGCTGAACATTTGAAAGTCATTCCTATTGTCAAGGAAAAACACATCGTCGGCATCGTTACCCGTGGCAATATCCTCGATGAATTATATCGCGAATACGGCGACGACTAGGGAAAAGGGGGGAGAGACAATGGATGAAAACATCAATAAGGCTCCAGGACCGGACAAAGAAAAGAAAACAGAAGGCCCTGTCGTCTGCGTCAAAGATGTCATGGAAAAGGTTTTCGTCTCAGTGACGCCGGATATTCCTATCCGCGATGTCTTCCGCATCTTCATCAAGCACCGCCTGCTGGCTGTGCCCGTCGTCGATGAAGAAGACCACCTTATCGGCATCATTTCTAGTGCTGACCTCATGTACCGCAGTTCTAAGCCACACATTCCGCGCCTGCCTTTCATTGGCACCAAGATTTATACCAGCCGCGTCGGCAAGTACGCTAAGGAATTCAAGAACCTCTTGGATCAGCCCTGCGAAAAGTTGATGACCAAGAACGTCATGATTGCGACGCCTAAGGCCGACGTAGAACAGGTTGCAGCCGTCATGATCATAGAACATTTGAAAGTTCTTCCTGTCGTGGACAATAAGCGTGTCGTCGGTATGATTACCCGGGCTTGCATCCTCAAAGATTTGTATCGGGAATGGAAGTATTAGACCTTTGTGACTAGTCACTCCCTGCCTCGTGTGCTATAATATTATAATCGAATGATTTAGGCAGCGGCCGCTGCCGCAGAAAGTATTTCACGAGGAGGCACTTAATGGATACCAAAGAACTCGTCATTGTCGTCGATTTTGGTGGTCAGTATAACCAGCTTATTGCACGGCGCGTCCGTGAAAATCACGTATACTGTGAAGTATACCCGTATCACAAAGCAGTTGCAAAGATTAAAGAACTTCAGCCCCAGGGCATCATCTTTACCGGTGGTCCTGGCAGCGTCTATGAAGATAATGCACCGAAGATTGAAGCAGAAGTCTTCCATCTCGGCATCCCCGTCCTCGGTCTCTGCTATGGCATGCAGTTCATGGCCCAGACCTTAGGCGGCGAAGTCAAACACGCCGACATGCGCGAATTCGGCAAGACCGAAATCGATGTCAATACGGCTTCGCCTTTGTTCAAGGGTCTGCAGGAAAAAGAAATCGTTTGGATGAGCCATCAGGACTACGTCGCTTCCATCCCGGAAGGCTTTGAAATCGTAGCTCATACGGCTAACTGCCCGGTCGCTGCCATGCAGAATCGGGAAAAGAAACTCTATGCCATGCAGTATCACCCGGAAGTGCTCCATACGGAACACGGCAAGGAAATGCTCCATAACTTCCTCTTTGAAGTCTGCGGCTGCACCGGCTCGTGGACCATGGCTAACTATGCCAAGACAGCCATTGCCAATATCAAAGAAACCGTCGGCGACGGCAAAGTCGTCCTGGCCCTCTCAGGCGGCGTCGACAGCTCCGTAGCGGCAGCCCTCATCTCCAAAGCCGTCGGCAGTCAGCTGACCTGCATCTTTGTCGACCATGGCCTGCTTCGCAAGAATGAAGGCGACGAAGTCGAAGCGGCCTTCAAGGACAGCGGCATGAACTTCATCCGCGTCGATGCGTCGGAACGCTTCCTCAAGAAACTCGAAGGCGTCAGCGATCCTGAACGGAAACGGAAAATCATTGGCGAAGAATTTATCCGCGTCTTTGAAGACGAAGGCCGTAAAATCGGTTCCGTCGATTTCCTGGCCCAGGGGACGATTTATCCCGACGTCATCGAATCCGGTGCCGGCGACGCAGCCGTCATCAAGAGCCATCACAACGTAGGCGGCCTTCCGGCTGTCGTCGATTTCAAGGGCCTCATCGAACCGCTCCGCAACCTCTTCAAAGACGAAGTCCGCGAACTCGGTGCCGAATTGGGCCTGCCGGAATACCTCGTATGGCGCCAGCCTTTCCCGGGACCGGGCCTGGCTATCCGCGTCATGGGTGAAATCACTAAAGAAAAACTGGCCATCCTCCGCGATGCTGATGCCATCTTCCGCGAAGAAATCGCCAATGCCGGCATGCAGCGAGACATCAACCAGTACTTCGCCGTCCTGACCAACAACCGCTCCGTAGGCGTCATGGGCGACTTCCGCACCTACGACTACACCTTGGCCCTGCGCGGCGTCACCACGACAGACTTCATGACGGCTGACTGGGCACGTATCCCCTACGATGTCCTCGATAAGATTTCCAGCCGTATCGTAAACGAAGTGGACCACATCAACCGCATCGTGTACGACATCACCAGTAAACCACCCGCAACGATTGAATGGGAATAGTTGCAACAAGCCTCACAAATCGCTTAACTAAGCCATTTGTGGGGCTTTCTTTTTTTCAAAAGTTCCAAAAGTGTACCAAAAAATTTTAAAAAACTTTTTTGGGGGCCTATTTTTGCCAAATTTCTCGAACAAAAAATGTGCATTTTTATACATATGGAATAGACTTGGTTACAAAGGACACGTAGATTTGCAATCTGAACATATACACGGCCAACGGCCTTGTGCGTAAGGGCCGACCCGGACAGGGCGGCCCGCTGTAAAATTTAAACATAGACTGTTCTGATATAATGGCAGGTCTTTATGAATTTGAAATGGACAAAACAACCAGGCGCTGTCTTCGTATGACAGCGCCTGGTTTTGGATTTACTTAGGCTGTAGTTTTGTCGTCATCTTTGGGGATGGACTTTTCACCGAATTTTTCCATGGCCGCTAGCAATTTCCGCTGCTGTGATGGGTAGAGGTGGGTGTAGGTACTCAGGGTGGTTTCGATGTTTTCGTGTCCCAGGCGTTCTTTGATGACTAGGGGTGAGAAGCCTAGGTCGATGAGGAAGGACGCGTGGGAATGGCGGAGGTCGTGGACCCTGATTTTTTTCACGCCGGCTTTTTTACTGCCTGTGTGAAGGTGATTTAGGATGGCGTACTTCGTCGTGGGAAAGAGCCGTTCCTGGCTGCGGAGTCCGTAGATGGCGTTCATGTAGTTCTGGACGATGGTGCAGAGAAAAGGCGGGATAGTGATGGTCCGGATGCTCTTCGACGTTTTGGGTTTTTGAATCAGATCTTGGCCGTCCAGACGGGAATAGCTCTTGGTGATGCTGACTGTTTGCTCTTCCAGGTCGAAATCCGCTGCGGTCAGCGCTAAGAGTTCGCCTTCACGCATACCGGTCCAGAAGAGGAGCATGAAAATCGTGTAGTACAGGATGTCGTCTTTGTACACCGTAATGAACTGGCGGAATTCGTCGAGCGTCCAGAAGCTGATACGGTCGGATCGTTTTTTTCCCATGGAACCACAGAGACGGACCGGGTTTTGCGGAAGGTGATAGTACTTCACGGCAAAGTTAAAGATGGCCGATACTTGATTATTAATCGTCTTCAGGTAGGTTTGCGTGTAAGGCTGGGCAGTCTTCTGTTTGCCAAAGGGCGTGTACGTCGCGCTCAGCATCTGATTCTGCCACTTCCGGATAATCGCCGGCGTAATCGAAGAGATGGGAAGGTCCTTGAAAAAGGGCAGGACCTTCAGCTTGATGACAAACTCCTTATTCCGGTATGTCGTCGGCTTTAAACGGACTCTGGCGTCTTCCATATAGAGTTCGTAGAGTTCACCGAATGTCATCGTAGTGGCCCCGGAGGCCTTGGACTTGAAGTTTTGTTCAAAAGTCAAAGCTTCCCGACGGGTCTTGAAACCAACTTTCTTTTTCCGCTTGCGCTGGCCCGTCCAATCGGTGTAATAAAAGGACGCACTCCAGGTATTGTTTGAGGTATCTTTAAAAGCAGGCAATCCAGTCTCCCCCTCTAAAACCAAGTTCCATTATCAATATCGTAATGCCACCAGCGGCCGGATTCATATTCTATACAGCAGTAGTCGTCCTTGAAGAACGGCCTGACGGGCAATCCGTCAGACCAGGTTCCGGAGTGCATGTGTTGGATCATCAAATCGACTAATTGGAGATTCCTCAGCAAAATAGCCGCTTTACGCTGAGTTTCATTTTCATCGACCAGGACTTCGATGACCTTTTCGGGAATTTTAACGGCTGTTACGTGTTGGAAATCCAGAAGGTACCAGTTCCCCGATTCGAAAAAAGCATAAGCTGTTTTGTCATTGCTGCCTTCGTAAAGCGCTTCTGGACGGCCTTCATGCCAGTCAGGGGCTTTGGCCAGCTCCTGGAATAGATAGTTACTACAAGCATAGAGCCCATTCAAAGTTAGATTCCCTTTTGTAATCGTATATCTCATTTTATTTGCCTCCTTGTTTATACCGTTTCCAACAATCGCAATGTATCAGTAGTTCTTCTTTATAGTCTGAATCGGATATCGTACCTTTGTATTCGCCTGTACCATGACAATGTGGACAATTCGGGTCATAAATTTTCTGCTTTTTCGGTACGCTTATCTCGTTCGGTAGCTTGAGTGATTCGTCTTCCAGCAGCGTTTTAAAATAAGCTGCTGGATTAGTTGTAGCATTTTTGTCCGCGTAAGCCTTGACTTCCTTTAACCGATTTAACGTCATGTTTTGCACATGAGTTTGTTTGACCAGTCGAATCGCTACGTGCATACTGATTCCAGATTCAACTAGATACTGGCGTTTAGCTATTTCATCCTCCCCCTGTGTATGATGTTGTTCATTACTAAATAAGACATCACCATCATGATGTTCTTGGTCCTTTTTTATCCCTGCTTTATTTAGGATACTTGCTACACTAGACATACCGGATTTAGTAGGGATATCTTTTATCCCGTTTGGGGAATCTTTTTTATCCGGGGGTTCTGGGAACGTAGCAGTATGAGGCTGTTCTTTTGAACGCAAGCGAGCGCGTTCTTTGCGACGAGTTATGCCACGCTCGCTACGAGTCAGGAGAGGTGCTTGTTGGAACACATATTTCTGGTCTTGAACAAGAATATAGCCCTTTGATATGAAGTAATTCAGAGCCACGGTTATCTGTTCTGGAGTAATGCCTTTTAATTCATATGACAGCTGTTTGGGGAAAGAGCTGAAAGTTCCGCTGTCTATCAACATGCCCCCCGTTTTTCCCGCCAGAATCATTAGCTCCAGGTAAGTGTAGATGACTTCCATACCGCCGGGAGTCGTCTTTAAAAGGATGATATTGAGATCATCCGTGAAGCGCTCATCCATCTTGATAAAATAATATACTTTATTGTCATTGAAAGCCATTTTTATCCCCCTTTTCTGGAAAAAAGAGAGCCTTTATGGTATCATTAATATGATGCAATGACCGACAGGAAAATGGCATCAGGTCGAGCTGGATGGTGGAGCATCTGGCTTGACTTTTTTTTAGAACCATAGGGATTCTCTCCTTTCAAATATTAATTTTGGATTCGAAATATTGACGGTTGACCCGCCCACGAAGGACGAGCTTGCCTTGAGCTTTGAGCTCGGCATTGAGTTGCCGGATAATGGCGTAGGCCCTAGAGCGTTTGATGTCAAGTAGCTCGGCAACGTCGTCAGCGGTTAACATGACTTTACTTTCACTTAGCATACCAAAACCTCCTTTTAAAAACTCATATGAATTTTTATTACACACATATAATAACACGAATGAATTCTTAAATCAAGGGGAATGAGGTGTTTTTTTGGAAAATCTTCGAATTTTATCTTATCGTTTAAAACTGTTGCGATATGCTGGAAATTTACGGCTAGTTGATATCAATAATTTATCGAAACTGTATGAAGAGGTTAGCACTAATGCATACCGGCAATGGGAAAATCAGTTGCGTGTTCCTAATGTTCAATCTTTGATTACTATTTCAAACATTTTTGCTGTTTCATTAGATTGGCTGGTAGGCCGGGTGGATGATCCTTATGATGAAAAAGTAATTGAACGTTTAGAAAAAGAACTATATCCGGTAACGTTTTCGGTAGAAAATCAAATGGTTCAATGTATTCCGGGATTTTGGCAGGTTTCAGAAAAATATGATGACATAAAATTGAGGAGAGAAAACTATTCTTTAGATGTTCGTAGTAACATACTCTATCTTTTTCAGCAGTTGCGTTTAATGAAGGAGTCTCCTAATGCTTTTATCCGAAGAGGCGATGGGAAAATATACTTTAATACGGATGTCGTTTCGGACGAATTCAAAAGAAATTTACATGAATTGCTAGATGCGCCGCAAGAATGTTTCAATCCCGTGTTGGTGCTTGATTTAAAAGAGGCAGATAAAAAACTTTCAAAAGAAATAGAACAAGACAACCAGCCCAAGCGTATTAGAAAATCAAATACAGGATTTATGGTGCGCCATCAATTGACATCAAAGGGATGAAATTGTTTTGTATGAACGAACATGACATATTGAAAATATGACAGGAATTGTAGCTATTTCGGGCATATTTTGCTATAATTAAAGTGTTATTTTACGACGAGGAGGCTATCGGCTTTTTGCCAGGTAGCCTTTTGTTTTTTCCATGACTAAGGAGGCGTTACATGATGGCTTTAGCTGTGCTTACACAGCCTTATCCGGCCCGGGTGAAGGAGCAGTTCTGGTTCCGTGAGCTTCGTCAGGCTGTGGCTGTTTTGGCGGAAGGGAAGTCTTTTGCTGATTTGAAGCGCATGAGTGAAGAAGAGAACTTTTTCAATGCCAGTTCGGCCAGCCGGGCCAATGAGATACGCCAGGTTCTGGAATGGCGCCTCAAGGCGGCCGGGCCTTCTTTTTGTGCCTTCTTTCAACAGTCTCCTTTGGCGATGTAGTGATTACTGCAACAGAGGCTACGCCCATCCCGACGGATATCATTGTTCCGGCTGGCTATACCCCGGTGTATCTGTACCAGAATCAGCTGTATATGGATGAATCCCTGGACAGTCCCTTGAAATCCAAAACGCAGATTGCATCAGGGAGCAGCCTTTATGTAGTAGATGTTTCTCATGATGCTGCCTCCCTGCATCAGTTGATGGTTCCATCCAGTGAAAACAAAGCGGGGATTGGCTATGATGAAATCTGCATAGATCTTAGCAATGTTACAAAAAATGATATTACTAATCTAGGGTCAGCATTTCTGGGCAACAGCAATTTGGAATCAGTTGATCTGAGCGGCTTTTGCGATATTGATATGATTTACAGCCTGTTTGCTTACTGTACTAGTCTGAAATGCGTGTACTTTGATACTCTGTGCAATGTCGGGAAGGGCGAACTCAATACGTATCATACCCTTTCGACCTGCAAGAATCTGGAATACCTCGTCCTGGACAATGTGAACGTGGACTTTGTCGTAGAGAATGTGAACGATGCAGAACGCGGTATTCCTGCTGAGATCAAAATCCTGGTTCCCAGAGCTGCTTTGGATGCATATAAGGCAGACAGCCACTGGAGTTCAGCAGCTGACCGCATCCTGGCCATGGAGAATTTCGATATCGTCCGCAAGGATGGCGTCGTGACCGTCACGCCGAAGGCGGTGTAAGGCATGTTTGAAAAAGTGAATATCCCCGACTGTATCGTCATCATCGGTCTGGTCACAGCACTGATTCTGGCGATTTATTCCTGAATCCCGGCCATGCGTCGGGCGGCCATCCCGACCCGGGGGCCGTCAATAGTGAAAGCGATCTGCGTGAATGTGACGTAGCCCTGGCCGTCGGTCAATCTGCGGAAAGTTACCTGAATGCGACAGGAGTAGCAACAGAACTGCTCCAGTCCAACAGTCTGGAGGAAATCTAAGAGGCCGCCAATGCCAGTGATGCCGACATCTTCGTGTCCATCCACTGCAATGCTGCTGAAGCCGAAGAAGCCAACGGCACAGAAACCTGGTCCTGCGTCGGCAGTTACCGTGGCAGCATGCTGGCGAGTTGCATCTAGAACCAGATTGTCAATGCCCTGGATACGACAGACCGGGGCGTGAAGATTGCCACGCCCGGCGTCAACGGCCGGTATGTCCTCACGAACACAGACATGCCAGCCGTCTTGGTGGAACTGGCCTTCATCACGAATCCGGGTGATGAAGAACTTCTAGCTAACGCCCAGGATGCCCTGGCAAGGGCTGTGGCCCGTGGCGTTACCGATTATGAACAGCTGATTTTAGGAGGAAACTGACTATGAACCGAGAAGAGCCGTAGCTGACACCGTGGTGTCCTTTGCCAAGAGCGAAGTTGAAGCGGCCATCAAATCTATAGATATGGATGATGTGCAGAAACTGGTTGAAGCGCAGATGAAGAACCTTACAGACCCGCTGGAAGCAGAAATCCAGACCACTACCAGCTGGTGGGTGAAGATTCGGAACAGGCTGTATATTACCTTGATGCAGCAGGCGGTCAAGGCTATCGTAGCTGACGTAAAACAGAATATTGCATGAAAAAAGCCGGTACGGGACATTGGGCGAGATGTTCCGTACCGGTTTTTTTGCTATATTGTAGGGAAAAAATAAAGGCTCTTAGATTGAAATTGCTTCTATTGATCTTATATCGACTTATCTCGATATAAGATCATGGTTTAGAAACTTTTTTTCTTTGCCTTAAAAGCTTTGATTCTGTGGTATAATCAAATAAAATATAAATTCACAAAAAAGGATAGCTTTGAAAAAGATAAATGGTGTTGTATCCTTTATTGTTGATTACGATAAGGGTTTTGCTACATAACGTAGGCAGATAAAATCTATATATGACTTATATCAATGTTGACAATAGAGCAAAATATAAGGGTGCAATAATTAAAGGCTTTATTCTAAATGATAAGGAGAGAGAATAAAAGCAATGGCCAATATAAATGAAACGATTGCTAATGTAGAGAAACTAGATCCCGAGTTAGCTCGTCAGATTCGTAAATATGTACGAGATCATGCTTATGGACTGGTGTTCGAACATAATTTGCCAGAATCAGTAAGATTATATACGAAGAAAGCTGCTGTTGGTGATACTGTTAATATTCGTCCTGCACGAGGTGAAAAAGAAAAAGCAGAGAACAAAATTCCCTGGAATGTTAAAGAAATAATCAATGGGCAGGCAACTATAGAAAATGGTCAGGATTCAAAAAAAGTTGCAGTAGAAGATCTTGTGCCGATTGTTAGTTATCGAGATGTGATTTATCCGGGATTAAAAGAGGTGGATCGAGTCGAACGCGGCGGTAAGGACGAGCCTTATCAAGTCGTTATTAATGCTGAAAACTATCATGCCTTAGAAATGCTAACATATTGCTATGCGGGTAAGGTAGATTGCATTTATATTGATCCTCCGTATAACTCTAGAGACAAGGATTGGAAATATAATAATGATTATGTAGATTCCAATGATAAGTATCGCCATAGTAAGTGGTTGGCATTCATGGAGAGACGCTTGAAACTGGCTAAGATGTTGTTGAATCCTAAGAACTCTGTACTGATAGTGACTATTGATGAGAAAGAGTATGCAAGGCTAGGATTGTTGTTAGAGCAAATGTTCCCTGAAGAAAGAATACAGATGGTAACAAGTTGTATTAATCCCAATGGAGCTGCAAGAAATAAACTTTTTACTAGGGTTGATGAATATATCTATTTCATCATGATTGGGGAAGCTGAACCATGTTTATCATCTCGGAATATGCTCGATAAAGATTCCGTAAAGACTGAATCGGTAACATGGTTTTCATTGATTAGGACTGGGAGTAATTCTCTGAGGGCGCGTTCTGAAAATTGCTTCTATCCCATTTTTATAGACAACAAGTCAGGATGTATTGCATCTATCGGTAATCCTCCAGGAAAAAATGTTAGTCGGTCAACCGTTGATGATATTCCGGGTTGCACGACAATGTGGCCAATGCATGGAAATGGCGACGAAGGCGTTTGGCAATTAGGTATTGATGAATTAAAGAAGCGAATTTCAGCGGGGGCAGTACGTGTACGCAAGAGAAAAGGAGCTTTTGTGTTAACGTATTTGCGGCAAGGTCAACTGAATGAAATAGCAGCAGGAAAGATAAAAATTATTGGAACCGATGATTCTGGCGCAATGATTTTAAAACGCGGAAGCAATAAGTTGGTTCAAGCGCGTACTATGTGGAATCAGGCAAGTCATGATGCAACAACATTTGGTAGTAAACTATTGAAGAAACTTCTGCTTAGAAATGAATTTAAGTATCCTAAGTCCATTTATGCTGTTCATGATGCGCTTCGTTTCTTTATTGCTAAAAAGCCTAATGCTCTTATTATTGATTTTTTTGCTGGTTCGGGCACGACGCTTCATGCAATCAATCTTCTCAATGCCGAGGATGGTGGACATCGTCGTTGCGTATGTGTGACGAACAATGAGATATCATCAGATGAACAGAAGGCATTCATCAAGAAAGAACTGCGTCAAGGCGATGATGACTGGGAAGCTTATGGAATTGCCCACCATGTAACGTGGCCACGCACGAAATGTTCTATTGAAGGTGTGGATGTTAATGGCGAACCACTCAAAGATAATTATATCGGCTCTGATATAGTAATGGCTGATGGATTCAAGGCAAATGCTATTTTCTTTGATTTGACATATGAATCGGCATGGCCAATTCGACTTGATAACGCATTTGACGCCATTGCACCTATTCTCTGGATGCAGGCAGGATGTAAGGGCCCAATTATTCATCGAGTGGGTAAGAGTTATTTAACCACCGATTATTATGGAGTCTTGTTCGATTATGGACAGGCATCGAAGTTTTGTGAGAAAGTGAAACATACGCCGTCTATAAAAAATGTGTTCGTTGTGACGGATGATCAACGGCGATACTCGAATATGTGCAGACGTCTGCCAGGTGTTGAGGTGCATCGCTTGTACGAAACATTCTTGAAAACATTTGAAATTTGTGGTGAAGGGGGACTGGACTGATGAAATATGAACTCTTTGATTTTCAAAAAAATGCCGTAAGCTCCCTTCTGAAGAGCATGCAGGCTATGCAGCACAGCTATGAGATGGATGGAACATTGTCCGCTGTTTCCCTGACCGCACCGACTGGTGCGGGTAAAACAGTTATTTCTGCTGCTGTGGCTGAAGGGCTATTTTATGGCAATGATACGTTTGCTGGTGATGATCAAGCTGTTATTTTATGGTTATCTGACAGTCCGAGCTTGAACGAACAGACGCTGAAAAGATTCGATGCTGCGACAGACTTACTTAATGGCACAACGGTGATGAAGACTGTTGGACCTGAGTTTGCTAGGGCACATGAGCGTTTGATGCCAGGACACATTTATTTTTTGAACCGGCAACTTCTTTCAGCAAAGGGAAAATTAACCAATGAAACTGAAGGTGGGAGGACGTTTTATGATGTACTGACAAATACAATTGAAGATATTGATACCCATTTGTATCTATTTATTGATGAGGCGCATAGAGGCCTTGGTAAAGAGGAAACAGATGATACAACAAACAAGACAATCTATGCAAAGTTGATTGATGGTCAGAAAAATATAAACCCTCCTATGCCATGTGTCGTTGGAATTTCAGCAACACCGGAAAGATTCAATAAAGCAATGAATGGCCGAAAAAATCGAGATATGAAGGCTCCGATTAATGTACCTGTTTCAGATGTACGAACTTCAGGCCTTATAAAAGATGTCATTGAGCTTCGTACACCAAAGAAAAAGGCTGATACGCGTCATCAGGACTTGACACAGGCTTGTGTGAAGTTTGCTCGTGCGTCGAAGCTGTGGAAAGACTACTGCATCGATAATGGGTTGCAAGTCATAGTGCCGCTGATGGTCGTGCAGGTTGAGGATAAGGTAGCGAAAGAAATTCTGACAGAACTTTGCGCACAGATACTTAAAGTCTGCAAGTGGCTTGACCGTGACTGTTTTGCAAATGTGTTTGGCGAACATGAGGATATTGACACCACTGTTGCTAAGATTCCGTATTGTCCGCCTGAAGATGTGTCCGATAGGACAGATATTCGTGTATTATTTGCCAAAGATGCTGTTTCGACTGGTTGGGACTGCCCTCGTGCTGAGGTTATCTATTCACGCCGTAAACGTAATGACCCGACATATATCGCCCAGCTTATTGGACGAATGATTCGTACACCGCTTGCAAGACGTATTGAGTCTGTAGAAGAATTGAATACAGTTGCTTGTTATTTGCCGGAATATGATTCTCAAACAGTAGAGAGCGTTGTTGAAAAACTCAAAGAAGATCATATTGCGGTTGATGAAAATGGTGGAATTTTAAAGAATCCTGCTGATGTTGGTTGGTTTGGAACCGTAAAACGACGCAGAGAAGAAAGTATTGGGAGTGACCTAGATCAGAAATCGAATAATCCCGAGATGGCATCAAAGACGTCTATTACTGGTACGCTAGATGGAACTTCAACAGAAAAAGGAATACTTTCTGATGGTACAGAAGTGATTAAATCTAGAAATTACGGAACTAACTCGTCTTCGAGTCCTATAGATGAACCTAAACCTATTTCAGACGATGGCTTGGGCGAATTTAATGTGGATATAGAGGATGAACCCTACGAAGATTCCAAGATCATACTTGAACGGCTGCCGAAGATTGATGGTGAACTCATTAAAAAAAGCTTCGAATCCATTATTACTAGGCAGGTGCGGCATGATAAACCAAATGCTTTTTTGGACTTATGGGATTGCGTTGATGTTATTACAGCAGATATTGATACTGAGTCTGATTTGGATGGAAAAGTTACTGAGGAATTCTGTAATAATGTTGAAGCAGAAATTGTGAAGCATCAACCCGAATTTAAACGATCTTACAATGAAATCTGTAACACGACAGTTACTGTCAAACGGGTTGATCCACTTACCGGCGAAAAATATGAAGACCGTGAAGAGTTAGTAGAAAATGACGCAAACCGGATGGTTGTTTACTATCGACAGGCAGTAAATAAGTTTGCAGGCGCATCAGATGTCGTCAAAGCATATATCAACCGGTACATGGAAAATGAGTCAGTTTCATATGATAAGGCGGTGGCAAGGATAAGTGCTGTTGCTGCTTGTCTTGAAATTGTACAGGGACTTGAAATTTGGGCAGAAAATAAAACTCATGATTTGCTTGATGACTATGGCCCATCAAGATATGCAGTTTCCGAAGAAAACAAAGCTAAATGGGACCGTATTGAAGGTAATACTTTGCCGTATGTTGATTCAAAATTAAATATTAATGCAAGTGTGACTCGGCAGAATGGTAATTACGACCGCTACCCCAAGCATATTATTTGTGATGATGATGGCTGGGCGTACTTGAAGTTAAATGATTTAGAAAAGAAAGTAGCATGGACAGAACTATCCCGCCCCATGAACGTGGCCTGGTATCGCAACCAGTCACGGAATCTGAACGCATCACTATCCATTCCTTACATGATTGCTGGCGAATGGGAGAATATGTATCCGGACTTTATCTTTTTCCAAAAAACTGGGAATGGAAACGTGGTTCGTACCATTGTCGATCCGCACGGTGATTGGTTGGGTGACAGTGTTCCTAAACTTCAAGGCTACGTACAGTATTTAAGAGATTACCCAAAAATGTTTGGTAGTGTGTTAGCTGTCACAGATGAAAAAAATGGAGAATGCCGTTATCTCGATTTAATGGATTCTAAAGTTCAGGAGGAAATTGAGAAATTTACGGGTAGTTCTGCTAAGAATCTTTTTTTAGGACCACTTAGTAGAACATATAAAATTCAAGTTGTTAAAAAATAAGTCAAAAGATTGCGGGTGCTTGTTAAGAGCATCCGTAATTTTTTTTGCTTTAAAAGGTACTTAACGATAACCTTTCCTGTTACTCTTGAAAGCTATTTTTTAGGAGGTGTCCATCATGAAGGACAAACAGAAACAGGGTATGGCAGCATAGCGAACCAATTAGGACTATCCATCAACACAGTGAAATCCTTTTGCCGGCGGCACAGCCTGGCCGCACCACCGACAGATTCCATTTGTGAGCAGTGTGGCAGGCCCATCGCACAGAACCCGGGACGGAAGCGGAAACTGTTCGGCTGTGACGCTTGCCGGAACAAGTGGTGGAACAGCCACTTTGACCTGGTAAAGCGAAAGACTGTCTATACTTTTACTTGCCCAACCTGCGGAAAAGAGCTCACTGTCTATGGCAACAGTCGTCAGAAGTTCTGTTCCCACGCCTACTATATTGCTTAACGGTTTTTGGGGAGAGTACGCCATGGATAAGAGGTCGTTTCAGAATGAAACAGCCTTCCAGGTGGTGATGCATTTGGCAAGGCGGATGCTGGCCGAAAAGCTCATCACCGGAAAGGAGTACCGGGACTTCGAACAGGAGATGATCCGCCGCTATCAGCCGTTTTCCGGGGACTTATACACTTGATAATTGTATCAAACAGAGTGATATATAGTGTCGAAAGGAGCTGATTCTATGCGGACTATCCGTAAGATTGAACGAAGCATACCAAATTTGAAGCAGCGAAAGAAAGTCGCAGCGTATGCCCGCGTATCCATGGAATCGGAGCGGATGCACCATTCCCTTTCGGTGCAGGTCAGTTATTACAGCAGCCTCATCCAGAAGAACCCGGACTGGGAATACGCCGGGGTCTATGCGGACTATGGCATCTCTGGGACGGGGATGAAGAAGCGGCAGGAATTCCTGCGGATGCTGGAAGATGCCGAAGCCGGGAAGATAGACATCATCCTGACCAAATCCATCCAGCGCTTCGCACGCAACACTGTAGACCTTCTGCGTACCGTCCGGCACTTGAAAGAGCTGGGCATTGAGGTCTGGTTCGAAAAAGAGAATATCCATACTATGAGCGGGGATGGCGAGCTGATGATGACCATCCTGGCATCTTTTGCCCAGGAGGAAAGCCGTTCCATTAGTGAAAATATCCGGTGGTGCATCAAGAAACAATTTGAGCAGGGGAATCCTAACGGGCGGTTCCGGGTTTATGGGTATCGCTGGGAAGGGGATAACCTGGTGGTAGTTCCCGAGGAAGCAGCTGTTGTCAGGCGCATCTTCCAGAATTTCCTTGATGGCAAGTCACGTCTTGAAACCGAACGGGAATTTGCTGCTGAAGGCATCACGACCCGGAATGGCTGCCGCTGGATGGATTCTAACATCAGGGTTGTCCTGACCAATGTTACCTATACTGGCAATATGCTTTTCCAGAAGGAATATGTGACGGATCCAATCCTCAAGAAGCGGAAGAAGAACCGGGGCGAACTTCCTAGGTATTATGTTGAAAATACGCATGAGCCTATCATCGACAAGGAAACCTTTGATTACGTGCAGCAGGAGATGGCGCGGCGAAAGGAACTGGGGGCGCTGGCCAATAAGTCCTTGAACACGACCTGCTTCACGGGAAAAATCAAATGCGGCATCTGCGGTCGGAGTTATATGCACAATTGCCGCACAGACCGGGGCTTTGAAGAATTCTGGGATTGCGGCTCCCATAAGCTGAAAGGCCGGAATTGCGGCGCAAAAGGCAGTATCCCGCAGGAAGTCCTTGTGAAGGAGAGTACAGAAGTTTTGGGGCTGGATGATTTTGACGAGCAGGCTTTTCTTGACCAGGTCGAAAAGATAGTAGTGCCAGAATACCATGTGATGGTTTTCTGTATGAAAAACGGACAGAAACTTATCCGGTACTGGGTATCAACGGCGAAGAAGGATTGCTGGACCGATGAGTATAAGGATCGCCAGAGGGAATGGATGAAAAACTACATGGCCAATGGCAAGGGAACCCGGTTCTCCGCCTTTACGACACGTGTCCGGTGCGCCTTGTGCGGATCCTCTTTCAGGCGGTGTAAAACGAAGCATGACAGGCCTGTTTATTGGCGATGCAGCAAAGGCGGCAAATGTGAATCGGTCAGCATCCGGGAAGATGACCTGAAGCGTGTGGCCGCAGAGGCCATGGGGGTAGAGAACTTTGATGAGGATAGATTCCGGGAGAAAGTGGAATCTATCGAAGCCGGAAAGCCAGACTGCCTGACTGTCCATTTCAAGAGTGGGAGAACCGAAGAGATTTCTTATACGCCTACGCCATCCAAGCGGCGTCCCAAGGCACGGAGAAAGGAGAGCAGAGAAAAGTGGCAAAGACAGTAAGGGCCATCCCGGCCACCATCAGCCGTTATACGGCGGGCC
>OAWS01000995.1_pt1 | contig 17522 bp, 10 predicted proteins | sample 1517141 | NCBI WGS metagenome assembly OAWS01 (sample SAMEA2580173, study PRJEB22360) | human gut metagenome | biome: human gut; feature: human-associated habitat; material: faeces | place: Denmark | collected 2008/2010
CTGTTGATAAAAAAGGCCGTTGGCGGGAGGTGGTACTCAATTGCCAACAGCCTTAATCATAGTAACCTTAAAAACCGAATTACCATGATGTTGCGTAAACGATCATCGAGGTGGGCCAGGGCCAAGGCGCTCTATGTCCTGCCGCTTGCGTGCCTGGCGCTCGGCGCTTTCGCACAGACCTCCTATGTTCTTCCGGAGGACAAAACTACGAAAAATTCCGGAAACGGTGAAATGCCTCTTCCTGCTGGTGCGGACGGCCTCACAGTCGGTGAAGGCCAGTCCGGAGCGAAGGAATTTATTACACCCGAGTCGCGCGAGTGTGTGGTGGAGTTACTCGCCAATCTGGAGCAGGCAGCTAAAGAAGCGAAGACAATCGTACCGACTGCCCACACCCTTTCAGGGCGTATGTTCGGTCCCGACGATAAGCCTTTGTCCGGTTTCGAATTCCTTTGTAGCGGCGGTCGGCGGGTTGTGACCGATGCCGGGCGTTTTACGATTACTTCCGCCCAGCCGGTGCGGCTTCTTTATTTCGATCGAAGAAATAAGCTGTTTAAATTGAATGGCCCCTTTCTGGATGGGGCCGATATGGAGGTCGAAATTCGACTGGATAAGGGGTTTGAATTGAGTCGTCGGCGGACGGGCGGCGATCCGATTCTGTACATAGCGGAGGGGGATCCGTCCGATTGGCATTTCGATCGGGATCGTTTGCCGATGTTGCTTTACTCCGGGCAGGAGTTGTCGCCGGAGTTCCTGCAGGATTTTATGGCGCTGCCGCAGTTACAGATTTACGGGCGCGTAGTCAAAGATCCGGAAATGATTGCGCGTTACGGGACGAAATCGGCGAACGGGATCGTGGAGTTGAATTTTGAGGAAGGTTCTCTTATCCATTCGTGGATTTGGGGAATGGACGAACCATGGAATTCCGAATGGGTAGAGCTGCATTTGGCTTGGGCGGGCGATGCGGTGTCGGACGTTTTGCAGACTCGTTACGAAGAGTCGTGGGATGCCCAGCTTGCCGCTGACGGACAAGCTATCGAAACGCATAAACCTTTTTCCGGATTCGCTTCAATTACGCAGTCCGATGACGGACAGGTGTGGACGCTGACGGTTTCGGAAAGCGGAAAGCGTTGGGCCAGTCTTCCTTTCGTTCCCGAGGCAATACTTTACCTGATTGACGGTAAGGAGGTGTCGCAGGCTGATTTTTACAAACGGTATCCTGAAGAGGTAACATCGGTTCGGCTGCTTAAATCGGCTGCGGCCGTCGGGAAGTACGGCAAGCGGGGGCGCTGCGGAGCGGTCGAGGCCGCGTCACGTCGGAAATCCGATAAAGCGGCCGTCGTGGAAAAGGTTGTCAAACCCAATCCGATGGCTTATATGAAGGGGGATTTCAAGCCGGTGGCCGGGAAAAAGGGAACTTATACGGTAACGAAAATTGACAGGCGTTTGAACGAGGACAGCGATTGGGATCGAATTCCGTTGGTTTTGTGGGACGGTAGGGTCGTTTCGATCTATCATTTGCACCCCAGTATGGCCGGTGAAATCGAAACGATCCGAATTATCGATGATATTGATGCGGACATACTTGCACGATACGGTACGGCAGCCCGCAACGGGGTAATCAGTGTGGTATCGAAGGCATCGTTGCGGGAAGGCGACCGGGAGGTGACCATTTACGATCGGCTGAATCATCCTTTCCGGTATCTGAAGGGACGTTTCGTATCGATAGATGGGCGGAATGCCTATAAAGTGAGCAATTTGAGCTTGCGTAATGTATCTGGAACCGATCCGGACAGTTTGCCGTTGGTGGTCGTGGATGACAGAGTCGTGCCGATTACGACGCTCGGGGAGCTTCCTGCCCGCAAGATCGAAACCATACAGATTTTCTCCAGTGAGGATGTATTTCGCAACCCGGCATTAGTCGAGCGTTACGGGGATGCCGCCCGTGTCGGAGCGATTCTTGTGACGACTCGTGATGCTGCGAAACAGGCTGAAAAAGAGGCCCGGAAGTCCGGTGCGGGTGAATCTGTCGTCGCATCCGTACCGGAGGGACCGTCGTCCGGTACGGTTCAGACCGGTAATATTCCAGTGGATGGGCAGGTCAAGGTGCGGATTTCCGAAGCTGTCGCACCGAACGATTCGCTCGTGGTCTCCGGTCACGATTTGAGTTCGATGCTCTTCCTGCTCGATGGCAGAAGAGTCGCAGTTGCCGAGGTAAAGGCTTTGAATGAAGCGGAGATCGAATCGATGTCGGTCTTGAAGGATGAATGGGCTGTCGAACGTTACGGTGAGGCGGCGGCGGATGGCGTGGTTTATGTGACGACGACCGAAGGTGCCCGGCAGTTCGGCCGTTTGGAGTGTAGTTTCGAGCATGGAAACTCTTTCCAGGAAGGTCCTGGTTTTTATCGGATCAAGGATACGGGAAACGGATTTGCGATCCGTCCGCTCAATGGAGCCCGACCGCTTGTGTTGATCAACGGCCGGCAGGTCGATGATGACTATTTGAAGTCGATCGATGCGGGGAAGGTTCTGTGGGTTCGGATTCTGCAACCCGGGTTCGAATTGTTGGAGCGTTACGGCGAGCGGGCGCGGGACGGTGTGATCGAGTTTGGGACGAATGAATCCGGAGAACGTACGACTTTGGCGGTTTATTCGTCGAATGCGTCGCAAACGCCTAATAAGATGACAGTCGTCAGGGAGCCTTCCGGCGCCTCCTCGGGGCGCACTTCCGTGTCAAAGTCGATTTCCGTGTCTAAATCGATTGCCTCGTCGGCGCAGCCTTTGGAGGAAACCGTTACGTTGGCCTATACGACCGGAGCGGATTCGGATTCGGTTTCAGTTGTTGATAACGGTCGTTCTCTGAAGCAGGTCGGTTTAATAGTATTGGATGGCGAGGAAATTTCTGCTGATCGCCTTTCGCAACTGGATCCCTCCCGAATTGACGCGATGACGGTATTGAAAGGAGAGCAGGCGGTCGAACGTTATGGCGAGAAGGGAGCGAAAGGGGTGATCGAGATCACGACGAAAAAAAATCGAAGCGGCGTGCGCCGGCAATGAATATAGAGAAGTTCCAATTCATAAGTGTTATTGTTCCGTCAGGGAAGCATCCTGCAGCCGCACTTAGTTGCGGGATGTTTTGTAATCAAAATAGGAGCGTCCTATCTGGGACGCTCCTATTTTTATCTCCGGTCGTGGTGAACGGATTCTTTTCATACCATACGAAAAGAACATTCGTTCGGAGGGTGAATCCTTTAGTGAATCCGTCCTTCTTTGGCCTCGATGCACTCGGTTGCGTGAGGCACTTTCATCAGCCGCTCCTTGGGGATCAGCTTGCCGGTGGTTTTGCAGATGCCGTATGTCTTGTTCTCGATGCGTACGAGTGCCATTTCGAGGTTACGGATGAATTTCATTTGATGGGCCGCCAGGCGGCCGCTCTCCTCTTTGGAGAGCGTAGTGGCTCCCTCCTCCAGCACCTTGAACGTCGGCGAGGTATCCTCCGTATCGTTCGATGCGGTGTGGGTTATCGTGGCGCGCAGGAGTTCGTAATCCGCACGTGCTGTTTCCAGTTTTTTGAGAATGAGCTGTTTGAACTCTTCCAATTCGGCGTCACTGTATCGGGTTTTTTCTGCTTCTGCCATAGTTTCAATATTTTATTTGTAATAATGTTATACTAAATTAAACAATATTCCCGTTACTTCCAAATTTTTTGCCGGAAACGTGCAGGTTCTCCTTTTTTGGTCAAATTTTGGTCACCGCGATACGGACCGGTTGCTCATCTACCTCCGACTCCACGACGAATTCGCCGTGAGGGGAAGGCACTCCTTCGATTTCGACAGCCAGCGTCTGCGAGGCGATGTAGTCGGCGAAGGATTTGAGCGCGGGAAGGACGAACTCCTGCTGTTCGATCTCCACGCGGATTTTGTCCGTCACCTCGAAGCCCGAATCCTTGCGGATGTTCTGGATACGGTTGATCAGTTCGCGGGCGATACCTTCGGCACGCAGGTCGTCGGTGATCGTGATATCGAGGGCTACGGTCAGCTTGCCCTCCGTAGCTACGAGCCAGCCCGGCATATCTTCCGAGGTGATTTCGAAATCGGCAGGGGTGACGGTGATTTTTTCGCCGTCCACGTCCAGCAGGGTTTCCGCCGATGCTTCGATCGCGGCTATCTGATCTTGTGAGAACCCGGCTACGAGAGCTGCGATCTGCTTCATCTGTTTGCCGTATTTGGGACCGAGGGTCTTGAAGTTGGGCTTGATGCGCTTGGTGATGAGTCCCGTCGTATTTTCGATCAGTTCTATTTCCTTGACATTCACTTCGCTCATAATGAGCCCCTTGACGGCTTCGATGCGGCGTGCGGTGTCGGCGTCGAGGACCGGGATGAGTATCTTCGTGAGCGGCTGGCGGACTTTGATGTTCACCTTGCGGCGCAGGGCCAGTACCATCGACGAAACCTGTTGGGCCATGGACATCATCTGCTCCAATTCACCGTCGATGAGCGAGGAGTCGCAGACGGGGAAGGTCGAAAGATGCACCGACTCGTCCGTGTGGCGGCCGCTTACGGCGTTCAGATCGCGGAAGATACGGTCGGAGATGAACGGCGCGAACGGTGCGGAGAGCATCGAAACGGTTTCCAGACAGGCGTAGAGCGTCTGGTAGGCCGCCAGTTTGTCGCGTGTCAGCCCGCCGCCCCAGAATCGCTTGCGGTTGAGGCGCACGTACCAGTTCGACAGGTTTTCGCATACGAATTCCTGGATCATACGGGCCGCCGGCGTCGGATCGTAATTTTCGAGCGATTCGGTGACGTTTCGGACCAGCGTATTGAGCAGGGAGATGATCCAGCGGTCGATCTCCGGGCGTTCGCTCATCGGAACTTCCGGCTCCTGTCCCGTAAAACCGTCCACATTGGCGTAGAGGGCGAAGAACGAGTAGGTGTTGTAGAGCGTGCCGAAGAACTTGCGGCGCACTTCGTCCACCCCGTCCCGGTCGAACTTGAGGTTGTCCCAGGGCTGCGAGTTGGAGATCATATACCAACGCGTCGCGTCGGCGCCGTAGGTCGAAAGTATTTCGAAAGGATCCACGGCATTGCCCAGGCGTTTGGACATTTTGTTGCCGTTCTTGTCGAGCACCAGGCCGTTCGAAATGATGTTCTTGAAGGCCACCGAGTCGAAGAGCATCGTGGCGATGGCATGCAGCGTGAAGAACCATCCGCGCGTCTGATCGACGCCTTCGGCGATGAAATCAGCCGGATAGACGCTCTTGAAGTAGTCGCCACCGTGCTCGAAGGGGTAGTGCAGCTGGGCATACGGCATAGCGCCCGAGTCGAACCATACGTCGATCAGGTCCGGTTCGCGCCGCATCGGTTCTCCTTTGGACGAAACCAGCACGATATTGTCCACGTAAGGACGGTGCAGGTCGATCCGGTCGGTCGAGTAGTTCTCTTTGGAGAGGTCGCCCGGCTTGAAGTTCTTGTAGGGATTTTCCTTCATCAGACCTGCCGCGACGGATTTTTCGATTTCGGCGATGAGCTCTTCGACCGAGCCGATGCACTTCATCTCCGAGTAATCCTCCGTAGCCCAGATCGGCAGCGGCGTACCCCAGAAGCGCGAGCGCGAGAGGTTCCAGTCCACCAGACCTTCGAGCCACTTGCCGAAGCGTCCCGTTCCGGTCGATTCCGGCTTCCAGCGGATCGTCTTGTTGAGTGCGATCATCCGGTCGCGCAGCGCCGTAGTTCGGATGAACCAGGAGTCGAGCGGGTAGTAGAGCACCGGTTTGTCCGTACGCCAGCAATGGGGGTAGGAGTGGGTGTGCTTCTCGATCTTGAAGGCTTTGCCCTCGGCTTTGAGCATCACCGAGATATCTACGTCGAGCGTCGTGGCATCCTCCGCCAGCGAATCGTCGTAGGCGTTTTTCACGTAACGGCCAGCCCATTGCGAATAGGCCGCTGTATCGACGTTGTCGCGTATGAAGGTCGGGTCGAGCTCTTCGAGCAGGAAGAACCGTCCCTTGCGATCGACCATCGGCTGATTCTTGCCCGCCTTATCGACCATGAACAGCGGTGCGATGCCTGCGGCGCGGGCCACGCGGTCGTCGTCCGCACCGAAGGTCGGGGCGATATGCACGATACCCGTACCGTCGGAGGTGGTCACGTAGTCGCCCAGGATGACGCGGAACGCATCGCCCGCAGGCTTCACCCAGGGGATGAGCTGTTCGTAGCGGATACCTTCGAAGTCCGGACCCTTGTAGGTGACCGGAGTGATTTCGAACTTGCCCTCCATCTTGGGGGTAAAATACGACCCCAGCAGTTCTTTGGCCAGGATGACAGTCTGGGGGGCATCCGTATAGGGATTGCGGCATTTGACGCGCACGTATTCGATTTCGGGGCCTACGGCCAGCGCGGTATTCGACGGCAGTGTCCAGGGCGTGGTGGTCCAAGCCAGGAAGTAGAGATCGCCTTCGGCTCCGTCGAAGAGTTTTTCGCTCCGCTCGTCGCGGATGATTTTGAACTGCGCCGTACAGGTGGTATCCTTCACGTCGCGGTAGCAGCCCGGCTGGTTCAGCTCGTGGGTCGAAAGTCCCGTGCCGGCGGCCGGCGAGTAGGGCTGGATGGTGTAACCTTTGTAGAGTAGCCCTTTGTCGAAGAGCTGTTTCAGAAGCCACCAGAGGGTTTCGATGTATTTGTTGTCGTAAGTGATGTAGGGGTCTTCCATATTGACCCAATAACCCATTTTGCGCGTGAGTTCTTCCCACAGGCCCGTGTACTCCATCACCGCCTCGCGGCAGGCGCGGTTGTATTCCTCGATGGAGATCGTGCGCCCGATGTCCTCCTTGGTGATGCCGAGTTTCTTTTCGACGCCTAACTCTACGGGCAGTCCGTGCGTGTCCCATCCGGCCTTGCGGTGAACGAGGTAACCCTGCTGCGTCTTGTAACGGCAGAAGATATCTTTGATCGTGCGGGCCATGACGTGATGGATGCCCGGCGTGCCGTTGGCCGAGGGAGGCCCTTCGTAAAAGACGAAGGTGGGATGACCCTCGCGGGTGGAGATGCTTTTGTGGAACGTGTCCTGTGCGTCCCACTCTTTCAGTACGTCGGTGGCCAACCCCGGCAGATCGAGGCCTTTATACTCTTTGAACTTCATATCCTGTTGTTTTCAATCGTCGTTTTCATGGGCTGGCAGAATCCGATCCGGCCCGATTCCGCCGGACAGCCCCGAATGCGGAACTGTTTCCTTTCTTTGCCGTATTCGGCAGCGCCGGAATTCACTGTGTGCCGCCTGTTTCGTGTGGGAAGCCGGCGACGGATTTTACCAACATGCAAAGTTATGAAAAAATGTGAATAAATAGATCTCGGATAGCAGTTTTTTGTATGCAGACAATGGGTTGTGGCGGAAGCCGTTGCAGGATTCCGAGGGCGATTTTCCGAAGCGGCGGATTTATTCGTCGGTTGCGGTGCGGATAATGCGGGCCGGATTGCCTGCAGCGACCGAATTGTCGGGAATGTCGTGTGTGACGACGCTTCCGGCGCCGATGACGCAGCGGCAGCCTATCTTGACGCCGGGACAGACGATCACGCCGCCGCCCAGCCAGCAGTCGTCGCCGATCTCGATGCCCGCTCCCTTTCCGTGGCGCCCATCGGATGCACGGCTGTCAGAAGCTGTACGCCGGGACCTATCAGACAGCGTTGTCCCAGGCGAATCGGCCCGAGGTCGAGAAAGACGCAGTTGAAATTGACGTAGTACCCTTTGCCGATGGAGATGTTGTAACCGTAATCGCAGTAGAAAGGGGCGCGGATCATGGCTTCGACCCCCGGACAAAGTTCCCGGAGCGTTGCCAGATAGGTCGCGTCTTTGTCTTTGAGTGTGACGTTGAGCCGATGGGTGAGGTGGCGGGCCCTGGTGCGGTCTTGTTCGAGTTCCGCGTCGTTGGGATGAAACCACTCTCCGGCCAGCATTTTCTCCTTTTCGGTCATGGGAATCGGCTTTTAATCGAAGCTCTGCATCTCGATCAGCTTGGCGTAGATGCCGTTTTTGGCCATCAACTCCGGGTGAGTGCCCTGCTCGGCGATCCGACCCCGTTCGATGACGATGATTTTGTCGGCGTTGTGGATGGTCGAAAGGCGGTGGGCGATTACGATCGAAGTGCGACCTTGCAACAGGGAGTTAAGTGCGTCCTGGACGAGCTTTTCGCTTTCGGTGTCGAGGGCCGAAGTCGCTTCGTCCAGAATCAGGATTTCGGGGTTCTTGAGTACGGCTCGGGCGATGCTCAGGCGCTGGCGCTGACCGCCCGATAGTTTGGCGCCCCGGTCGCCGATGTTGGTGTCGTAGCCCGACGGACACTCCATGATGAAGTCGTGGGCGTTGGCGATTTTGGCCGCAGCGACGATCTCTTCGTGCGTCGCTCCCCGGCGTCCCATGGCGATGTTGTTTTTGATGGTGTCGTTGAACAGCACGGTATCTTGCGCAACGATGCTCATGTGGGCACGCAGGCTCTCCTGCGTGTAGTCACGGATCGAAACCCCGTCGATCAGGATGTCGCCGCCCGTAGTGTCGTAAAAGCGGGGGATCAGCTCGCTGAGGGTGGATTTGCCGCCGCCCGAAGGACCGACCAGAGCCACGGTTTCTCCCCGACGGATGTCGAACGAGATGCCGTCGATCACCTCCCGGCTGCCGTCGTACGAGAAGTGTACATTGCGGAATTCGATCTTCTCGTGCAGGCCGTCCAACGTCTTGGCGTCGGGTTTGTCCTGGATTTCCGGTTCGGAATCGAGCACGTCGAAGATGCGCTCGCCTGCGGCTATACCCTGGTTGATATTGGCGAACTGGTCGATGAACGAGCGCACGGGGCGGGTGATCTGCGAGAATACGGCGATGAAGCCGACGAATCCGCCGGCCGAAAGCGATCCGTTCATGACGAGCGAACCTCCGAAAACGATCAGTACCGCGACGGCCGTCAGGCCGAGAAATTCGCTCATCGGCGAGGCCAGTTGCTGACGGCGGGCCATCGAGAGCATCAGGCGCGAAAATTCGGCGTTGAACTCGGAGAATTTGCGGCGGATATAGTCGGTGGCGTTGTAGCTTTTGATGACCTTGATGCCTGAAAGCGATTCGTCGAGCACGCTTACCATGTCGCCCATGCGTTCCTGCCCTTTGAGGGCCGGGTGGCGCAGTTTTTTGACGATCCGTCCGATGATGAGCGCCACTACGGGCAGGAACAGGATGGCGAACAGGGACAACTGCCACGATACGAGGAGCATGTAGATCACGTAACCGATAATAAGCAGCGGATCGCGGAAGGCGACTTGCAGCGTGTTGGTGATGCAGTATTGAACCACCATGACATCCTGCGTGATGCGCGACATGAGATCGCCCTTGCGCTGATCGCTGAAATATCCGGCGTTCATCCCCATTATTTTGTTGAACAAATCGTTGCGCATGCGTTGCAGCGATCTGACGCGCATGTTTTCGACCGTCCAGGCGCTCATGTAGCGGAAGAAATTGCTCAACAGGTTCATTACGATCGTACCGCAGGCGAGCAGGAGAAGCATTTTCGACATCGTGAAATCCGTCCCGAACAGTTGCGTATAGACGTAGCTCAACATCTGCGAGGCGTCGATATCCGAGAACGAGAGCCCGTGCACGGGAAAGTCGTAAACAGGTTGGAAGACATAGGAGTTCTTGTCGTCGAACAACGTGTTCATGATCGGGAGGATCATGGCGTAGGTGAGCGTGTTGAACAGGGCGTACAGCAGCGCGTAAAAGAAGTAGGGGACGGCGTATTTGGAGATCGGGCTGACGAATCCCAGCAGCCGCATGTATGTTTTGAACATAGATTCCGGATCGGTTATTGTTTCGGGGTAAAGTAGGGGCAAATATAGCAAATTAATCAGGATGTGCAATCCGGCGATCCGATTTTAGGAAAAGAATGTTATTTTTGTAACAGGTTGGAATCACAAAAAGGAACAAATAGATTATGGAAAATTTCAAACAGATCGATCCCGCTGAAATTACCGATAATTTTATCCGGGCCATCGGCCGGGAGTGGATGCTCATCACGGCCGGGAATAGAGAAAGTTGCAATGCGATGACCGCCAGTTGGGGTATGATCGGCTTCATCTGGGGACGTCCTGTGGCACAGTTCGTGATACGTCCGCAGCGTTATACGCGGGAATTCGTCGATCGCGAGGAGCGGGTGACCCTCTCGTTTTTCGCACCTGAGTACCATGCGGCTCTCGAATATTGCGGCAGGCGGACCGGCCCGACGGAGGATAAGATCCGCAATGCCGGACTGACGGTCGCCTGTACGGACGACGGAGTGCCTGCGCCGGCCGAAGCACGCCTGATCCTGCAATGCCGCAAGCTCTATGTCGGAAAGATCCGGCCCGAAGAGTTTGTCGATCGCAGGTGCGATACGAAATGGTATCCCCAGCACGATTATCACGAGGTCTATATCGCGGAGATCGAGCGAGCTTACGTGCGGAAGTAAGTTAATAAGTAGAGATAGGGGCAGGAGGTGAGTGGAGGAATGCCGTCCCGTGTTCGGGCGGCCGTGTGACCGGATAGTTGTTTTTCAAGTCCCGGGACATTTCGTCGTGTTTCGGGGCTTTTTATTCTCTTATATGGTATATGGCTTACTCTCCACTGCCCGGAACATACCCGGTATCTTCCAGCAGGTGCGCCCTGTCGTTGGCTGCGGCTACGGCCAGTTGGTCGCAGCGGTTGTTTTCGACCGTATCGGCATGACCCTTGACCCAGACGAAACGGACGTTGTGACGGCGGTAGGAGCGCAGGAAGCGGGACCATAGATCGGGGTTCTTCTTGCCGGCGAACCCTTTCTTCTCCCAGCCGAATACCCAGCGTTTCTCCACGGCATCGACCACGTATTTCGAATCGGAGTAGATCGTCACGTCGCTGCCTTCGAATTTCAGCATTTCGAGGGCTACGCAGACGGCCAGCAGCTCCATGCGGTTGTTGGTCGTCAGGCGGTAACCCTGCGACACCTCCTTGCGGAACCGTCCCGATATCAGGACCGCTCCGTAACCACCCGGACCGGGATTGCCCAGGGCCGAGCCGTCGGTATAGATGGTGATTTCCGGCATAGTCGGGTATAAACTCCTCTCTCTGCTGTTGTAAGCCGGAGAGAGGAGTCGAATGTTTCGTGATGAGTTATTTCAAGGCGGCCAGTTGTTCCCGAAGCGCGGCGATCTTGGCTTCGGCGTCGGCCTGTTTGGTCCGTTCGTTGGCCACGACTTTCTCGGGAGCCGACGAAACGAACCTTTCGTTCGAGAGCTTCTTTTGCACGCTGGCGAGGAATCCTTCGAGGTATTCCAGTTCGCCTGCGAGTTTTTTGCGTTCGGCCTCGATGTCGATCATGCCCTCCATCGGTACGAAGTATTGCGTGGTCTTTACGAGGAATCCGACGGCCGAAGGATCTTTTTCCCGGGTGGTTTCGATCTGCGAGAGGTTGCCCATTTTCTGCAGGACGGGAGCGTATTCCGCCGGGTAGTTCTCGTCGGCGATCACCCGGAGCGTCAGGGGGTCTTTCTGCGGAATGTTTTTCTGCTTGCGGACGTTGCGGACGGCCGTTACGACCTCTTTCGTCAGTTCGAACCGGGCCAGCAGCGCCTCGTCGATCTCCCGTGCTTCGGGCATGCGCTGGACCATGATCGACTCGCCTGCCTTGCGTGGTGCCAGGTCCTGCCAGATCTCTTCGGTGACGAACGGCATGAAGGGGTGCAGCAGACGCAGCAGGTCGTCGAAGAAACCGCGCGTGGCTTCCAGCGTCGGCCGGTCGATCGGGCATTGGTAGGCCGGTTTGATCATTTCGAGGTACCAGCCGCTGAAGTCGTCCCAGAAGAGTTTGTACAGCGTCATGAACGCTTCCGAAATGCGGTAGGATGCGAAATCGGCTTCGACCTGGCCGAGGGCTTTCGAAAGCGTTTGCCGGAACCATTCGATTGCCAGACGGTTGTTTTCGCTTTGCGCCAGGGCGTCGTCGATCGTCCAGCCGTTGACCAGTCGGTAGGCATTCCAGATTTTGTTGCCGAAATTGCGTCCCTGTTCGCAGAGAGCCTCGTCGAACATTACGTCGTTGCCCGCTGAGGAGCTCAACAGCATCGCTACGCGCATGCCGTCAGCGCCGAACTGGGCGATCAGGTCGAGCGGATCGGGCGAGTTGCCGAGCTGTTTGGACATCTTGCGGCCGATTTTATCGCGCACGATCCCCGTGAAGTAGACGTGACCGAAGGGCTTCTCACCCCGGTATTCGTAACCGGCCATGATCATACGGGCCACCCAGAAGAAGATGATGTCGGGACCGGTCACCAGATCGTTGGTCGGGTAGTAGTATTCGATGTCTTTGTTGTTCGGGTGGCGGATGCCGTCGAATACCGAGATGGGCCACAGCCACGACGAGAACCAGGTGTCGAGCACGTCCTCATCCTGCCGCAGATCGGCGAGCGTCAGCGAGGCGTCGCCGCTCTTGGCCCGGGCTTTCTCCAGTGCCTCGTCTGCGTTGAGGGCCACTACGTAACCGCCTTGGGGCAGATACCAGGCCGGAATGCGCTGGCCCCACCAGAGCTGGCGCGAGATGCACCAGTCCTTGATATTTTCCATCCAGTGACGGTAGGTGTTCTTGTATTTTTCGGGAACGAGCTTGATTTCGTCCTCCAGAACGGCCCGCGTCGCCGGTCCGGCGAGCTTCTCCATCGAGAGGAACCACTGCATCGAGAGCTTGGGTTCGATCGCTACGCCGGTACGTTCGGAATAACCCACGTTATTGGTGTAGTCTTCGGTTTTCTCCAACAGGCCGGCCGCGTCGAGATCCTTTTCGATCTGTTTGCGCAGGGCGAAGCGTTCCATACCGGCGTACAGCCCTACCTTGTCGTTGATCGTGCCGTCGTCGTTGAAGATGTCGATCGATTCGAGCCCGTATTTTTCACCGAGCATATAGTCGTTCACGTCGTGCGCCGGAGTAACCTTCAGGGCACCCGTGCCGAAAGCGATGTCCACGTACGTATCGCGGATCACGGGCACCGACCGGCCCACCAGCGGGACGATGACCCGGGCGTCTTCGGGCAGCCAGGCGTAGCGTTCGTCGTCGGGATTGACGCAGAGGGCCGTGTCGCCGAGGATCGTTTCGGGCCGGGTCGTGGCGACGATGATCGTGCGGTCGGTGCCTTCGACCCGGTAGCGCAGGTAGTAGAGCTTGCCGTGCGACTCTTTGAACACCACCTCTTCGTCCGAAAGGGCGGTCTGGGCCGACGGGTCCCAATTGACCATGCGTACGCCCCGGTAAATCAGCCCCTTTTCATAGAGGTCGCAGAAGACCCGCAGGACGCTTTCGGTACGAGCTTCGTCCATCGTGAAGCAGGTGCGTTCCCAGTCGCACGAGGCGCCCAGCTTGCGCAGTTGTTGCAGGATCACGCCGCCGTATTTCTCTTTCCCGTCCCAGGCATGACGCAGGAACTCTTCGCGCGAGAGCGACGATTTCTCGATCCCCTCGGCCTTGAGCTTGGCCACCACCTTGGCTTCCGTGGCGATCGAGGCGTGGTCGGTGCCCGGAACCCAGCAGGCGTTCTTGCCCTGCATGCGGGCGCGGCGCACCAGTACGTCCTGCAACGTATTGTTGAGCATGTGTCCCATGTGGAGCATGCCCGTAACATTGGGTGGCGGGATGACGATCGTGTAGGGTTCCCGCTCATCGGGTTCGGAATGGAAAAGGCGGTGCTCCATCCAGTAGTCGTACCATTTGGATTCGATCTGCTGCGGGGCGTATTTGTCGGCGATTTGCATCATATTATGTGGGATATTTATAATTTGTACAGGATTTGCAAAGTTATGAACATTCTGTTAATATGAAATAAAATTAGGAGGAAAATCGTTATCTTTGCAAAATCTGTAAATTTTTTAAGAAATAGGTGCCCGCTGTACTTAAAAACTTCCCCGATTGAGGAAAGGAGAAACTGTAGGGAGGCGGGAGAAACGGAATTTTCCGAAAGGAAATCCGTTCGACGTACGGGGGCCGCACCTGTTTTCGGTAAAAGAGAAAAATATGAGTAAGAAGGATAAAATAAAAAACATCGACATGGACGATCTGAAGGCATTGCCGGACGTCCTGGACGGACGCCACCACGTCATTCCCATCGTAACGGGCGGGGACGAGGTGTTGGAGGAGGTCAATGTCCCCGAAGTATTGCCGATATTGACGCTGCGCAGTTCGGTGTTGTTTCCCGGTGCTATCACGCCGATTACGGTCGGCCGCGAGAAGAGCATCCGGCTGGTGCGCGAAGTAAACGAGCGCAACGGATTGCTGGGGGCCGTGCTGCAACGCGAAAGCGAAGTCGAAGACCCGGCGCCGGACGATATGTATAAGGTCGGCACTGCGGCCCGTATCATCAAGATTCTGGAGATGCCCAACGGCAACCTGACGGTGATTCTGAACGGACTGGAGAAAATCGAGGTGAAGGAGTATGTCTCCACGGAACCCTATTTCCAGGCCAGCGTGACGCCGTTGCGCGACTCTTCTCCCGATTTGAAAAGTCTGGAGTTCGAGGCCCTCGTGGATTCGATCCGCGACATTGCGCTGGGTATCATCGCTATTTCGCCGGACATGCCCAAGGAGGCGGCGTTCGCCATCAAGAATATCGACTCCAAGCGGGGAATCATCAACTTCATCTGTTCGAATCTCGAGCTTTCGGACGAAGACCGCCAGTCGTTGCTGGAATCTCCCGGTCTGCTGGCCCGTGCCCGCAAGCTGCTGGAGATTCTGGTGCGCGAGCAGCAGCTCGTCGAGCTGAAGAACGAGATTCAGAGCCGTGTCAAGCAGGAGATCGACAAGCAGCAGCGCGATTACTACCTGCAGCAGCAGATGCGCACGATTCAGGACGAGCTGGGCGAAGGTGCCGACAGCGAGCTGGAGGGATTGCGCGAGAAGGCGTCCAAAAAGAACTGGCCCAAGGAGGTGGCCGAACTTTTCGAGAAGGAGATCACCAAGCTCGAACGGCTCAATCCCGCCGTGGCCGAATATTCGGTGCAGGTTACCTATCTGCAACTGATGCTTGAGCTGCCCTGGAACGACGTGACGCAGGATAATCTCGATTTGAAATGCGCCCGCGAGCAGCTCGATCACGACCATTTCGGTCTGGACGAAGTGAAAGAGCGTCTGTTGGAGCATCTGGCCGTCATCAAGCTGAAAGGCGACCTGAAATCCCCGATCCTCTGTCTGTACGGCCCTCCGGGCGTAGGCAAGACCTCGCTGGGCAAGTCCGTGGCGGCGGCGCTGGGACGTAAGTTCGGCCGTATTTGAAAGGTCGTTCTGCACGACGAGGCTGAAATTCGCGGACACCGCCGCACCTACATCGGGGCGATGCCGGGCCGGATCATCCAGACCATCAAACGCTGCGGGTCGTCCAATCCGGTCATCATCCTCGACGAGGTGGACAAGGTGACCGTAAGCAATCACGGCGACCCGTCGAGTGCGCTGCTCGAAGTGCTCGATCCTGAACAGAATACGACGTTCCACGACAACTACCTCGATACGGAGTACGACCTTTCGAAAGTGCTTTTCATCGCCACGGCCAACAACATCGGCAACATCAACCCGGCGCTGCGCGACCGTATGGAGATGATCAACATTCCGGGCTACATTCTCGAAGAGAAGGTGCGGATCGGCCTTGACCACTTGCTGCCCAAGCAGATGGCGGCGCACGGCATTCCCGAGGGGCAGTTGGTGCTGACGCCCGAGGTCGTCGAGCAGGTTATCGCGGGCTATACCCGCGAGTCGGGTGTCCGTTCGCTGGACAAGCACCTGGCGAAGATCGCCCGCTACCGGGCCAAGCAGATCGCTTTCGAGGAGGCTTATACGCCGGAGCTTACGCAGGCCGATGTCGAGAAGATTCTCGGCATCCCGAAATTCCTGCGCGAAGAGTACGAGGTCGGGGACATGGTCGGCGTAGTTACCGGCCTGGCTTGGACCGAGGTCGGCGGCGACATCCTCTACATCGAGTCGGTGCTGACCCCCGGCAAGGGCAAGGTGAGTCTGACGGGTAACCTGGGCGAGGTGATGAAGGAGTCGGCGACGATCGCCCACGAGTGGGTGATGGCGCACCACAAGGAGTTGGGTATCGATCCCGAAATGTTCGAGAAGAACGACATCAATATCCACGTACCGGAGGGAGCCATTCCCAAGGACGGTCCTTCGGCGGGTATCACGATGGTCACCTCGATCGTTTCGACCTATACGGGGCACAAGGTGCGCGAGCGTATCGCCATGACCGGAGAGACGACCCTGCGGGGACGTGTAATGCCGGTAGGCGGTATCAAGGAGAAGATCCTGGCGGCCAAGCGTGCCGGTATCAAGGAACTGATCCTTTCGGAAGACAACCGTAAGGACATTTCGGAGATCAAGGCGGAGTACATCGACGGTCTGACGTTCCACTACGTGCGGACGAACGAGGATGTGTTGCGTTTGGCTCTCGAGGAGAAGAAATAATCCGTGTTAATTTGAAAAGCGGGACGCAATGTCCCGCTTTTTTCGTATTTTAGCGACTTGAAACAGATAGAGTCACGAGTTATGGAGTTTGTTGCGATCATTCCCGCCCGCTATGCATCGACCCGCTTCCCGGGCAAGCCGCTGGCGATGCTCGGGGGAAAGCCCGTCATCCGTCGGGTGTATGAACAGGTGACCGGCGTGCTGCCCGATGCGGTCGTGGCGACCGATGACGAACGGATCCTGCGTGCCGTCGAGGAGTTCGGCGGTCGTGCCGTGATGACTTCGGCCGAGCACCGCAGCGGTACCGACCGTTGCTGGGAGGCTTATGGAAAGCTCGGCCGGGAGTACGACGCCGTGATCAACGTGCAGGGCGACGAGCCTTTCATCCGTCCGGAACAGCTTCGGGCGATCATGCGCTGCTTCGACGTGCCGGGTACGGACATCGCTACCCTGGTGCGGCCCTTCGCCGAGTCGGACGGACTGGCGGCGCTCGAAAATCCCAATTCGCCGAAAGTGGTGCTCGACGGCGGGTCGCTGGCGATCTATTTTTCGCGTTCGGTGATTCCCTACCTGCGGGGTGTGGAGCGGTCGGAGTGGCTGGCGAAACATACTTTCTATAAGCATATCGGTATGTATGCCTTTCGTACGAAGGTGCTCGCCGAGGTGACGGCCTTGCCGCAATCTTCGCTGGAGAAAGCCGAGTCACTCGAACAGTTGCGCTGGCTGGAGAACGGCTACAGGATCGGCGTGGGTATTTCCGACGTGGAGACCATCGGCATCGACACGCCCGAAGATCTGGCGGCCGCCGAGGAATTTTTGAAACGAATGAAGCGATAGAATCATGGATAAAAAACCTCTCTTTATAGCCGGTCCCTGCGTGATCGAATCGGCGGAATTGCTCGATACGGTCGCTGCGACGCTGGCGGACATCAATCGTCGGCTGGGCGTCGAAATCATTTTCAAGGCTTCGTTCGACAAGGCCAACCGCACGTCGATTTCGTCGTTCCGGGGACCGGGGCTGGAAAAAGGCCTTCGGATG
>OAWS01001027.1_pt1 | contig 17053 bp, 16 predicted proteins | sample 1517141 | NCBI WGS metagenome assembly OAWS01 (sample SAMEA2580173, study PRJEB22360) | human gut metagenome | biome: human gut; feature: human-associated habitat; material: faeces | place: Denmark | collected 2008/2010
AGGGACCGTTGGGCCACCGTCCTCGCTGCCGGCGAACCGACGATCAAGGACATCCTGGAAGAACTGCGAAAACCGGGGCGCGACGTGCGCAGCGAATTTCCGAAACCGCTGACGCGCCGCCACGTCATGAGCCTGGACGACCTGCAGATCGGCACCGTCGTCCGCGGCACCGTCCAGAACGTCGTTGACTTCGGCGCCTTCGTCGACTTCGGCCTAAAGACACCGGGCCTGGTGCACCGCTCCCAGCTGAGCCGTCACCCCTTCCGCCACCCGACAGACGTCGTCCACGCCGGCGACATCGTAGAAGCCGAAATCATCAGCGTCGATGCCGCCCGCGGCCGCATCGGCCTGTCCATGAAAAAAGTGAAAAAATAATTCGTTTGCCGTGGGTCGTTCATCGTTTGCCGTTCAATGCGGGAATTCTTCGGTCCACGATACACGTCAAACGAACCACGAAAAAAGCCTGTCGCTTTATTGCGGCAGGCTTTTTTCTAAAGATTATTCCATTCGTCGTTGAGTTTATCATAGCGGTTCGAGGCGGCCTGGCCGCGCTGGAAGCCCGGACGGTAGTCCTGGCCGCGCTGGCTGGCACTGACGCCGTCATAGAGGCCGCGGATGCGGTCTTGTTCGGCCTGGAACAGGGCATCGAGTTTGTATTTCATGGCCGTATTGTCGATGGACGTATCGTTTTCCAGCTGATTGCGGGTCTTGGAAATCTGGATGTAGAGCGTATTGGCCCGGCTGGTAAATTCGCGGGTCCCTTTGAAATCGGGGTGATTGCTCAAGTAGGCGTTGATGTCGCCGGCCAGTTTGCCGATATCGTCGTTGAACAAATCCTTGCTGCTGGCATAGGAAGCCAAGATCTGCTTATCCAGATCAGCCTTGGCTTCGGGCTGCGGCGTTTCGTCGGGCTTGGTCTGGACGCTGACGTATTTTTCCAGGTAGCTGGCCAGATTATCGCCGTCGACGGCGTCCGTGAAATCAGCCCCGGGTATCTTGATGGTCCGCGCCGTCTTCTTGGCTTTCTGGACTTCATCGCGCAGGTCATCGAGCTTTTCGCTGATGGCATCGTCTTTGGGATTTTCAGCAATGGCTATGGCCGTATCGTACATGGCCATCTGGTCGCGCATGACTTCGCGGATGGCCTGGTCATCGGATGCATACTGGTCGGGAATGTTCTTGGGCTGGTAATTCTTGGCCATCTTTTCCACGTTCTTGCGGCTCTTGCCCAGATCCTTGACCAGGGAATCGACGTCGTCGCCTTTGCTCTTCTGGCTCAGGCGCTTAGCCGTATCGGTGACGGATTCATTTTCCGAAGACAGCTGCTGTGACAAGGAAACGGCGTCCTTGACGTAATCCCCGCTGCTGCGGCTGCCATAGAAGTGGAAAGCCACGGCCAGGACGAGGACGACGACGGCAGCGATGAGGCCCTTCCGATAGCGTACATATAAAGGCGGTTCCTGGAAAGGCGGCGGCGTCGGCCGGCCCGTCATGACCGGCCGTTCCATCGGTTGCGCTGGCTGCGGCGGACGAGACGGTTCTTCGTCGCGGACGGGTTCCCGATGCTTATGGACAAAGGTTTCCGTCCCCGTCGCTTCATCGATGACCGGTTCATCGTCATCCATTTCCGGCAGTTCAGCGCCGCAGAAAGGGCAGAATTTCCCATCGACGCTCACCCATTTGCCACATTCCGGACAAATCCGTTTCTTCATACAAAACACATCCTTTACTTAGCGTAGTACATGTCTTTAGTATAAGCCATTTCCCTCAGTCTTGCAAAAAATCGGCCATGCGCCGGTAGGTGTCGCAGATTTCGTCGTAACATAATTTTTCAAAGTTGAGATACGAATGGACCATATTGTCGTAATTATACGTTTCGGCCTGCACGCCTTTTGCGGCCAGACGGCGGACGTAGTCACGGCCTTCGTCGCGGAAGGGGCAGAACTGCGTCGTCAAGACCAGCGTTGCCGGCATGTCTGCCGACAATTCGCAGAAGAGAGGCGAAGCGGCCCGGCGGTCGTCACCGGTGCGGAAGAATTGGTTGAAATACCAGACCAGCTTAGCCGGCGTGAAGCCCGTTTTGACATTGCAGTTTTCCCGGACCGACGGGAAGGAATGGGTCATATCCAGGCAGGGATAGACCAGGACCTGATGAGTCAGCGGAATAGATGTGTCGTGCTGCAGGGCCTGGCTCGTATAAGCTGCCATGCAGCCGCCGGCGCTGTCACCGCACAAGGTCAAATCGGCTTCATAGGGAATCTGCAGTTCATCCAGCTTGGGCAGCGCCTTCCGGGCCACGACCAGGGCATCTTCATAGGCTGCAGGATAGGGATTTTCCGGAGCCAGTCGGTATTCCGGCGAAATGACGATATGCTGCGTCGCCTGGGCAATGCGGCGGCAGACCGGGTCGTAGACAGCGACCGTGTCGATGGCAAACCCGCCGCCATGATAATAAATCAAGACCGGCAGGGGCCGGCTCGTGTCAGGAATATAAATCCGGACCGGCACATCATAGACGTCGCAGCCTTCCAGCACTGTATCGACGACGTCCGCCATCGCTACTTTAGGCAGTTCCTGGTCCCACGCCGTATGCAGCGACGCCTCGCGCATGGTAATCGGTGTCATGACAAAATCATCACTCGTATGGGCAGCAATAAAAGCTGCCAGTTCTTCTTTAATCGCACTCATCGTAAACCCCTCATTCCCCTTCTTATTATAGTTTTTAATTGTAGCACAAAATACTCCAGATGAATAGGAGAAATACAAAAAAGGGACTGCCCATGAAGGTAAACCCTTCATGCGACAGTCCCTTTGAAATTCCTGTGTGGCGGAGAGCGTGGGATTTGAACCCACGATAGAGCGTTCGCCCTATACATGATTTCCAATCATGCTCCTTCAGCCGCTCGGACAGCTCTCCGCGTCTTACATATCTTTGCTGACATCTTCGGGATAAATGCCGATATGTAAAGTATGGTCGGGGCGACAGGATTTGAACCTGCGACCTCTTAGTCCCGAACCAAGCGCGCTACCAAACTGCGCTACGCCCCGTAGACCTGACTTATACATAATACCATATCCACGAAAAAAGTCAAGAGAAAAAGCGTAAAATCAAGCCAGTTTATTTTCCCGGATGAAATTGAGGAGCATAACCGACGTGTCGGCCATGAGGTCACCGCACGATACGGGACCGCCATTGGCCGGACTCTTGAGGACGCGGCAGCACGTCGCTTTGAAGCGGTCGAGCCAGATTTTCTGAAATTCCCGTACAGGCTGATTGATTTCGGCTTTCGTCTTTTCTTCTGGCGTCGTCCGGCCGGCAAGACAGCCCAGGACCAGGCAGGCCCCATTCAAGGCCCCGCAAATACAGCCCGAACCAGCCACCCCGCCGCCGAGGACGGATACCATGCGCAGCGTTTCCGGCGGCAGCTTCAAATCCAGACAATCATTGCAGACCTTGACCACCGTTTCAGCACAATTATTCCCAGCCTGCTGGTATTGTGCCACCAGTTCTTTTACCTTTTCCATCGTAAGACCTCCTTGAAAACATATTATATAATCTATTATACATTATTTTATTCACTTTGTGGTTGCAAAACCATTTTCCTGCTATCCTTTTTAATGGATACTGATGGGGCATAAAGGGCCCGGATAGCATTGAGAATAGCCAGGATCATGACGCCAACGTCAGCAAAAATGGCAAACCACATATTAGCAATGCCGACAGCCCCTAATCCCAGGCAAAGGAATTTTATCCCCACTGCAAAAACGATATTTTCATAAACAATACGCAGACATTTCCGCGATAAAAGGAACGCTAATTTTTCTTTTTCTCCTTTACGGGCCAACAGCTGTTCCACTTTATTCACTTTATCGGCAGGTAATAATTCACTGTATACCTGGTCGACACCGACATCCTTGGCAATATTTTCGGCTGTCCGACGAGTATCCCCAGTCAGCATGACGGTCTGCTTGATGCCGTTTCGTTTAAGCGCTGCAATGGCCTGGCGCGCGTGAGGCTTGATGACATCAGATATGACGATATGACCCGCATATCTTCCATCAACCGCCACGTGAAGAAGGGTTCCCATGCTATGACAAGGCACATAAGAAATTTTCATCTGCTTCATCAATTTATCATTGCCAACGGCCACGATATGACCATCTACGGCAGCCTTGACACCGTGTCCGCTGATTTCATGAATATTCCTGACACGGTTACGGTCAATGGGTTTACCATACGCTTGCTGCAAGCTCTTGCTGATGGGATGTGAAGAAGCACATTCGGCCATGGCGGCATAAGCAAGCAATTCTTCTTTTTCCATCTGGTTGTGGTGGACTCCATCAACTTCAAAATTACCTTTCGTCAAAGTCCCGGTCTTATCAAAAGCGATATATCTCGTCTGCGCCAGTGTTTCCATATAATTGGATCCTTTGATGAGGATGCCTTCTCTGCTAGCACCACCAATACCGGCAAAAAAGCTGAGAGGAATACTGATAACTAAAGCACAAGGACAACTGATGACTAAAAAGATTAAAAGCACCGGCTGCTGCAAGCTGCGGAACTTCTCTGCCATAGTCAAGATTCAATGGCAGAAATCGCAGCCAAAGTCGGTTATGAAAGCCAGAGCCGATTTTCTGCAGCTTTCAAAAAACGTTTCGGTGAATTACCTACGCAATATCGGAAAACACATTAGAAAGAAACCCATTCTCCATCATCGGGCATAATATAATGGTCCACCCCACGGGCCATGAGCCGGCTGCGCAGAGTATATCTCGTCAAAGAGGCATGGGCTACATTATCCAGATGAGTAAGAAGAAGCTGAGACTGCGGAACAGTCTTTGCTACACAAGCTACATCTTCATCGCCCATGATGAGCCGGCCATTTTCTACCGTTTCAGCCGCACAAGCATTTAATGCGACGACATCAGGGCGATACGTTTTCAGCGTATTTTCCACTTCAGGATACCATACGGTATCACCAGCGACATAAAGGGTAGGTTCGTCTGCGCTCTGGAAGAGGATCCCCATAGCGTCACCGCAAGGAACGATGGTACCATGGCGTGCCGGCATATGTTGAAGGGTAAGGTCCTCGAGAGTCAACGGAGACTTAGACAAAACCTGTACATCTTGAAATCCGGACTTTTCAAAAATGGCTGCGTCCTGTTCATTCTGCACAAAGACAGGAATGGACTTATCCAAAGGCTGGCCTACGGTCCCATCGGCAGCTATATCAACATGGTCTGGATGGATGTGCGTTACGATGTAATAATCGACACCATTCAGAATTTCCTGCGGCGTCCTAGGCAGTCCATAAATCGGCATGGCAATTTCCATTTTAACCGGGTCCGGAATCATGTATGGCTTCCCCGGAATATCTCCGAAACTACCAAGGCTTCCTTTTCCACAAAGCCAGGGGTCAATTAAAAAGGTCTTCCCTTGATATACAATTTTAAGTGTAGCATTGCGAATCTGCTGAATGTCCATTATTTTCTCTCCTTTATTCTTTACAATAAATATTTTTATTGACACTATGTTCAATATCTATTATATTAAACGCAAGAAAACATTCAACAGTCACCTTCGAGGAAGTGTCTGATAATGGACACATCTCCCAAATTGTCTAGAAAGTAAGGAGGTATCCTTCATGACGCAAAAGTTAGATCGTCGCACCCGCTATACGCGTTCTGTTATCAAGCAATCTTTTTTGGAACTGCTCCAAAAGTATCCCTTTCCGAAAGTCACAGTCACGGCTATCTGCAAAAAGGCGGAAATTACACGGGCTACGTTCTACTTGCATTATATGGATATCTATGCCTTGTTAGACGCCATCCTTGAGGAAGCGCTGCATTTATCCGAAAATACAAATCCTGATAAATCCTTGGCCGATTTTCTTTACCAAGCCAGTCAATCAAATGAAAGGGCCTCTTTCATCAAGAATAACTATACTATGCTGCCCGTCTGTCAACGCATCGCAGATTCCCCTTGTTACCAAGCACTCTTTTCAGATAAGACCTTAGGGCCTTACATCTTAGAATATATTTTCACACATGAAAAAACTCAAATGATTTCATTTTTACAAAATCAACTTCAGATTGATGCAACATTAGCGGAAAATCTCTACTTATTCCTGGTCAGCGGGGCTTTTACCATCAACCAGCATCATAAATGGAAAAAAGACGAATCATGGTTCCAGATTCAGGCTATGCTGCTGCGTCTCATTTACCATGGCATCCAGGGGTTGAAAAAATAAAAAAGGACTATCTCATGATGGCAGATGCCTTCATGAGATAGTCCTTTTTACAGTATGGCGGAGAGCGTGGGATTTGAACCCACGATAGAGCGTTCGCCCTATACATGATTTCCAATCATGCTCCTTCAGCCACTCGGACAGCTCTCCATGGCTTACACATTGTTTGATTATGCAGTTGTTTGATGTCCTCGGGATCGACATCCAATGTGTAAAAATATGGTCGGGGCGACAGGATTTGAACCTGCGACCTCTTAGTCCCGAACCAAGCGCGCTACCAAACTGCGCTACGCCCCGTTACCTGACTTGTATATAATACCATATTGGAGAAAAAAGTCAAGCTTTTTTTCTCGTGTCAGTCCACAACTTCTTTATTTTTATGGATATGTTTCCACAAAAAGCCGCCGGCAATAGTGATGACCAGCAGGATGACCTTCAGTTCCGTCGGATTTTCCGCGGCCAGGCTGACGTACTGGGCCAGGTAATGGTCCGTCGCCATCATGCCGCCCGAAGCCCAGCCGAGGATGGCCCCGCCGATATAGATGAGGATGGGAAAGCGGTTCATGACCTTGACGACGATCGTGCTGCCAAAGACGATGATCGGCACGGAAATGAACATGCCGAACACGAGCAGGCCCCAATGATTATTGGTGACGCCGACGATGCCCAGGACGTTGTCCAGGCTCATGAGGGCGTCGGCCATGATGATAGTCCGCACCGCTGCCCACAGGGAATCCTTGGCTTCGACATGGACGTCTTCTTCCTGGTCATCGGCGCCGATGAGCTTGATGCCGATGAGGACCAGCAAGATGGCCCCGACAGTCTTCAAGAAAGGAATCTGGAACAACCAGGATACGATGAAGGCCATGATGAAACGCAGACAGATAGCCCCAGCCGTCCCGTACAAAATAGCCCGCTTCTGCAAATGCTTGGGCAAATTCTTGGCTGCCATACCGATGACAATGGAATTATCCCCACCCAAAGCCAAGTCGATGAGCACGACCTGCAAAATCATAGTAACATCAAAGACAAGCGTTGATTCTAACCCTTCCAAGGTAAGTCCTCCTTATGCGTTAAGACAAATTTACATCTCCCCTATTATAGGATAATTATGGAGGGATAGCAAGAAAAATAGGGCACCGCAAGCGGTACCCTATTTTTCTGTTTGATGTATGACGTTTGATGTATGATGTTTTTTATTTAAATTTTTTTACATCAAACATCAAACATTTCACATCAAACCCAACTATTTCACGATAACCGATACGCCGTCGGGGATGACTGTGATTTTCGGGTCGGTAATGCCCTTTTTCGCCAGGACTTCTTTGGCCATGGCCAGAGCGTCGTCGACGGAAGCAGCGTATTTCATATGCATGTCTTCGACCATCTGCTGCGGGGCTTCAGTGACCATGATGATGGTGAATTTCAAGAGCATCCGCATGAGGATCTGAGCTTCCCACTGGTCGAAGACGGTTTCATTGCGGCCGCGGGCCAGGATTTCGTCCATGGCTTTCTGGATGGATTCGGCATTTTTCAGGTTGTTGTAGAAATCTTCACCGCCGTGACCGTCAGAGCAGGACGAGACGTCGATGATGACGCCGCCTTCTTTGCAGGTCGCTTCAGCAGCAGTCATGCCTTTGACGGACTGGTAAATGTTCTGGTCCAACGGGTAGCCGCCATTGGTCGTGATGACGATATCTGCCGGTACCGGTTTGACGCCGGCCAGTTTCATTTCAAAATCAGCCCCTGCATAATGGGCTTTTTCACGGTCGCCGGCGAAGGCAGCGATGACTTTCTTGTCGGCGTCGATGACGACGTTGCAGATGAAGGCCAATTTAGCTGCTTTGGCAGCATAGAGCATGTCCTCATGGATGGGGTTTCCCTGCAGAATCCCCGTGCGGGCATGAGGGCTGTTGATGAATTCCGAGCAATGGTTTGCCAGAACCGTGACCTTGCTGGCAATGCCAGGCAGGACGGATTTACGGCCGCCAGACATGCCGGCGAAGAAATGCGGTTCAATAAAACCTTCCGAAATGAGCAGGTCAGCATTAGCTGCTACCTTGTTGATGCGGCAGTCCCCACCAGATGGCAACGTGCCGACGCTGACCATGTCTTCGTCGTTGCGGCTGACATGGATGACGAATTTTTCATGTTCCGCAATTTCCTTGCCGTATTTATCAATTAATTCTTCCTTCGTCGTAGCCCGGTGCATGCCCGTTGCGATGAGGATAGTAATATCGATATCAGGGTTCCCTTTGCGCAATTCTGCCAGGAGCTGAGGCATGATGATGTGGCTCGGTACCGGACGGGTATGGTCGCTGGAAATGATGACGCAGTTCTTCTTCCCCTTTGCTAATTCGCTCAATTTCGGGCTGCCAATAGGGTTAGCCAGCGCATCGGCAACGAGTTCGGCTTCCGATTTCGGCGCTTTATATTCATGGGCGTGGGAAACGAGAACGCCGGTGACCTGTTCTTCCGGCAGTTCGAGTTTGATTTTTTCTTTGCCAAAAGGCAAGGTAAATGTATGCATAGTACATATCCTTTCTTGGTTCACTGCTATTTATATGATTTTTGATAATAGCCGCCAGTTATACAAATATTCTGTTTTAGAATCTGAAAAAGAAGAAAAGGCAAAGCCTTTCACCTTGCCTTTTTCCTTTAGTATGTCATTGTGAATTATTCTTCGACAGGTACTTCGTCGTTGATGCTGACAACTTTACCCGGATTCATGATGTTCTTCGGATCCAGTGCTTTCTTGACAGCTTTCATCATCTTGAGTTCAACCGGATCGGTGTATTTTTCAAGAAGGGCTTCACGTTTGTAGCCAATGCCGTGTTCGCCGGAGAGGCGGCCGCCGAGCTGGTAAACGAGAGCGTAGATTTCGCCCTGGATCTTCGGAAGCATTTCTTCCCATTCTTCCTGAGTACGGTCATCTTTCAAGATATCGATATGGACGTTGCCGTCACCGCAGTGGCCAGCGCAGTGCATAGCGACGTTGTATTTTTCGGAGAGGCGGGAAATCTGCTGTACAGCACCCGGGATTTCCGTCATCGGTACAACGATATCTTCCATAGAGAAGACTAAGCTACGAGCGCGGTCAGCTTCGAGGTAAGCTTTACGGGATTTCCAAATAACAGCCGGGTCAGCGACCAAGGAGTCGATAGCGTTGTTTTCTTCAGCGAGTTCAACGATTTTTTCGCACTGATCCATGAGGACGTCTTCGTTGTCGCCAGCGATCTGGATGATGATGTAGTTACCAACATCAGATTTCGGCAGTTTTTCATCGAGGAAGATTTCGACCTGTTTGATGGAAGCGTTATCCATAAATTCTACGCAGACCGGAGTGATACCGGCGTTCATGACTTTCGGTGTCAAAGCGATAGCGTCGTCGAGGTTGTCGAATACGACCAGGAGGTCCTGCTGGTATTTCGGAAGAGCAACCAATTTGAGGTAAACTTTAGTGATGATACCGAGGGTACCTTCAGAACCGATGAAGAGGTGCATCAGCATGTAGCCCGTAGCGTTCTTACGGAATTTACCGCCGAGGGTTACGACTTCGCCAGTCGGAGTAACGACTTCCATGCCCATGACCTGGTCACGAGTTACGCCATATTTAACAGCGCGGTTACCACCAGCATTGGTTGCAACGTTACCACTGATGAAGCAGGAGTCCCCACTGCAGGGGTCGCCGCCGTAGAAGAGGCCTTCCTTCTGGACTGCTTCCTGGAGGACAGACGTCGTAACGCCAGCTTCGGAAACACAAACCATGTTGTCTTTATCAATTTCGAGGATTTTGTTCATACGTTCAATGGAGATGATGACGCCGCCGAAAGTAGCAACAGCACCAGCTGCCAAGCCCGTACCAGCTGCACGAGGAACCATTACCGTATCGTTTTCATAGCAGAGCTTAACGACTTTGGAAACTTCTTCAGTAGTAGCTGGAAGAACAACGACCTGCGGTTCTTTCATGTAATGGGGGTCCGTTACTTCGTCATGGGAATACGGTTCGAGTTTATCTTTGTCCGTATAAACATACTTTTCGCCGACGATCTGTTTGAACTGTTCAATCAACTCCGGGGAAACTTTACCTTTTGCCATAATACATACCTCCAAATAGTTTAAATTATAAGCCTAACACTTATTTCTGCATCCAGTCATGAGGACCGGATTTAAGACCGAATATAACGGAAGTATAAACTAATGTATTTCTTTTACCTTCCGTTTATCTCTTACAGGTATTATTATACTCTACTTCCTCATGCATGTAAATTACATTTGCACATTTTACGCATATCATTTTTCGATTGATTCATCGTATCCTATGACAACTTATCATAAGAACTGCTGATTTTTAAATAATTCAAAATAAAACGTAAAAATTTAAGCAACAGTTATTTCTGCTCCTTTTTGTACATGCTTTTAGGTAATATTGTATTATTCCTATAAGGAAATGTTTCGTATCAAGAACATTTCACATCCGATTATATCACATTGTTTATTACAGAAAAAGGTATGCTACATGGTGATGTAGCATACCTTTTTATTCTTCCCTGCTATATAGCATTTTCTATACGCTTAGTTTACCAAGAAGGGAACGACGCCCGGAACGATGATGGTAATGATACCTGCAATGATGAGCAGGAACAGGCAGTAACCAACAGTACCGCGCATGATTTCGCCTTCCTTGCCATCAGCAACGGCACCGACAGCGCCGACGCCAAGAGCGATACTCTGCGGCGAAAGCATCTTGCCGATACAACCACCGAGGGAGCTGGCACCAGCGAGCCACGGCTGGCTCATGCCCAGGCTGGATGCAACGGATGTCTGCAACGGCCCGAAGAGGACGTTGGCGTTCGTGCAAGACCCGGTAATGAAAGCACCTAAGCCGCCGACGAACGGAGCAACGATAGGATATGCATTGCCTGTTGCGAATACGAGAGCATCAGCGATTTCCTTGGTCATGCCGGAGTAGGTCATGATCTTAGCGACGACGACGACGGCGATGATGGTCAAGTACGTGAAGCGCAGGCCGACGAAGTTATCTTTGAAGACCTGAGCGATCTTACCAATGGAAGCGCCCTGATAGAGGCCGCCAAGGATGGTAGCGATGAAAATCATGACGCCAGGAACAGCGACCCAGGTAAAGGTATAAGGTTTAGCCCCCGGGCCAGCATAGATAGGAACAGTCGTCTTAATCGAAGCCAGCGGACCGTTGATGAACGGGAACAGTTTCGACGTGCCGACGAGGAATACGAAGATGAGGATGAAGATCATAGCTGCTTTGACGCCTTCACCGAAGGAAACAGCTTTCTGGTTTTCCGCATCGATATCGAACTTGTATTCCGGATTGCTCGTGGATTTGCAAGCGCGGGAATAAAGGACGATGACAGCCATGATGATGATGGACGAAACCATAACCGGCAGTTCAGCACCGATAGTCATGGAAATGAACAGTTCCGGAATAGCCAGGGCCAGGCCGGAGAGCAGAGTTACGATACCGACGCCTTTGAGGGCTTTGATACCGCCGCCGATGCAGATGACGATCAGGAACGGAACGATGAGGTCAGGAATAAAGGATACGATCGAAACTTTCGTAGCCAGGACGCTGGAATCCAAACCGGTGACAGCAGCCATGGTCGTCGTCGGGATACCGATGGACCCGAAGGACGGTGCTACGGCGTTGGAAATCAAGCAGGCAACGATGGTCTTGATCGGCGGATAGCCGAGGGCAACCAGCATAGCAGCCGGGATAGCAACAGCAGTACCAAAACCTGCCATGCCTTCCATGAACGTCCCGAAGCCCCAAGCGATGAGCAGGAATACGACACGTTTATCTTCACTAACCGTGGTCAGCATCTGTTTGATGACTTCCAGGCTGCCTGTGGCTACAGTCAATTTGTAAGCGAACAGTGCCATGATGATGACCAGCAAGATCGGCCAGCATGCCAGGGCTACGCCTTCGAGGGCTGCCGAAATGGCAATGGGAACTGACATATTATAACAGAATACAGCGACAACAAATGCGATAATAGCCGCGATTGGGCACGCTTTCCAACCGGCCATCTTCAAGAACCCCAATGCTACAATCAGGAATAGGATTGGGAGCAAGGCCAATATAACCATTACATACCACCCTTTCATAGAAAAAATACGTTTCACGCCTCTAACAGGCACAGGGCTTATTCATGAACGAACCACGAATAACGCCATTTCTCGTTTAGATTGCATCCGGATACATGCTCTATGCTGTTATTATATACCCCAATGTCATATTTGTAAATTACATTTAGACATGAGCGTATACCTATTTTCGATATAATGCACACCAATGTTTACTATTTTGCATATTACTACACTAAAATGTGGAGTTTATAAGCCAAAAATAATCGTTCATCAATTTATAAATGACTTTATGTAATTATATATATCATGTACAAAGTGCATAGCCCTTTTAAGTGGCTAGTGGCTAGCAGTTAGTGGTTAGCAGCGGGATTTTAATTTAAAGCCATCCGCTAACGGCTAACAGCTAGCCGCTGACTGCTAAAAAAGGCGCTGTCTTCTCATGCGACAGCGCCTTTTCTAAGTGTAAGCTACAAACTTTTATTCTTTTCTGCCGATGCAATGACGGCGTTCATGGTGGCAGCGCGGAAGCTGCTTTCTTCCAGGGTCTTTACGGCTTCGATGGTCGTACCGCCTGGCGAGCAGACGTCATCTTTCAGGGCTCCCGGATGGCGTCCCGTTTCCAGGACCATCTTGGCCGCCCCCAAGACGGTCTGGGCCGCAAAGGTATAGGCCATCTGGCGGGGCATCCCTTCGCGGACGGCGCCGTCCGCCAGGGCTTCGATGAACATGTAGACGTAAGCCGGGCCGCTTCCGCTGAGGCCGCAGACGGCATCGATGAGTTTTTCATCGGTCACGACAGCTTTGCCGAAACTGGAAAAGATAGCCACGACATCGGCCGTTTCCGCTTCACTGACGTTGATGTTCGGCGAAACCGAAGCCATGCCTTCACCGACCATGGCCGGCGTATTGGGCATGACCCGGACGATTTTCGTTTCCGGACCGGTATAGAAGGCCAGTTTTTCCAAAGAAACACCGGCAGCGATGGAAATGAGGACGCTCTTCGTCGACAGGGTTTCCCGGACAGTTTCCAGGGCCGATTCCATGATGTTCGGTTTGACAGCCATGATCAGTCCTTGGGACTGGCGCGCCAGTTCCTCCGGTGTATCGACGACGACGGCCCCCGTTTCTTGAGCCAGGGCTTCGGCTTTTTCCCGGTGAATATTATAAAGATAGATATGATCTGCAGCGATGGTCTTGGCAGCGACCAGGCCCTTGACGATGGCCCGGCCCATATTGCCCGTCCCGCAGACACCGATTGTCTGTAACATAGGAAGACTCCCTTTCCGATACGGACTTACTGTTTAGCGCCGACGGCATCCAGCGTCAATTTGATCTTGGCAGCCAGGCCGTGGATCTTCTTCTTGGAAACCGAGCAGACAGCCAGGCGGATGCCTTTACCCAAGGGAACGAGGAAGATATTTTCTTTTTCCAGTTCGTCGCAGACTTTCTGGGACCCTTCCATGGGGATGGTGATGAAGAAGCCCGAAATGTACCGCAAATATTTCAGCCCACATTCGTCGGCTTCTTTCATGAACAAATCAGCCCGTTCCTGGATGAGGTGGAAATATTTAGCCCGTTCGGCATCGAGTTCAGCCACTTTGGCCGGGTCCTTGCAGATGTTGGCCATGACCTTCATGGCAGCGCTGTTGGAGTTCGACCAGGTAGCACGGCTGGTATACTGGTTGATGGCGACAAATTCATCGGCAATATCCTTGTTCGGCGTGACGCAGATCATGGCGCCCATACGCTGGCCGTACATGGTGAAGCCTTTACTGCAGGTGTAGGCGACGACGATGAGGACGTTGTCCGGCATGTTGCCGAATTTTTTGAAGAATTTGCGACATTCGTGTTTTTCACCGCTGTAATCGAGGTAAGCGACGTCGGAAACGAAGATGATGTTCTTGTCTTTGCCTTTGACGACATCTTTCAAGAAGGCCAGGACTTCGTCCCATTCCGAATCAGAGAGGCCGTAACCGGTCGGGTTGTTGGCCGGCGAATTCATGATGATAACGGTGTTGTACTGTTTGGCAACCATATCGCTGACGTTGGCTTTGAAGCTTTCCATATTGAAATGGCCATCCGGCGTGAGCAGTTCAAATTCGCGGAGTTTGCGGCCATTGTCGTTGCACATGGAACCGTAAGCTCCCCAATGCCAGTCACTGGTCAGGACTTCATCGCCCCATTCGGAATAGTTGTGGATGACGTGATGAAGGACACCGGAGCCACCAGACGTAGCACAGGCACGGATATAGCCTTCCGGACGAGATTCACCGAAGCACTGGTCGATAGCCGCTTCCAGATAATCAGGATAGCCCTGGATCGGCGCATAAGCGACGATTTCTTTCGGCGTCAAGGCTTTATAGGCTTTCTGGACGACGTCGAGCATGATGAGATTCCCATCTTCATCGAGCATGGAACCGACAGTCCCATTAATAACTTTATCTGCCCCCAATTTTTCGCTCAAAGCCACGGCACGGTTGTTAGCACCAAAAATCTTATCTTCAGCACTCTTCCCTTTTGCCTGCGGTGCGGCAACACTTTTTACCATATGAATCAACTCCCCTTTCTTATGTACATATACATTTATACCACATTCAAAATCGAAAGACAATAAACAGTCTGCATATATCTGTCATGTATTCAAAATACAAAAGGAATAACCGCCCTTGGACAATCAAAGTTAAGCCCATTTGCCATCTCAGCATAAAACGGTTGAAATTATATCATGGCTCCCCTATAATAGAGAGTATATAACATATTTCGTGTTACTTTTATACATTTTGATTTTATGAAAAGAGGTCTTTCCCATGAATCGTGTATTACGTTTCGTATTAGCCGCCTTGCTGGCCTGCTCGACCCTCGTATTATCAGCCTGCCAGAACAGTCCGTCTGGCTCAAACGACAAGAAGACGTACAAAATCGGCGTCCTGCGCATCGACGACAGCCTGCCCCTCTATACGGCAGAATCAGAAAAACTCTTTGCCAAACACGGCGTCGACGTCCAGGTCATCGAATTTAGCTCGGCTGCAGACCAGCAAAAAGCCATGGAAGCCGGCGAACTCGATGGCATGATGACCGATATGATCGTCACGGGCCTGCTGAAAAAAGCCGGTACTGACGTCCGCGTCGTCGCCATGGCCCTCGGTGCCGTTCCCCAAGAAGGCCGGTTCCTCGTCGTATCGTCGCCGAACAGCAGCCTTACGACGCCGCAGCAGCTGGCCGGAGCCGCCGTGGCTATCTCGGAAAATACCATGATGGACTATTTGATGAACCAGTATGAACAAGAACTGGGGATTCCTGCAGCCGAAGTCCATACCGTCCAGATGCCGAACCTGGCCCTGCGCACAGAAGCCGTCCTGGCCGGCAAAGACATCCAGGCGGCCATCCTGCCGGATCCGCTGGCAGCCTATGCCGTCCAGCAGGGAGCCCATATCGTCATCGACGATACGAAACTCCAGAAAAATTATTCCCAGTCCGTCGTCGTCCTGACCCAGGACATGATCGAAAAACACCACGACGATGCCGTCCACTTCCTCGATGCCTATAACGAAGCCATTGAAAAACTGGACAACCAGCCCGATGCCTACCGCGACATGGCCATGAAGAAAGCCAATATCCCGGCAGCTGTCGCCGGTTCGTACCGCACGCCGTCTTACACAGCCCATGCCCTGCCGACCGAAGAAGAAGTCAGCCGTATCATGAACTGGATGGTCCAGAAAGGCCTGTTGCCCAAGGCCTACAGCTACGATGAAATGGTCGCCCACGTCCAGTAACGGCAAGGGAAGGGAAGCGCTGCTGCAATTGGACGACGTGGGCCTCGTCTATCAGGGCAGCCACGGCCCCCAGCGCGTCTTGCAGCATATCAGCCTCATCCTGGACGAAGGCCAGCACCTGACCGTCGTCGGGCCATCGGGCTGCGGGAAATCTTCCCTCTTGCGGCTCATCGCCGGCCTGCAGGCGCCGACGGAAGGACAGATCCGCTTTGCCGGCCAAAAAATGACCGGTCCCCGGCCGGATCTGGCCATCGTCTTCCAGGATTATGGGCTCTTCCCCTGGAAGACCGTCGAAGAAAACATCCGCTTGCCGGGACAGCTCCACCACCATTCCCTGAACAAGGACCAGTTAGAAAAACTCTTGCAATCGCTGGACCTGACGGCCGTCCGCAAACATTACCCAGGAGAACTTTCAGGCGGTCAGAAACAGCGGACCGCCCTGGGCCGGGCTATGGCCATGCAGCCCAAGCTGCTGCTCATGGACGAACCTTTCTCGGCCCTGGATCCGGCTATGCGCCATCAATGCTATGACCTGTTCCGGAAATACATAAGAACCAGCTCCATGGCGACGATCATCGTCACCCACAGTCCGGAAGAAGCAGCCGCCCTGGGCGATAAGACCGTCGTCTTTGCCAAGACAGGAGGTGTCATCGAAGATGTCCGGAAAAACGAGTAATCCCATCGATGTGCCCCATCTCCTGCTGGCCTTCTTCCTCATCGGTGCCATATGGCAGGCTGCCAGTATGGCTTTGAACAAACCGTTATTGCCGGCACCGTACCGCGTCTGCCAGACCTGGTACCCCCTGATGACGACAGGCGTTCTCTGGCCGCACATCGCCTCCAGCCTGTACCGCATGATCTGCGGCCTGGCCCTGGCCCTGGTGACAGCCGTCCCCGTCGGCATGGCTG
>OAWS01001040.1_pt1 | contig 16842 bp, 18 predicted proteins | sample 1517141 | NCBI WGS metagenome assembly OAWS01 (sample SAMEA2580173, study PRJEB22360) | human gut metagenome | biome: human gut; feature: human-associated habitat; material: faeces | place: Denmark | collected 2008/2010
TATGAAAATTTAAGATTTTTTTAATATTTACAGCTGGTTTTATTGACACAATTCTTTTATAACATTATAATTATTAGATAAAGATGCGTGGAGATATATAATTTTTCACAAATTAATCTAATTTAAGGAGCGTGATTCCAATGAAAAATATTAAGGTTCGAACAAAGCTTACTATAATTCTGGCTTTAGTAATTGTCCTTGTAACTTCTGAAAGTTTTATTTCTATTAAGAATATGAACCAGTTAAAAGACAAGGCACTTGAAACTATGGACACATCATCAAGACAAAATTATGATGATTCAATTAAAGAGCAGGTTGGTGTTGTCATCTCCCTGTTATCGGAAATCAATAATGAGTATAAGTCTGGTAAATATACTCTTGATGAAGCTAAGAAAATAGCCGCTGATGAAATCCGTCAGATGCGTTATGGCGAAGCTGGATATTTCTGGGTTGACCAGTCCGATGGCAAGAATATTGTTCTGCTTGGAAGTTCAACTGAGGGTACTAATCGTATGAATACTAAAGATGCTGATGGCTACCAGATGGTCAAGGAAATAATACGTGTTGCAGTCCAGGATGGTGGTGGTTATACAGATTATGTATTTCCTAAGGAGGGAGAAACAGAACCTTCACCAAAGCGTTCTTACAGCGAATACTTCAAACCTTTTGACTGGGTTGTTGGTACTGGCAACTATACTGATTACATAGACACTGCTATTGCACAGCAGGATGAGGAATTCACCAGCTATGCTTCAAGCAAAGCTATTTCGCTTATTTTATGCAGCGTATGTATGCTTATTGTTGTTGCTATACTCGTTGCTCTCATCGCAATTGATATTACTAAATCATTAAGAAAAATAAAAGAACAATTCGAAGTAATTGCCGGTGGTAATTTTGCCACAAAAATGCAACAGCCTATGCTTAAGCGTAAGGATGATTTCGGACAGCTAGCCAATGCACTTGAAACTATGCGCGAATCTGTACGAAGCCTGTTAGCTCAGGTAAAAAACGAGGCTGCCAATATTGATAAGGTTGTAGAAACTATCGACACTAATGTATACAATCTTAATGCAGAAATTGAAGACGTATCAGCAACAACAGAAGAGCTTGCTGCAAGTTCAGAGGAAACTGCCGCCTCTGCTGAACAGATTAACGGAATGACACAGCAGATTGAAGAAGCTGCAAGGGAAATTGCCATAAGAGCACAGGATGGTGCAACTGAATCCCAGGACATCCATAAACGTGCTGTAAAGACTAAGGATGATACTGTAGAAAACCGTCAGAAAGTTAAACAGATGATGGCTGACATCAGAGTAAATCTTGAGCAGGCTCTTGAAGATGCCAAAGTAGTTGACCAGATTGGTGTGCTTGCCGACTCTATCCTGAATATTACTGCACAGACCAATCTGCTTGCCCTTAACGCTTCTATTGAAGCTGCAAGAGCTGGTGAGGCTGGTAAAGGCTTTGCGGTTGTTGCAGAGGAAATACGTGTATTAGCTGAACAGTCTAAAGATGCTGTAGCCAACATTCAGGCTGTTACAGAAAATGTAAACAAAGCTGTAGGCAACCTGACAAGCGATTCTAACCGCCTGCTTGATTTCGTTGATACTGATATTGTTGAATGTCTTAACGGATTTGAAAAGATGGCTGATGACTATAATATGGATGCTTCCAACATTAACGATCTTGTATCTGATTTCAGTGCAACATCAGAAGAGCTTGTTGCATCTATAAGCAATATCACTCAGGCGATAGATGGAATCACTTCCGCTTCTAATGACAGTGCAACTGGAACAACCAACATAGCCCAGAAGACAATCGTAATCGTAAAAGGCTCAGAAGCTGTTATGAATGGAGCTAAAACCGCAGAAGCCTCTGCTGCTGAACTTCGTAAGAATGTTAATAACTTTGTTATTGATTAATTTTATATATAGCAGAGGAATGAAATAGGTGTGGAAATGTTTGTTTCCACACCTATTTTTTGTAACTAAGATATGCTATGCTTTAACATATCGTGGTGGAATTCCACTCATTCTATGTAATTTTGTTTTCTCTAAAAACTTTTAAAACAGGCACAATCGTCATCATACAATATTTAACTTTGCATTTTAATATAGTTCTTTCCAGCTACAGCTGAGTTCATGGTATTATCTTTATTTTTCATTTTAACATAGACAGTATGAACTACATCTCCTTCTATCAGAGTAATACCTTCTAGCATCTGAAAAATAACATCCCAGCCACCTTCTGTTTCATTATCAGGAACAGGGCAATTGTATGAATACCTATCGTAATAAGACGCTCTCTTCAGGCAACTGAATGCTATAAATTTTTTTCTAAGAGGTTTATTTATTACAAGGAACTCATTCAGTGAATCTTTGTCCATATAATTATAAAATCTTGAAATGGTTGGCTGCGATGCTAAAGTCTCTTTATTTAGCACGGCTTTAAACACAGGATCATTTGTAAGTTCATCCGAAGCATCTTCTTCAAAGTAACCTACAATGATCATATATATCATCTGAAGGAGATTATACTTGTCAGTGTGATATCTAAATAATGCAAAATCATTTGTCTTAAATAAATAGCTAAAAAGTCTGTCAATGCTAAGCTTGCTTACAAATTCTTTGATATGAAGTAAGCCTGCATCGGAGAATAAATCAACTCCATCGAAATTAATTTTAGTCTGTCTATTGATTTTAAGTGATAATGTATTTAAAATATTCATAAAGAGCTCCTTTGTTGGTATTTATTTTAATTTGTCACCTTAATTTTACCACAAATGGTTGCTCTTTTTTCATTGACTTAATAAGTGAAATGCAATATTCAGTTAAAATATAGAAACTATGTGGCTTTAAGCTACTTTCACGGCATTGCCGTGAATAATTTAGGTTAACTTAGTGACATTGGAGTGCCGCTATGCTTATCTCCTAGCTTATTTCACTATATCAAATGTTACTATTCAACTGTGTGTTTGTTGCTTATGTTAATACCATTTGTGATTTCAATACATCTAATGTTACTATTCAACCCTTTATACGCTCATTTATAGGACTATTAATAATTATTTCAATACATCTAATGTTACTATTCAACGCAGCGTGGAGCGGCGACGGCGGCTTAAAGCAATAATTTCAATACATCTAATGTTACTATTCAACGAGGATGCAGACGGATATAAGGCAGAACATGGCATATTTCAATACATCTAATGTTACTATTCAACATCAAACTCGTATGGGATCTGGTTAGTCCATACTTATTTCAATACATCTAATGTTACTATTCAACTTGTTATATCCTTCATTTTCAGTTCCGTGAAAAACATTTCAATACATCTAATGTTACTATTCAACTGGAAGTATGTAACTACCTATCGCAAGCCATATATCATTTCAATACATCTAATGTTACTATTCAACTGTGTTAAACAAGCATTAACTCTTGCCGCAGCCAAATTTCAATACATCTAATGTTACTATTCAACCATTCCGTCTATATAGCTGTCAAATGTCGACTGATATTTCAATACATCTAATGTTACCATTCAACATCATTAATGTTGTTTCGTGTAAGCCATTTCTTAATTTCAATACATCTAATGTTACTATTCAACCAACATTTGCTTCCGAGGTTGTTCTTCCGTCAATTTCAATACATCTAATGTTACTATTCAACCAGCAGAATAACTGCTTCCTGCATCATTTAGATTGATTTCAATACATCTAATGTTACTATTCAACAGGAATGTTTTTAGATTTAGTAGATGGAAATGCTTAATTTCAATACATCTAATGTTACTATTCAACGATAGAACGGAGTTTTATAAAAATTCAGAATTATGATTTCAATACATCTAATGTTACTATTCAACTTGTCGCCAATCCTATACAGCTCGTAAGGGCTGTATTTCAATACATCTAATGTTACTATTCAACACATAATTCGCCGTATCTGTCTTCTATCGGAATAAATTTCAATACATCTAATGTTACTATTCAACAGAATTCGCTGTTTATAGCACAAACGGATATAACATTTCAATACATCTAATGTTACTATTCAACTAAGAGAAGCTGTAATTATTGGATTTATGTCCAAATTTCAATACATCTAATGTTACTATTCAACCTAAATTCATTATTCCAGCAAGACCATCTATCATATCATTTCAATACATCTAATGTTACTATTCAACCCCCCGGCGAATTAGCACATTGCAGTTGTATATGAATTTCAATACATCTAATGTTACTATTCAACGGACAAAATATTCTGTAATTATTTCAGCTTCATCTAATTTCAATACATCTAATGTTACTATTCAACAAGATTGCACATAGATTATTGATACTTTTTGCATATTTCAATACATCTAATGTTACTATTCAACGAAAGACAGATAAGAGTTATGGATATAGAACATTGTTATTTCAATACATCTAATGTTACTATTCAACGTGGAGTGGCACAGGTATATATAATTGGTGGAATAAATTTCAATACATCTAATGTTACTATTCAACAGACACATAATTATAGTGAATAACATAATCAAGATAATTTCAATACATCTAATGTTACTATTCAACCAGATTGCTGATTGCGTGGCAAAGCAGACCGACAAATTTCAATACATCTAATGTTACTATTCAACGGGCATATACTCCCACTACGCAATAAGTTCTGTTTATTTCAATACATCTAATGTTACTATTCAACGGCTTGAAAGACGGAGGCTTAGACCTTGGTACTTGATTTCAATACATCTAATGTTACTATTCAACTTTGCTGTTCTTCCAGGTTGTATTTTTTTATTATATTTCAATACATCTAATGTTACTATTCAACACTTACCAGAACCTGTATTACCAATAACTACACCGATTTCAATACATCTAATGTTACTATTCAACTAACGATTTTAAGCCATCTATTTTACAGCCAATTCCACTATACCCACTATATTAGTACATTCTCATGAATTTTACCAGCCAATTCAATAATTATTTAAAATTTTTCTTTATTATTGTCTTAAGCCCCATATTTACGAGCTTTGTTAATATCTGCACAATAAACCGGCTGGTAATTTATTTAATTATTATATCATCAAATCTTCTCCTGTTGGCTCACCACCATTTCCTAACACTTCTTCCCCAAACACACTGTCATTCTTAAGCTTGACAATACAGATAAAATCCTCATCCTCATTTATAACCTTTTTTAATTCTGCCCTCAGTGATATAAACCTCGATGGTGTCATATCACCTCTGAATACTGACTTTTGATAATGTGCTAAATATTTTTTACATATCTTAAATACTTTCTGCACTCTTTTTTCGCCAACATCATAAAATAAAAATGCATAATTATAATTCAATTCTTTCTTCATTACATACCTTCTTTCAGTGAAAATGGGACAAAATCTTTTCCTTCCAAAATACTTTTAATTAGTTTATAACAATCCAGCTTTAATGCTGTTCTGTACGATACTTTTCTTTTTAGTACCGGATGTGTAAATACACTTTCCATTCTGTCTTCAAAAGCCTGCACAAATATTTTTCTTCCATCTTCATTTAAAATGCAGTAATTAACATTTTTATCAAAATGCTTTTCCACCTGTAATTTTCTATTATTAACCAAATCAAATATAGTTCTATAGACAATAACAGGCTTGAATACCTCACTTATATCAAGACATAGTGAAAATCTTCCTTCAGAAGGCTCATGCAGAAAACTTATTCTCTGGTCTAAATGTGTCTGATATATTGCTGAAATAGTTTTCGTATACAACAATGTATTTCCAAAAGAAATCAAGGCATTAATTGGATTATCCGGTGGTCTTTTTACCCTCTTATTCATTACAAAATCATCTGGCAGAAAATATCTGAAATTATCATAAAAACGCATCCACACTTCACCCTCATATGCCATCAACTCCTTCACATCTTCTGCCTGTTCAACTGATTTTAAAAAATCACTTTTTATCCAGTCTATTGTTTCCTTAACATCTTTTTTATCGTGCTTATAATAATGATAAAGAAGTTCATAAATATTAAGTCCAATACCCCTTACTATTGGTCTGGCAATACTCATTCTGTCATCGTTATATTTACCTACCTGCTTTACCAAAAGCTTTCCACTAAGATAATGGTCTCTCGGATAATATGTACCGCTATATCCTCCATAGTAATTAAAGAAATGAACTATAATATTATTTTGTGACAAAAAGTCCAACAGCTTTGTATTAATACTAACCTCATTAAAACAAAATATTTCCTTCGTATTTTCTACTGGAATATACACATTCTTGCCATTCTTGCGAAAACATAATGAATTATCTTTTCTTGTTAATTCTCCCATTGACATTATATATCTTGTACTTCCCATAACACGCCTTTCCTATTGCATCAGATATAACAATATTCATAATATGCACATTTTTTACACTTGCTGCTGTTAAGTATTTCTGGTGGCTTATCACTTGCAATTAACTCCTGTATTTCATTAACATACCCATCAAGTTCATTTTCCAGTTCTTCTGTTAATTCAAGAATCATAACTTTCTTATCGCTTTTATTCTTTTCTACAAACTCAAGTTTTCCTTTTCTTACTATTCCCTTATTTTTTTATACTTTTAAATAATACAATAGCTGCCATTTTGCTGCTTCTACATCTGCATCCGCCTTTTTTACTTCTGTAAGATATTCTTTGGTAAGCTTATCAAGCCTTATATTGTCTATTGCAATCTCTGAATTACTTTTATCTGCCGCTTTTTCTTCGTGAATTGCCTTGCCTATCTTAACCTGCTCACTATTATCCTCCAGATTTAACCTGTTACCGTGCAGATAGCATTGTCTTTTGCAATGAAAATAATAATTAATCAATGTACCATTAACCTGCATACTAAACCTCCTTTCTACGCACGTTTTTTTTCCTATTAAATTTGTGTCAAGTGTGCGCAGCCACAAATCATACGTATAAAAAATCAGATATTAATCTAATTTTTTACTACCTCCTTATATGAATAAATCTTCATTATCCTTGAATAGCTCTTTATTTAACACTCCATTTTCATCATAATAATCTTCGCCATTTTCAATATAAAAAATATCTCCTATCTGCTCATCCCACTCCAGATTTTCAATAACCGGTTTATGATTTTCATTGTATAATTCTATTTTAAACTGATACATAAACATATTCATTTTACTTCTGATATTATGTAGTTTAACGGTCTTTTCCTGATAAAACATATGATTATCCTGCAAAAGTTCTTTATACTCTTTCCATATCTTTTTACCATCTATAACATTCTCAGGATTATTTTTATCAATAATATTTCTTGAAAAATATATCGAATACATCTGTCTGTTATCATCTATGAGTTTCATTTTATCTGCAACTTTATTAAAATCCAGCTTTCCTACTTCTTTTCTGATAAATTCATCTATATTATTATCGTTACATTGTCCCTGGGCATTTTTTAAAACTGGTATTACATATTTTTCATAATAATCATAAAAATCTTTAGAATTAAGTATTTCTCTTATTTCCTCATTCATTAAAGTATTATCAGTATCCACGCGGACATCTTGCCTGTATATTCCTTTAGCATCGTCCATATTAAAGAAATATACAACTCCATCTTTCCTGCACGACCTATTAATTCGCCCTATAAACTGTTCCTCGCTGTCAAGTCTTGATATATCTTTATATCCTATGTCCATATCTATATCTACACCTGCTTCAATAACCTGTGTTGCAACAAGAATGACTTCCTGCATATTTTCAATGTCAGCAATTATATCTTTACGTTCCTGTATGCTGCTATCGCCTGTTATTAACCTGACCGGACATTCTGCACTTTCACTTATATATGCATAAAATTCTTCTGCACTTGATTTTCTTATAAATTCTATAAGTATTCTCTTATTTTTATGTTGCAAAATGTGTTCTTCCAGCTCAGCAATTCCTATTTTTCTGTTAAGAAGTTCATAATTAACTTTCACCCTATTGGCAAACATTCTGTGATTAAAATATTTTTCTCTATTATTTATCAATCTGACAGCTTTGGCATTATTATTGGTAAGCAATTCAAGATTAGGCAGAGTTGCTGACATTATAATTATTTTTATATCTAATAACTGTGCATATGCCTTTAGAAAATTTATCATTGCTCCCCATTTGTTATTGTTGTAACTTTGAATTTCATCTAAAACAATAACTGAATGACATAACTGATGAAATCCAAATGTACTACCTTTAGACCTGCCAAACATTGTATCAAATAAAGTAATATGAGTTGATAACACTATAGGGTAATTTAAAAACTGTCTGTCCAATAATATTTTTTGATAATCTTCTATGGCATATTTCTCATCCTTATATAGATTTATATTTGAACTGTTCTTTACTTTATATGGAGTAATTGAGTTTACTACAGCTATATTTGACATAATATCCTCTTTTTGTCCAAATATTTTTTCCATAGAATTCATATTCTGTTCAACTAAAGTATTAAATGGATATACGTAAAAAATCTTTCTGCAATAGTCTGATTTTTTCAATAATTGAAAACTTAAATTAAATGCGGTATTACTCTTTCCACTTCCGGTTGGAGCTTCAAGATAGAATATCTTACTGTCTATATTGTTTTTCAGATTATATTCTGTTTCAAGAAACATTTCTGTCCGCAGTACATTTATCCCCTTAATATTTCCAATAACCGTGTCTTTATTAACTTTAGCAAGCTGTTCTTCATCTAATCTTTTAATATTCTTCTCATAATTACGTATACTTTTCTGTACGTCATTATTCTCATATTCATTTATTATGTTATCAATATTATTAACATTTCCATAATCGTTATTTTCATATCCATTCATAAATTCAGATGTTGCATAATAATCTGCTGCCACTAATAAAGAATATAAAAGCCTTGTCCACGCATACAAATAAATATTCTTTTCATTACTTTGATATGCCATTCTATTAAGCCATTCATCACGTTTTCTAAGCTTTACAACCGGCTCTTTGTATAACTCCTGTTTAAACATTTCGTACCAGTCATATGCATCTTTTCCTGAATTATCACCTTCTGTATTTTTTCCAGTCAACCCACTAAAAAAATATTCCAGATTATTCATATCACTATGATGCCTTGAAATTATATAAGAATAGATATACGCAAAGTCTTTAAGCACATCAGACTCATCCCTGTTAATTCTTCCATCACCTTTTGCTGTATTAATAATATCCAGAAAATAATCAAGATAAAAAATTGCCGATACAATAGAATGTCTGCTCGATATACTTTCAGGTGCATATTCCACTTTCCAGCTATTCTTCATTTTCAGCTTTTGAAATAAAGGATTTATCTTTCCAATATCGTGTAAAGTTACAACATTAACCGACATCAACTCAAATATATGTCTGGCTTCATTGGTAATATCACCCATATACAACTGCTCAAACTTTATAAATACTGTTTCAATATGTTTAGCTTCAACAATATTAAACCAATACTTCTGACAACGCTCTGTGTGCTCTATTAAAGTTTCTTTTTGATTTCCATCTTCTGATAGATGTGCATAACATTCGTCACCAAATTCTGTAATACTGTCTAACGGCAGCATTAAACTTTTTATATTAAACAACATTTTTCCGTCACATTCTTTACTCATACTTATCTATGTTTCCCCTTTCTCTCACTTACATAATTAATTAAAAATGCCACATCAGACAAAATGAACTTATAATAAATTCCTATTGCCTGATGTGACACCATTAACAAAATTATTAATAAAACTCTAAAATCTTATCTTCAGTTTTATAAAGCTTATGTAACTTGTCATTATTTATGTCTACTAACATATTAGTATAACAAAAGTCTGCATATTCATATAAGTTAGTGTATCCATTCAGAGCAATCGGCAATTTTTCAGCATACTTAAACACTTCTATATCATCCTCATCATCAGGCATAATTAAACTACCTGTTTCCTTTAAAAACATACTAGATATAACTGTTTCTTTTAATGTTATTTCCTCAACAACAACTTTTTCTACATTTGTAATATCTGCTGGATGATCGTTTTTACCAAGATAAGGAAAATAAACGCACTTTCCTTGTTGTAAAAATCCAGCCAGTTTCTCGACTTCTTCACAGTCAATCAGTACATATATATCCCACACTGGATTCTCTAACCATTGCTCTTTTATAATAAGATTACCGCCCTGTTCAGCACTTGCATAACCTACTGAATTATTAAATATCTGGACTTTCTTAGGTATATATCCACGTTCATTTTTAGGCACAACTGACACTTTTATATGTCTTAATTTTTCATAGAATTCAGGATAATCAACTTCTATAGGATGCCCCTTCTTTTCCTTTTTCCATTCTTTCTGTGCGTATCCACCATACCCTAATATTGCACCAAATATTCCTAACAAAGCAACCTTATGTATATGGCTATATGTAAAATAATAATAGGCATTAACTTCCGGTTTCTTAAAAAAGGCATTTCTGCCACTTAATGTAAATTTAACAGCCTCCATACATTACACCTCTTTTTGTGTAATAATATCATAAAGCTTCTCCCCTTTAATTCCAGATACAATCTTAGTTGTATGTGGATTAAAGTAAACTTCAACGTCCTTTATTCTATCTCCGATATTATTAAGTATTTCTGCAACTCCACTTATATCTATTGTATTAAGTTTATCACCTTTTTCAAAGCTTATGTACTCAGATAAGTTAGGAAGATATGTATCTATCTCTGTCTCTACAAATATTGCAAATTCATTCTCGCATCCTTCTTTAGCATTAGTTGCATAAGCTGTTGCACTTACTAAAGCAGTTCTTTTAAAGTTCTCATAATCTTCCTCTGTATATCCGTCTGTAACTCCAAGACTTACCAGTTCCTTATATGCAAGTGGGTTAATTACAAATGGATAAAAATAATGTGCTTCATCGCTTGTAATTTTTGTTCCTAATGTTGAATTCTTTGCCTCTTCATTTTTCTCGCTGTCTTTACTTGCATCTCTGAATGGAGAAAGTATCTGCTGTTCTTCTGTATTCGTTTCCTTATATTTATTAAAGCCTTGTCCAAACTGAACTGCTCCTGTTATCGAAAAGTTATTCTTTGCTTCCGCAAATGTTGCTCCAAAATTCTTAACATCTACAGCAGACATAAGATTGGTAAGAACTTCTTTAGAATTATTGCACTCTTTCAAGTCTCCAACATTAAATAATTCTTCATAACGCTCTTTTAATGAATTTGGTACAAGTGATCCATCCTTGGAAAACTTCATAGACTTAATATATAATACTTTCTTTCCCTCATCGTTCCACATTTTCTTCATAGGATACTTTAAAGCTTTATCACTTCCGTACACATCTCCATTCTGCATACTCTTTGGATAGCCTGTAAAATCTGCATTCCAATTAGCCATAATTGAAGAAATTCCTATAACTCCATATACTCTCTTATCCATATTAATCCTCATTTCTGCGCACATTTTTTATACATAACAAATTTGTGCCAAGTGCACTAAGGCACAAATTCTGCGTATGAAAAATATATTTTTCACACTAATTATTCTCCTCTGACTTCTTTGACTCGTATATAAGATTATTACTTATATATCCTGCTATTATATCATCGCTTATTACCTTTCCACTTGGAATATACGACAAAATCATTTGATAAAGATTGTTATATCTATTATTATTAATTTTTATTGCATAATTATATTTCTTATAAAATTGTTTCAATTTACTTTTTATAACATCGTCACTTGTAGCATTAATAAATGGATTTGACAATGAATGATATTTATCTTTTGATTTATTTAAAGAAATATAATATCTGACAAGCTGACCAACTGCATAATAATATTCTTTTTTACTTTCTATATGACTATGTTTTTGCTGATTAATTTTTTTACTAAGAGTATTTCTTATATCTATATAACTATCTTCTATATCTTTTATATTTTCCATATCATTCCCTCCCAAATACATATCTAATGATTTCATCAGGTTAAACTGCTTAACCGCTTTTCCCATATAACCATTAGTAATTGAACTCTTAATAATATTCATACTTACCAAATGCAGAACTCTTTGTATACCTTTACTCTGCCCCTTATAGAGCCACGCAAATATAGCATCTCTTGATAATAATATATTTCTCTTCAAAACAGCATCTGCATTTATTTTATCTTCATCTGAAAAGAAATTGCCAGACAACCACTTAGAAAATAATACTTCGTTGATTACAGCAAGCAATTCTTTCTTATAAATCCTAATGACGATAAGGCTTGTTTTAAAGATACTCTTGTATCAAGTCCTCGCTTACTTCCTGTAACATAGGGAATAAAATCAATATGTAGATGTGGTGTTGCTTCGTCTAAATGCAGATGAGCAGCAAATATTCGCAACGTAGGATTCCGTTCTTGAAATCCTTTCATGTATTCATCTAATATCTTTGCAGCAAGTTGTCCTTCCATCGTTTCTGATCCCATATTGTCTTTATCACCAATCTGAATAATAACCTCATGAAATAATTTTTCTTGTTTCCCGGAACGTATCTTTTCGTAGTAATCATCTATCTTACGATCTTTTCGAGTCTGTTTATCATTGTAACGCTTCAAGGCTTCGTCAAATAATTCATGATATACGTCTTTGATATCTTCATTACAATATTCAACATTCCAATGGGTTCTGTTCGGATCCGTATTCTTTGCATGAAATTTTCTACTGTTATGGTTCAGGGAGCCTTTCCCTGTCATAAAACTAATTGTCCTTTTCAATAAATCTCCTTTCATTCATTTTAAAACGCCAGATATGGCGATCATGTTTTGTTACTTTTGTCAAAAGTAACGCAAAAGCACTTTCGACAGCCTAACGTCCATCAAAAGTACCCTTGCGCCCTGCCGGGAGCTTTCAAATCAGCCAGTACTGTATCGGCTACACCCTACAGCAATTCTCCTTGTTTGGTATGATACAGGTGCGTGCCACGCTCCTGTTGTATATTCCCAAAACAAACATCACCATCGATAACTGGCTGTCACTCCACGCTTATCTAAATATTCCTGTCGTGCTTTCTCCTGCTCTTCCTCAGAAGGAGCCGTCTTATACTTCGTATAGAGTTCATGTCTGACTAATGCATCCAATTTTTCTTCCAAGCCATTTCGAATATCTTCTTCATACTGATCATCTGAACCCAAATGATAAAAGATCAATTTTCGAAACAGTTCATAATCAATCTGTACTTTTTTCATCACTTCACTCCTTTTTAATCAAGGTGGCAAGATTCCCTATTCTTTAAGATATGGTAATCTTGCCATCTTCCTTTACTCTTCTTGTAACATCCAGAACCATTTATTTCCTATCTTCACAGAATCAATCTGTAATTCCTTCTTCGCATTCCAAAGTGTTTTCTTTTTAATTCCTCGTTCTTCTGCTTCTTCCGCTATTTTTGCCTGTTCCATTGATCCATTTGCTAAGATCTCTTTTAAAAAATCTTTCGCACTTCGGATCTTTTGCCCTCGTCCATCACCAGACAATAAGTCCTCTGCACTGATGTCATATTTTCCAATCCAATGAAATCCTTTTTCTTTGTCTAATCGAAAGGCGATAGCATCTCCTTCCGGAGCAAGAGAACTCTTTACATGACAGATCACTCGGATTTCCGGTTCATCTTTCACTCTTCCAACAATCAATACGCTTCTTGCTGCCGCTTGAAAGTCAATAGACCCCAACCCACGATAGGATGATTTTCCATTACTATTCTTATTCATATGACCGATCAGAATAATGGCACATTGATATTTCTCTGCTAATACAGAAATTCTTTTCATCAATGGGCGAATCTCATTTGCCCTATGCATATCAACACCAGCCCCTAGAAAGCCTTGAATTGGATCTAACACTACAAGTCTTGCTTTCGTCTGTATAATCGCTTCTTCCAGCCTTTCATCTACCATTGTTAATGGCTGATCCTGGTCATCAATCACCAAGACTCTGGAACAATCTGCCCCTGCCGCTAACAATCTCGGTTTGATTGTATCACCCAGTCCATCTTCAGCTGTTTGATAAATCACATTGATTGGCTCTACGCCTGTCTCTTCGGATTTTCCTTCGCTTGTTTCACTTAATATTACTTCTCCTTTTGTTAACTTTGCAATGATCTGCAACACCACGGTGGTCTTACCCTCTCCAGGATCTCCCTGAATAATGGTGACCTTCCCGTATGGTATGAACGGATAAAAGAGCCATTCAATTTCTTCCACTTCAACCTGATCCATGTGGATCAATTTCAGGCATGGTTCTGCCTTTTTTACTTCTCTATAATTATCTTCCATTTCCACCTCCTGCCCAACCGGGCAAATCCCTGGCAAACAGAATTTAACAATTGTTGCAACAACAATTTTGTGATATACTCAAGTTGTTAAGGTGATATATCAGTTATTCTGATGATCAGGGAACTTGCTCAGATTATTTCTGGGCTTTTTCTTTTTTCCTTTTTTCATAGTTTCTTTCTTCTGCAAATGCATTTAATATCTCCAACATTGTTCGAATAGGTGTAAACAACTCTTCATCGGCATCCTCTAATGTAGTTAACCTTTTCAGTTCCTCTTCAATCCCTCGAAGCTGTTTTCTAAACTGTACTAACATCAACGGATTTCCTACTGCTGTGACTTTTTGATGTAAAACACTTTCAATGATATATTCTTGTCTCGTCTGGTATCCACAAAGCTTTACTCTTAAATCCAGCTCTTCATTTTCTTCCGGAGACATTCGAAACGCTATGGTTACATTACGCCACCGATTCTTGTTATCCCTATTTTTTTCACTCATCCAGATATTCCTCTCTTTCCTGATTTAGATTTTCCGCCATCTCTGTTTGGATTGTTGGGAACAAATGTGCATATCGATATGTGATCTCCACACTTTCATGCCCTACCCTTTCTCCAATTGCCACCGCAGAATATCCCATATTGATCAACAATGACACGTGAGAATGTCGTAAATCATGGATTCGTATTCTCTTCACTCCTGACAACTTCACACCACGATCCATTTCATGATGAAGATAGCTTTTTGAAATTTGGAATATCCTGTCATTTTCATTTAAACCATACAGCATTCCTATATACGCTTCTAATTCTTCGCTTAAAAATTCCGGCATGGTGATTATGCGATTACTCTTCACAGTCTTAGGATCCGTAATAATATCCTTCCCCTCTAATCTTTGATAAGATTTATTGATCCGGATAGTACAAGCCTGAAAATCGAAATCTGCCGGTGTCAGTGCTAACAACTCTCCCATACGCACTCCACACCAATATAGAATTTCAAATGCATAAAAGGAGATTGGCTTATCCGCCACCGCTTCAATGAACTTCATATACTCTTCTTTTGTCCAGAAAAGCATCTCTTTTGTTCTTTCTTTTCCCATAGATCCTGCCTTGCGTGCAGCATTGCTTTTCAAATCATAGAAATTAACTGCATGATTCAAAATTGCACTCAGCTGATTATGGATGGTCTTTAGATAGACCTGTGAATAGCCTTCTCCTTGTTTATTTCGATAGTTCATCATGGTGTTCTGCCACTGTCGAATATCGGAAGGTTTTATTTCCTGCAACTTCTTTTTCGAAAAATATGGGAGAATCTTTTTTTCTACAATATGCTTTTTCGTCAGCCAGGTATTATATTTGATTCTGGATTTGATATCATTCAGATAAAGATCTACAAAATCTTCAAAATACATATCCAGACTCAAATTCTCCTTTAATTTAAACGCTCTTTCCCATTCCTGGGCATCACATTTGCGTTTAAATCCCCTTTTCGTCTTCTGCTTTCTTACGCCGGTCCAGTCCTTATAATAGGTTCTTACCTCGTAAGTATTTGACTTTTGGTTTTTGATTACTGTCAAAACATCACCTCCTGCTATTTCATTTCGTTCATACCGTAAACTCGTTCTTCAAAATATTTACGGCTGATTTTTCCTTTGACAACAACGAAACCTTTTTGCTCCAATTCAGCATTTAACTGACGGATCAAACGATACGCATAGGAATCAGATACTTCTAATTCTTTCGCTACTTCTTTTGCTGATATAAGTAATTTACTAGCCATCTATATCCCTCCTTTCTTTTTTCAGTTCATTATCGAACGGTGTATATACATCATAACATTTCATTTCCGTACTGTCAATAGAATAATTTCAAAAATGAACGGTTTATTTTTATATTTCATTTTTGAACTGTTTATGCTATACTTTTAAGTAACAATCAGCAAAGGAGTGTTTTCTTATGACAGTAGGTGAGAAAATAAGAAAATTCCGGATCGATCAAGGATATACACAGAAAGAATTGGCAATCATGTCCGGCTTGAGCGAATCGGCAATTAGAAATTATGAACTTGGGAATCGTTTTCCATCATCAGAACAATTGGAAAAAATAGCGAACTCATTAAAGATCAGTCCATACGCCATGTCTGATCCAAACTTTGATACTTATGTTAGTGTCATGCACGCATTATTTGCTTTAGAGGATCAATATGGTCTGCACGCCTACCGGGATGAATCCGGCGTACCACAACTCATGTTTAAAGACAAAGGACATGATTCTTTAAATATGCTGGATAATATTGGAGCATGGGCTGATATGTACCAGAAATTCAGAAATGAAGAGATTACAGAAAAAGATTATTTAGACTGGAAAAGTCAATTCCCAGCTAAATAAAGAGAAATTATTTACAATAATATTAAAAAAGTATTGTCATTTGATTGTCAACGGACATAGAAAGAGCCAAGAAAGCCCGTA
>OAWS01001065.1_pt1 | contig 16343 bp, 16 predicted proteins | sample 1517141 | NCBI WGS metagenome assembly OAWS01 (sample SAMEA2580173, study PRJEB22360) | human gut metagenome | biome: human gut; feature: human-associated habitat; material: faeces | place: Denmark | collected 2008/2010
CCAAAATGTTTATCTTTAATTATCAATCACTGTAAACCTTTTTCAGGACGGGACAATCCCCAGAAGGTGAAGAATATCGTCACCGGCTGTCCGGTGGCTGCCGCGCCGTTGGCCAGTACGAAGGTCGCCAGCGCTTTGTCCAAATCATCGCTGAACATAATCAGCGTCTTGCCCTTAGCGTCGTGCTCGAGTGGCATCGTGGATGCTCCGGATGAACCTTTTTCGATGATGACCGTATATTTCCCCTTCTCTTCCGAGTTGCTGATGAGCCGATTGCCTGTGGTGTCGCCCCATGCTCGCGCATCTCGCGAGAATCCGGCATCGGTAGCGACTATTTCGATCCTTTCGCCTTCGGTGATTGAGTCGATCGCTTGCTTGATTTTCATAACCGGACCGGGGCATTGCAATCCGCATGCGTCTATTCTTAAGGTCTTCATGCGTTTGCTGCCGAGTCGGGTATCCGTATCCATTCGTCTGTCCATAGCGGTTGCGGCAGTCCGGGTTACGATCGGCTCGATCGCCGTCGAATAGGTCTTGTAACCACCCGACAGGTTCTTCACGTTGCGGAATCCGTGTCCTGTCAGAATTTTTACCGCCAAGTATCCGCGTAGGCCGACGGCACAATAGACATAGATGGCTTTATTGTGTGGTAATTCGCCGAGCCGGCTGCGGAGTTCCTCGAGCGGAATGTTGACCGACCCGGGAATGGCCCCGAAGGCATGCTCTTCGCGGATGCGCACGTCGAGCAGCAGGATGTCGCTGAGATCGGCTCCTGCAATCTGCCGCCATGTCACTATGGGCATTGCTCCGCTGATAATATTGTTCGCCGTATAGCCCGCGATGGCGATCGGGTCCTTGGCCGAGGAGAAAGGTGGTGCGTAAGTGTGTTCGACTTTCATCAGGTCATATACCGTGCCGCCGTTTTTGATGATTAGTGCAATCTGGTCGATGCGCTTGTCCACTCCTTCGTAGCCAACGCATTGACCTCCGTAGAGTTTGCCGCTTGCTGGGTCGAACGTGAGCTTGATGGTCAGCGGAAGTGCATCGGGATAATATCCGGCGTGCGATGCCGAATGTGTCGTCGAACTGGCATACGGAATACCGGACTGTTTGAGCCGTTTCGCTGCGAGTCCTGTCGAAGCTACTGTCATGTCGAATACCTTGGCAATGGAAGTGCCTATGGCTCCTTCGTATTTTGTCGTATTGCCGAAGACCATATTGTCGGCGGCGATGCGTCCCTGGCGGTTGGCAGGGTTGGCCAAATAGTTCAGCCACGGTTTGCCTGTCAGTGGATGCGGAAATTCAATGGCATCGCCCACTGCGTAAACATCCGTTGCCGAAGTTTGCAGGTAATCGTCTACCCAGATGCCGCCCGTTTCGCCGATCTTCAGTCCGGCGGCCTTGGCCAATGTTGTTTCCGGATGAACCCCGATAGACAGAAGAACTATATCGGTTGTAATGCTTTCTCCGGTAGAGAAGAAAACCTCGATCTTTTCGCCTTGGCGCTCGAATCGTTCGACGCTGCGTTCGAGATAGAGTTTGATACCTTTTTGCGACAGGTGCTGGTGTACATGGGCCGCGATTGAAAAATCGACTGGAGCCATCACCTGATTGCCCATTTCCACGACAGATACTTCGGCTCCCGTGCGGTGCAGGTTCTCGGCCATCTCCAATCCGATGAATCCGGCTCCGACGATGACTGTACTCCCGATTCGGTGCGAAGATATATGCTCTTTGATCCGATCGGTATCTTCGATGTTGCGGAGCGTGAATATGCCTTCGATTTCTATGCCTTTCAAAGGCGGACGCACGGGGGAAGCGCCGGGTGAAAGCAGCATTTTGTCGTAGTTTTCCGTATAGGTGGATCCGTCTGCACGGCGTACTTCGACTCGCTTTTTCGTCGTGTCGATCCCGATTACTTCGTTCTCGACCCGCACGTCGATATTGAAACGTTTGGCAAACGAAGCCGGTGTCTGCATGAACAGTTTCTCCCGTTCGGCGATCGTTCCGCCGATGTAATATGGCAGCCCGCAGTTGGCGTACGAAATGTATTTACCCTTTTCGAGCAGGAAGATTTCGGCTTTCTCGTCTGTCCGGCGAATTCTTGCCGCCGCTGTCGCGCCTCCGGCGACTCCTCCGATAATGATGTGTTTCATGTGGTCTTATTTTTTAATTCATCGAATTCCGTTAAAAATCGGATCTGTATGATTCCGACCGCGACAAAGGTGTGTTTATTTTCCGATAAAACAAATTTCCACTGGAAAATAATTCGTCCTGTTGAGGTCGATTTATTCGGAGCTGTTCGTTTTGCAATCGGCGGGAAGAAAGAATTACTGAAATAAAAAAGATGCTCTCTTGGTTTTATCAAATTAAATTTGTTAAAATGAAGGCAAAAGTTTATTTTTGTAAAGTCGGAACAGGGAAACATGACCGGAATGAAGGAAAACCAGTCAACGAAGGGGACGCTCCGCCGCCGTCGAACCAATAAACAGGTGCAGGCCGATATTCTGTCGGCTGTCGGCCGGATTCTCCAAGAAAAGGATTTTACCCATATCACATTGATGGATATAGCCCGCGAAGCCAAAACGGATCCCAATGTCGTGCTGCGGCAGTTCGGATCTTTGGAACAGGTTTTCGACTGTTACATCCGCACGATTGATTATTGGATGCACGATTTGTTCGGCAACAAAGCCTTGAAACGCGGAGAGCGTTCCGCTTTGGAAAGGATGTTCGCACGAATGACCGGTTTTCTTTACAACAGTCCGGAGATGCAGAGACTGCTGGTCTGGGAGATTACCGATGTAAACGATACGACATGCCGTGCCGCCGCAAATCGGGAAACGTACTATCGGGAAGCTTACGAAGCCTATGAACGGCAATTCGCGAGGGGGGGGGAGAAAACGCCGTTCCGGCAAATCGCATCGTTGCTGATCGCCGGTACTTATTATCTCGTCCTCCATCGGCATACTTCGACATTCGGAGATATGGATTACGATACGCCGGACGGTCCGGTCCGACTGAAAAAAGTATTGCATGAAATTCTGGATATGCTTTACGAACGGTTGGAACGGCCGCAAAGGGTAAGCGAGGCGATTCGCAGACTCAAGGAGCGGGGCGTGGACGAGCAGGTGATTCGTGAATGTTTAAAAGATCTTTAACTATTCTGTACGATGAAATGGTTTTTATGTGCACTCTGCTGTTTGACAGAGGGGTTGTCGGTTTTGCGAGCCCAGATCATGCCGGATTCCTCGGTGCAGATCTGCGCCTATTGGACTCCGGGAGACAAGTATGCCTATGAGGCTCGGGAGGAGAAGTTCAAGATAGATGATCAAGGCGATACGACGCTCGTATACCGACAAAGCGAACGGCGTGTATTCGAAATCCTTTCTCAGACCAAGGACCGTTACAAGATCCGTCTGACATACGGCGATTACATGACCACCGATAAGGAGGACCAGCTGGTGCACGATGCGATCGTGTCGGCCACGGGGCCTTGTGTCGTTGAGTTCGAGACGGATGAAACCGGTTCGTTGCTTGGTATCGCGAACCTCGAAACGCTGGTCGCACAGGCCGAGGCGTCTGTCGAACCCGCCGTGAGGGTTATGTGGGAGACGATACCTTCGGCGGAACGGAAGAATTTCCCGAAAAAGAATTTCCGCAAATATATGGCCCGTACCCTTTCCGATCCATCGGTCGTGATCAATGCCGTGAACGACGATTTGGGGCGCATGTTCTTTTTCCATGGGGCACGGCTCGATTCGACGCAGGTATACGAATTCGACGAGACGTTCGCTCCGCTGTTGGGTGGCCGGGATTCTGTGCGGGGAAAGACTTCGTTCTGGATTGACGGCAGACAGACAGATTCATACAGTGCCGTATGCAATACTTATACGGAAGCGGACGGCAGCAAAATGTTGTCCGCGACACTCGGACAGTTCGTGACGGCGTTCGGCGGAGAAAAGGCGATGACGCAGGCTATGAGAGACTCCATCGCCTCGGGAATGAGCGGCATCCGTTCACGGATGGAGCAGTTTTCTTCAGAAGAGATCCATTTGGATACAGGTTGGCCCCTGCATCTTTTTTTTGAGCGCACGATTTACATCGACAGAGATTTGGAACCGATGGCTGCGGCCATAGTGCGGCGTACGCTGGACATTATTGTCGAAGAAGAGCAAGAGGAAGAAAAACGGTAATTTGATTGTCATGAAACAGTTTCTGCTGTTGCCGATCCTGCTTGCTGCAGTAGCATCCGTACGGGGAGCATCGCTTGTCGAGGGCCGCATTTATCTGAAAAACGGCTCCGTCATCGAATGTGTCGGGGACGACCGGCTGCAGTTACCGAAAAGATTCGGGAAATTGACCATCCTCCGCGATGCTTTCCGGAAGACGAAAGCCAAAGAAATTTTCCAATCCGGAGAAATCGACTCCGTAGTCTGCTGGCATGCACAGTCTCCGGAACATATCCGCAAGTTCATTCCGGCGGAGAGTCCGGGGTGGATGTGGGTCTATCTCGAAACACCGCACATTTGCGTATGCATCTATTCGGAAAAAGGGTATGGCATCGATTCGAACGGAGGTATTCAGGTCTGGCAGAGGCAGGGAACTTTCAGCCAGTCGCGCACGGCCTACTACCTGAAAAAAACAGGCGAGAAGGAGTTCCTGACCGTTGGTGCCGCAAATCGGAATACAAAAGACGTCTTCCGGGAACGCATCGCCCGTTATGTCGGCGATGATCCCGAACTTGCCGAACGTATACGGTTGTCGAGCGCCATCCGCAGCAAAACCATACAGTTGCTGCGCGATTACGATCCGACGAAATATTGATTCAACTTATAAATTTAAACATTATGAAACGGTTTTTACTTTGTACTGCAACTGTGTTGGCCATGTTCGGCAGCATTTCCCAGGCTGACGCCAAAGATCCGGAAGATCAGGAATTCCGGCACGTAGTCGTAACTCTCAAGTCCGGGGAAAAAGTAGAAGGCTATCTCCATCGGGGATGGCATGCGGAGGGCGCTCTGCTGAAACAGGAGAACTATTCGTTCAAAATCACCAAGACGCCCGATGACAAAGAGCCCGTCAAATATACGGCCGATGACGTAGAGAGTGTCGAATATACAGAGACGACGGAGGAAAATCCGGACGGCATTCGCTGGGAGGCCCTCGATATTGCTGCTCCAGGACTCACGAATCGTTACCGCACTTATCACAGACTGGTTTGTGTGAACAAGGCCGGAGCGAATGCAACGACCTATTGGTGGAAGACGTGGACGACGGAACGAGTAGGTAACAGAGACCGCAGGGTGCTGACAACCATATACGGCATACGTTTCCACAATGATCCCGGCCGAATCGTCTATCCGTATATGTATGTCGGTACGATGTTGATGGACAAACTGCATCCCGGGCTGAAGGCATTTTATAAGAAATGGTTTAAAGGTGCCGAAGGCAAAATACGTAAAAAAGAGGCCGAAGAGAACGACGCATGGATACTCGATATGTACGATGCGTATCTGGCAAGCCGGCCCAATGAATGATGATCGATATTCAAATATGCTGAAAACATGAAAAAACTACTGGCGGTTTGGGCGCTTTTACTGGCAGCTGTTTCCGCGAATGCCGCAGATAAGAAATGTCCCGGAACCGTTCATTTTCTGGACGGCCGTACGCTGGAATGTACCAGCATTACGATTCCCGGATGGATCGATGCCGAAGTGTCTGTCCGGGTGCTTTCCGATGGAAAGAATCAAGCCAGGACGTTGGCGGCCGTGGAAATCGCTTATCTTGAACTTTGGCCGGAAAAGAATCCCGAAGCCAAAAACGAACTTTATTGCGTCCCGTTCATCAAGGAAAAAGGGAAAAAGAAGATTCCGGCAGCCCGATGGCTGGTACCGGAATCTTCGGGCAGGCATGTCGCCTTCTTTACCCGTTATCAGACTTACAAAATGTCTAATAAAGGGCTGGTCGGGATTGTAAACCCCAAATTGAATGTAACCGAACCGAGTGCCTATTTTTGGAAATCGGACGAAAAGAGCCCCGTATTCCTCGGCCAGTATCTTTTCTTTCAGAATTCGAACAAGAAAATGATTGCGCTGGTAGAACGCTATTTTGAGGATGATCCTGCCATGTTGGAGCAAATTCGTCAGCGACGTTGGCTCGGCAAAGGAGGCGGGGTTGCGGCGCTGTTTGCTTTCGTTGCGGAGCATTACGTCCCGCAACAGGAGCAGGAGTAGCGGTCGAATAGCATTGAATTGCCATGAATAAGTGCCCGATACTCCTCCTTTTCGTTTTCATGGTGACGGCATGCAGTCCGGAAGGAGAACATGCTCCGTTGCCATCGGAACCGGATGCCATAACCCTTGCGCCCGGTACGCCGTCCGTTAAGGAATTTCCGGCAATGGGCGGTTTGTGGGAGCTGCGATTCTCTGCGACGAAAGCATGGAGTGTTGTGCCGGCCGATCCGGTCCATGCGGAATGGTACCGGATCGAACCGGCGGAGGGAGACGACGGTAATGGGACGGTAAAGGTAACCGTATTGCCGAATATTACCACAGAAAAACGAAGCGCTGAAATAATCATCCGCTTGGGGCGGGCGGAACAGAGATTGTCTTTTGTGCAGCATGCTTCGGATATGGAGCCGTGCGGTGAAGAAGAGGTGCGCCGTTTCCTCGAAAAACTTTATCAGGATACCGGCGGTGACAATTGGCGCTTCCAGGAAAACTGGTGCACGGACAAACCTTTGTCCGAATGGGGATCTTCTGTCAAATACGAAGACGGGAAACTCTCGCTGATTCTCGGCGAAAACAACCTGCACGGAAAAATCGACTTGTCGGGGTGTACGGCGTTGGTGTCGCTTCGCTGCGCGAAAAATTCGCTGACGGAGATTGATGTTTCCGGTTGTCCGCTGTTGGAGGAACTGGACTGTACGAACTGCGGAATTTCCGGTCTGGACGTTTCCGGCTGTTATTCTCTCCGGCGGCTGCTCTGCGGTTACAATAGTCTCACGGAACTCGGTCTGTCGTCCTGTCCTTACCTGACGGAACTGAATGTTCCTTATAACGGGTTGGGGACATTGGACATTTCGTCATGTATGGCCTTGACGGACTTGAACTGCGCCGAAAACCGGTTGGAAAAGTTGGACATGGCAGGACGGGAAGGCCTTCGGATGCTTTTCTGTTATGGCAACCGACTGTCCGTACTGGATTTGTCAAAATGCTCCTCGCTGACGCTTGTGAACTGTGGGGCGAATGAACTGACCCGGCTCGATCTCTCCGGCTGCGAAAAACTCGGCCGGCTCTATTGTTACGACAATCGGCTCGAAACTTTGGACCTGTCTGATTTTGCGCCGCTACTCAGTGAGCTATATTGTTATGGAAATCGGCTGACCGAATTGGATCTGTCCGGAACCGATCGGCTTTCGCAACTCGAATGCTCCTACAACAATCTGCAACGCCTCGACTTGACAGGCTGTAAATCGTTGCGTATCGCGGGATGTGCGCGAAACGCATTGCGCTCGATAAGCCTTTTCGGTTGTGAAATGCTCGGACAATTGGATTGCTCGGGCAACTTGCTGGAGAATATCGATATTTCAGCTTGCCCGTATCTGACCGAATTGATCTGTACTGATAACCTGATTTTATCGGAGATACCGGAGTCGTTCGATCGACTGACTCTTTTCGAACATGATATTCGATACGAATACAGTGTGGAAAAAGATGCTGTCACGGGGCAAGAAAAAATCGTTTATATGGATCGGGGTAAGGGATGGTGGTACTCCGGAGAGCCGGATAAAGGATATCACGGCCGCTGATGTTTTTATTTGAAAAGGACGGGCGAATCGGTTGAGAGCTAAAGGTTATCGACTTTTCGGGTTTATTCGTATCTTTGCTTTCATGGACAGGGGCGAGATTATCATTTATCTGTTGATTTATATCTATTTTTTTACAGATTGAGTCTAAAATAGAAATGATTCTGTCTTGTTCAGGTAGCGGTGGAATCTTAATGCTTAGCTTGGACAACTCATTAAATGTTATTTGCGGGAATGTACCAGAACGAGTCTCCGCTAACATTTGAAGTTCTGAAATAATCTTATCAGATTGAAGAAAGTAGTAGAGGTATTTGGACTTGACAATATTTTTATTTCGAATAACCATTAATTTGGTCGATGCAATATAATTGATTGGGGCGAAATCAATGTATGCATAGCGTTTGTTTTGTGGACGAATTTCGCTATATAATATATCGCCTTCTTCAAAAGTTTTTTTAAATTGACCTTTCAGATTCTCATTAGGAATATAAATGTGATTTAATACTTTGCCTTCTAATACATCAGATGTATTAATAAGAACAACTTGTTGAGCATTACTGTTGTATGTATTGGAAATTGTATCGCACACATCTCCTATTGTGCATTGCCTCCAGGTCGTATTCATATATTGTTTTTCTAATTTATATATTTCCGATGTGAGATTTTGACATTGCTTTGATTGACCATTGCATAGTGCATTGTTGTGTCGATTTTGACGTGCCCTAATAGCTTTTGTACCTGTTCGATCGGCATCCCTTTATCGATGGCCATTGTAGCAAGTGTTCGGCGGAATTTATGCGGATGAACTTTGTGAATCGAAACTTTGCGGCCGAGCTGGCGGAGCCGTAACTCCACTCCGCTAATTTTAAGCCGATTATGCGGCTTAGCGATGGATACGAAGAGTGCCGGATTGTCATCTGTCCGGCTTTCGAGGTATTGTTTCAGATGAATTTTTGTGCGGGCGTTGAAATAGACTTCCCGTTCTTTGTTGCCTTTACCGAAAACGATGCACTCGCGTTCGTGAAAGTCTATATCTTCTCGATTAATTTTTACCAGTTCGCCGACGCGGATGCCGGTAGACGATAGCATATCTACGATTGCCAGATCTCGTATATGGGTGCAGTTGTCACGCAAAATTTCGAGATTTTCATCAGATAGCACCTCTTTAATTAAGGAGCCTGTTTTAACTTTATGGATGCGTCTCACCGGGCTTTTAAGGATATAATCTTCGTCTTCGAGCCATGCGAAAAAGCTTGAGAAAATTCTGCGGATATTGTCTATGGTAACTTTTGACGATTGGTTATTCGATTGGTATGATGCAAGATAACATCGTAGATCGGTCGTTGTTATATCGACGATATTCTTGTCGATCTGCCGTAACATATATTCAATAGTCGAAGCATAATATTTTAGTGTTTTCTCGGAGCATCCCTCGACTCGCTTGGCTGATATAAATAGCGTTTGCAGTTGAGAATTAGCCTTGATTCGCGCTTCGCTATCCGGAAGCTTTTCTGCGATGACAATATTTTGCAATGTGCGATTCAGCACGTTACATAAGATGCTCATTTGATCTGCCGTAATGACGGTACGCATCGCGGTTTTAATTTCGTCAATTAGTTTTTCTTTCATGGCTGCGTTTGTATTATTGAAATTGATAAAGTTACGCAGTCCATTGAAATACACACAAAGATAACCGATAAATGATAATTTAGCAAGCTAATCGAGGGAAACCTCCTCAACGGAGAGCTCGCCGGACATGAGTTTGGGTAAAAGGGTGTCACGAAGAGATGATAATATCTGATTTTCATTAGAAACCTTGACAATTTCAGCAAAATAGGAATTAACAATTTTTGAATATTGCATAATGATATCTTCAGGAGGAACAATAACCTTAAATCTATCAATATCTGCTTTGCCTAAATGACTAACTGTTGTCCCAACTTTATAACTCTGTACAAATGCTAATTTAGGATAAACAAGAGAATAAATATAATATTTACTCACATAGTCATATTTGGGGACAAACTTACATAATCGTTGATTTAATACACCTTTTTCGCCTCGCCAGATATGCGGAATAAATTCAGCATCCATTCCTGCGATAATGTCCCCACACTCTACATATTCTGTATTAGGTAACACTTCTTTTGTATAATATTGAGGAGTGTATGTTTTCAAATCTCGAATCCGAATTAATGGTAATCCTTGTTTTTTATCGTTAAACAACGCAGATTTATATGGGGCTCCATAGATTACATCAATATAGGAGTATATTGTTCCTGTACTCCATCCCTTCGGAATTAGTCCTAACTCTGAATCAACGAATTTTCCGCCTTTGAATGGTTCAAAATCCACAAACCACGACTTAAACAGCGCTTTGGCCTGCTCCTCTAAATTAGGATTACGCAGTCAAATAAAACAAGCCGAGGATTTTGAGGAACTGGCAAAGGTGATGCAAAATGCCTACTTTGTTATATCGACATTCAACAATGAACGTTTGATTCGGCAGAGCGGAGCCTTTTTGCTTTCGGGTAGCATTAATATTCAACTCAATAAATCTGATTACGGCGCCAGTCGGATCGAAAAGAGCAGTTGTTCTTTAAATAGCCAGTTTGCGAGCGAAAGGATAATCATACCGGCCGGAAGTAAGGAAAGCCTTTTAGAAGAATTGAATTTCTACAATATAAACCAAGGGGCTTTATTTCCGGAGTTGGAGCATCAGATGGCATATATCAAATATAGTATGTGTAAATCTAATGTCAGAAGCGCTTCATCTTTTGAAAAGATAGATTTTGATGCAATAAAAGCTGAAGAATCGAAGGAAGGTGTTGAGATAGCTGAATCCGTAGTGAAAGAAGAGTTAGTTGATAAGGCTATTTATGATATCGTATCACAATATATTTCAGATGATGCTATAAAACAGAATGTTCTTCGAATTATTACACGGCAAACCGAATATATAGATTGGGCCAATAAGGAAGCGACCATTAGTGATTTGAGACGTAAAATCAAACGAAGCCTGTCTTTACAATCTATTAGTTCTGATGTCGCAACGCAATCTGCGCGTAATATGGTATCACAGCTTGTTAACTTGTATGTGAAAAAATAACAATTATATGCACTTCACCGAAGATGATTTTGAAAACGCCATTCTAGAGTTGTTTCGAGAGCAATTAGGTTATGATTATGTGTACAGTCCCAATGTGATACGCGACTATGCAGAACCGCTTTACGTGGAGGTACTGGAGGCTATGTTGCCGCAGATCAATCGTGGTCTGCCACAGGCCGCTATTGACGAAGCCATGGTGAAGATTCGAACTTATGAGGGTGGAACGTTGGTACAGAAGAATGAATTGTTCACGGATTACTTGCAAAATGGCGTAGCTGTCAATTATTTCGATGGCCGCGAGCAATGCTCTGCAAATGTCCGGCTTGTCGATTACGATTCACCGTTACATAATCGGTTTACGATCGCTAATCAATGGACGGTCGATGGGCACTCGGTAAGGCGTGCGGATATGATCGTATTTGTCAATGGATTGCCGCTGGTGGTGGTCGAGCTCAAATCGCCCTCGCGTGAGAATACGGACGTGTCGGAAGCTTATGCACAATTGCGTAACTATATGCAGGAGATTCCGTCTCTCTTTATTTATAACGCTTTTTGTGTGATGAGCGATCAGGGGATGACTAAGGCGGGGACGATCACGGCGGGTGAAGACCGTTTTATGCAGTGGAAGACGGTAGATGGGAGTTATGAGGATACCCATAGCGCGAATTTCGATGTGCTTTTCGCGGGAATGTTCGAAAAAACGCGGTTTGTTGAATTGTTGCGGAATTTTATTTGTTACTCGAAAGACGGTAAACAGCGCGTTAAGATATTAAGTGCTTATCATCAGTTTTATGCCGTACGCAAGGCTGTGCTTTCGACGGTCAAAGCAGCTGAGACGGATGGTCGGGGTGGCGTGTTTTGGCATACGCAGGGCAGCGGAAAGTCATTGTCGATGGTCTTTTTCGCCAAGCAGTTGCAGCAGGCGATGTCGTCGCCGACGATTGTCGTGCTGACAGACCGTAACGATTTGGACGGCCAGTTGTACCGGCAGTTCGCTTGTTGCAGGGATTTTTTGCGTCAGACACCCGTGCAAGCCGAAAGTCGGGCTCATCTTCGGGAATTATTGGCGGGACGCGAAGCGAACGGTATCTTTTTCTCGACGATGCAGAAATTCGAGGAGAGCGAAGAACCGCTTTCGATACGACGAAACATAGTCGTTATGGCCGACGAGGCGCATCGCAGTCAATATGGATTGGAGGAGAGGGTCCGAATGGTTACGGATGCTGACGGGGTGATGCAGGCCAAAGTTGTAATCGGCGCGGCGCGTCTGGTGCGTAATGCGTTGCCGAATGCTACCTATATCGGGTTTACCGGAACGCCTATTGCGCAAAAAGATCGGTCGACACGCGAAGTATTCGGCGATTACATCGACGTGTACGATATGACGCAGTCGGTGGATGACGGTGCGACACGGCCGGTATTTTACGAGAGCCGTGTAATCAATCTGAAACTCGACGAGCAGACGGGTAAGGCGATGATAGTAGCCTATTCGCGGCCGATAGCGATCAAGATTTACCGTCGGATTCTCGAAATGCGCCCGGTATGGGGTGACAAGCTGGCTGTTGTGATGACTTCCGGTAATAAAGATCCGGAAGACTGGCGGGCGATTATCGGAAATGATTCCCACAAGAAAGAGTTGGAGAAGAGGTTCAAAGACAACGACAGCTCGTTGAAAATCGTCATCGTAGTTGATATGTGGCTTACGGGTTTCGACGTACCTTCGCTTTCGACGATGTATGTTTATAAACCGATGTCCGGACACAATCTAATGCAGGCTATTGCTCGTGTGAATCGTGTGTTCGGGGATAAACAAGGCGGTTTGGTTGTGGATTATGTGGGTATCGCTTCGGCGTTGAAGACGGCGATGAACGATTATACATACCGTGACCGCAAAAATTATGGTGATACGGATGTGGCTAAAACCGCCTATCCGGAGTTTCAAAAGAAACTGGACGTTTGCCGTGATCTGATGTATGGATTCAATTATGGCGCTTTCTTCGGTAAGTCTGATTTGGAGCGGGCGAAAGCCATCAGCGGAGGTGTCGATTTCATGCAGTCCCCTGAGCGGATGGAAACGAAAAAACTCTATATCAAAGAGGCGCTGCTGCTGCGGCAGGCATTGTCGCTTTGTCAGAGTTTGCTGAATTACGAGCAGCGTATCGAAGCTGCCTATTTTGAGGCGGTGCGCACATTACTGACGCGCGTGGAGGGCAAGGGTAAGATTTCGTTCCGTGAGATCAACGGGCGTATTAATGAATTGCTCAAGCAGAGTATCAAGAGCGAAGGGGTAATTAATCTTTTCTCCGATATTAAGGAGGAGTTCTCTTTGTTCGATCCGAAATTCCTTGAAGAGGTTGCCCGGATGAAGGAACGGAATTTCGCCGTAGAATTATTGCGTAGGTTGATTGCAGAACAGGTACAACTATATCAGCGAACGAATACGGTACGAGCCGAGAAGTTTTCGGAAATTCTGTCCGATGCCATGAGTCGCTATTTGAAAGGGATGCTGACGAACGAAGAGGTTATCGAAGAATTACTGAAAATAGCCCGTGAGATCGTTTTCGGCGAAAAGGCCGGCGAGTCGCTTAATCTGAACAGCGAAGAACTTGCCTTTTATGATGCGTTGACCAAGCCTGAGGCTGTAAAAGATTTCTATTCCAACGATCAGTTGATCGCTATTACACGTGAGCTGACGGATGCACTCCGGCGTAACAAAACGATCGACTGGAATATGAAGGAGAGTGCTCGTGCCGGAATGCGGCGTATTGTCAAACGGTTGTTGAAAAAGTATGATTATCCGCCTGCAGGGCAGGAAGATGCTTTGAATACGATTATGGAGCAGTGTAAGAAGTGGAACGAAAATAATTGAATGGGATAGCTATGGGTAAGTTGGAAGAGTCGTATAGAAGAGTTGCATAATGATTTTGCAAGATAAGTAATACGCGCCTGTTAACTCTGATTAGATAACAGGCGCGTATGATTATTTTGTAATGTCTAATTCCTTTTGGAACTGCTTTGCTTTTTGCCGGATATCTTCTGCTTCCTGCTTTCGGATAACGCTACGTTGTTGATTCTCGATTGCTTCCCGGACGGCTGTTTCGTAACGCTCAACTTGTTGCCGGAGCGAGCGACGGTCTGCGCGGCGTTCGGAATCGTAGAAGAGGGCGTTCAGGTTGCGCAATTTTTGCTCGTCGATGTCGCCCATCATTTGAACGTAACGGTATTTCAATTCCGTATCACGCAGGTTGGCAATACGGTCGTATAATTTAGTAATATGGATGCCGCCGCAGAGAATCACGATGAAAGAGATCGCCATATAGAGTAGTGCCCACGAGGTGTTGAAGTCGATGACGTGGATATGCCGTTGGGCTGCGGGTTGCGCAGGATGAGCGACGGCCGCAATAATTTTCTCGGTATGGTTTTCAGTCTCTTTTCCGATAGTTGTAATGCGGTCTGCAAGTTCCATGCGTACCCGTTCGACATTCGTGCGGGTGAATTGGGCCGTTTCGAGCAGTCGGGCGATTTTATCATCCGTTGTTACTGGAGCTGGGGCGGATATGTTGCGGTCGTCTATTCTGCGGCTGAGGGAGGTGAGTTGTTTTCTCAGTTCTTCGAAAAGTTCGATAATCGTGTTCGTGTCCATAAATAATAGGTATTGTCGATTAAAGTCGGTGTTGTTTTCTCTTTTTGCGCAGTCGTTCCTGAAGGCGCCGTTCTTCGTCCGCATCGTAGACCGGTTGCAGAAGATCTTCGAGCAGGTGACTGAACGATGCGACCGGATTGCTTACAGAACCGCGTTCGTTTGCGGAGAGTGCTTGTCGGCGGTTCAGGCTCAGCGCATGGTCGATTTTGGAGAAACTGAACTGCCGGTCGATTTTCGAACCGTTGAACAGGTAGCCGTTCCTGGCGAAGATGACGCCTTGTACGTCGGATGTGCCGCCGCGCATCCGGAACTCGGTAGCGATCCCTTCGTGCCGCAGCGCTGCCGTCAACTCCGGCCAGTCGCGGCAGCGGGGTACGGCGTCGCGCAGCGCGTGGAAAATTTCATATTTCGTTTTGTCCGGTTCGCGCAGGCGGTGCTCCTTGACATTCTCTTTGCCCGATGCGAAGTAGAGCCCATGCCGGACGGTCAGCTCCTTGCAGAGTCGCTCCGAACGGTAGCGGTCGTTGCGGTCGGAGACGGTACGGCCGTCGTTGTCCACCCGGTTGAAAAGGATATGCAGATGGGGATGTTCCCGGTCGCGGTGGCGGGCGATGATGAACTGCGTGTTTCGGATGCCCATGCCGGAGAGATACTCCGCGGCGATTCCGACCATCCGCCTGTTGTCGAGCCGTGCGGCGTCCTGTGCCGAAAAGGCGAGGACGATGTGGCCGACGGGCTTCGAAAGATGCGGATTCAGTGCCGCCTGCATTCGGAAGCTGCGGACGATGGAATCCCGGTCTTTCATCCGGACGCCCAGTCCGGCGAGCAATTCGGCGTCTTTTCCTTTGTCAAGGACGTAATCGACGGCTCCGCCGAACGAACCGCCTTTCGATATTTTGGCAATCATGGTTATTCGTTAATTTGATCTATTAGCGTATCTATCTTTTCGATCAGAGCTGTGCACTCCGCCGCTGCCTGAACATATCCGGCGGAGTTGGCTTTTCGGGCGAGCTGATTGAGGTTGTTGGCCATACCGGCGAGCTGCCGCAGCAGGGTCATCTGTTCTGCCGTGAGGCGCTGGCGGACGACGCTCCTTGAGAGCGCCGTCCGGGCGTATTCGGCCCAGGTGAGACCTGCCGCCCGCGCCTTGCCGCGCAGGGCGTAGTAGTCTGCTGCGGCCATCTTCACGGTCAGCCGCTCCTTGAGCTTTTCGCTTGCGGATTTGGGCGGACGTCCGCCTTTGGGATTCTTTTTCATTATATCCATTTGAGACCAGCGGGATGAATCTGCAAGGGTTTCGGGGCACCCGAAACATAAACTTGCTCTCTTAAAACCCGGAATGTTACTCCGCGGCGGCCGATGTCAGTTTTTGTCCGAACATCTCCATTTCGCGGCCGATGACTGTCTCGGAGAACTTGGCGTAGTGGCGCGTCATGTTGGTGTTCGAGTGGCCGAGAATCTTGGCTAGAACGTCAATCGGCATGCCGTATTCGACGGCCATGCAGGCGAAGGTGTGGCGGGCAACGTGGGTGGTCAGCACTTTGTTGATGCCGCACACGGCTGCTATCTCTTTCAGGTACGCGTTCATCTTTTGGTTACTCGGCGTAGGGAGCACCCGTGAGCGTGCGACGCATACTTCGTCGTGCTCGTAGCGGCGCAGGATTTCGAGTGTGGCCGGGAGTAGCGGGATACGGCTCATCACGGAGGGCTTCTCGCGGGGCTTGTGAATCCACCAGCGGCCTTCCGCGTCCTGCGAGAGGTGCTCGCGGCGCCGTGCCGCCACA
>OAWS01001074.1_pt1 | contig 16266 bp, 10 predicted proteins | sample 1517141 | NCBI WGS metagenome assembly OAWS01 (sample SAMEA2580173, study PRJEB22360) | human gut metagenome | biome: human gut; feature: human-associated habitat; material: faeces | place: Denmark | collected 2008/2010
GGATAAGTTGGCCAGCGGCTCGTCCAGCAACAACACTTCCGGCTCGTTCACAATGGCTCGGGCAATGGCCACACGCTGCTGCTGTCCACCCGAAAGCGAGTTGACATCGCGGTACTCATAATCGGTCATGCCCACCATTTTCAAGGCAGCCTTTACTTTTTTAAGTACCGTATCCTTTGGCATCTTTTTCAGTTTCAAGCCAAAAGCAATATTGTCATACACATTCAGATGAGGGAATAAGGCATATTTCTGGAAAACTGTATTAACAGGACGCTTGTGAGGAGGAGTCTGGGTAATCTCCTCCCCTGCAATACGAATCACCCCTTCCGAAGCGGTCTGAAATCCTGCTATCAGGCGCAGCAAGGTCGTCTTACCGCATCCTGAAGGGCCCAAGATGGTTACAAACTCTCCCTTTTTGATGGATAAATTGATATTATCCAAGGCTGTTTTTTCACCAAAAAACTTTGATACACCCTTTACCTCTATAATAGGTTTAATTTCACTTTGCATCATTTCTTGAAAATTAGTTCGCAAAGTTACATATTAATTCATTTCACAAGGCATATCACCCTTATTTTTCTTCCTTATTTTTAATTACTCCAATAGAAACAAGCCATTTTGAATATTTATTCATCGCTCCTGTTTCAACCCGGAGAAATACATTTCCAATAGTTTTCTGGCTGCCGAGAAAGACGTGGCTCGTCCTTCCAGCACATCCTTTTCCTGCAAGGGAAGCAAGGAAGCAATTTCCGGATTCTGATAGAAGCTGTCGCGCAAATGCTCATTGATGGTTTCATACATCCAGTATTTGGCCTGCTCGTTCCGACGGTGTTCAAAATAACCGTTCTTGCGGACGAAGTCGATGTAGGCATACACCATATCCCAGATTTCCTTGACACCTATATTATAGAATCCAGAATACGTCAGCACCTGAGGAGTCCATCCGGATTCGGGAGCCGGAAAAAGATGAAGCGCATTACGGAAATGCGTAGCCGCCAACTGTGCCTTCTCTACATTGTTTCCATCGGCCTTGTTGATAATGATACCATCAGCCATCTCCATGATACCGCGCTTGATGCCCTGCAACTCATCGCCCGTACCGGCCAGCTGAATCAGCAGAAAGAAGTCTACCATGGAATGCACGGCAGTTTCACTCTGGCCTACTCCCACAGTTTCAACAAAGATTTTATCAAATCCGGCAGCTTCACACAAGATGATGGTTTCACGGGTCTTACGGGCCACACCGCCCAATGAGCCAGCCGAAGGACTGGGACGAATAAAGGATTTAGGATGTACCGACAATTTTTCCATTCGGGTCTTGTCACCCAAAATACTTCCTTTGGAACGTTCACTGCTGGGGTCTATGGCTAACACGGCCAACTTCCCTCCTTTTTCTTCGAGCACATGCAGTCCGAACACATCAATCGACGTACTCTTTCCGGCACCGGGCACTCCGCTGATACCGATACGGATAGAATTACCCGAATAAGGAAGGCATTTTTCAATGACCTCCTGTGCCAGAACCTGATGTTCCGGCTTGACACTTTCTACCAGCGTGACCGCTTGGCTCAGCATGGTCACATCGCCTTTCACGATACCTTCCACATACTCGGCAGCAGAATACTGACGACGTTTGGGCTTCTTTCTCAGATTCAGATAAGGATTAACAATGGAGGGTTGTTCCACTCCCTGGTTCACAGTTAACCCCTTATAAGCTTCGTTGTTTTCGGGGTGTTCCATAAAAGTTTTTATTTTTCGGACGATTTCAGCCGGGCTTTCACACGGATGGTAATCATCGATTGGTTAGGATCATCGGTAATCATCAGGACACGGGGCGTACCTTTCACACGGTGAAGGTTCTGTGCCAGCACAGTAATCTTCATCTTAGTCGATTCACCCGGTTTCAGCACTCTCTTTTTCAGTTTCAGGGCCAAAGCCATGCTGAACACCTGCATATCCTGAATATTCAGGTCAGAGCGACCTGTATTTGAAATGACAATCGTCTGTGACTTCTTTTGGTTGGGTTTCAAATCCACAAATTCCAGTTCCTTAGCCGACAATGTAATCTGAGGAGGGTTGTTTTTCTGCTGTTCGGTCAACTTGGAGAAGTCAGGCAACAGAGCCACAGATACAGGTATTTCATTCTCACTGCCGACTTTATCACCCGGGAAGCGGGACAAATAGACAGATGCACGTGTAATACTTAATTTCGGCAATTTCTCAGAATCCAGTGTCACCAGAATCTTTCCGGTCTTTCCACGTCCCAGTTTTTCGGGTACTGCTTTAGCCTCCAGATAAGGAGGAAGGTGCATCAGCACAGGTGAATAAGCCTTGTTGGAAGTATTGGCCACCAACAACTCAATAACCGGACGGTCTCCCTTATTGACCGATTTAAAATTAAGTTCTTCCTGATTCAAACGAATGGCACCGATGGCATAAGGATGCGTAAAGGAATAGTTCTTGGCATCGGCTGTCACCTCTCCGTTAAAGTCCAGATAAATGGGCAGAGAAGCTGCATTGCAATACACACCCACGTCTTTATAGAAATGCCCGATGGCTTCCGCATCGAACACCACCGTAATCTTTCCTTTTCCTCCGGCAGGTACAGGTTCTTCTGTCCATTGTGCCTTGGCACATCCACAAGAGGTCGTCACATTGGATATAACCAGCGGCTTGTCTCCCGTATTGGTAAACTGATAAGTCACGGTTGCCGGAGTGCGCCACAACACGTAGCCCAAGTCCTTAGTAGTCATATCAAAGGATATTTTAGGCTGAGCCCATAAGGACATGCAAGCGACAACACACAAAAAAAGAAGGGTATATATTCGTTTCATTGATTTTATTCTTTCTAAATTACGGAAACAAAGATAGGGAGAAAACGGAAACAAGCAAAATCAAGTCTGAAAATTTATTTTCTCCATAACCTCAGAAATTTGTAAAAATGTCCGAACCGGAATCCCGGCCCGGACGTGATTTTATTCGATATATAATGTATATCCTTCCGTATGACTGCCAAACTCAGGAGCGTATACCGACCGTATTTCCGATGTACCTGCCTGATATACTCCCGAACGGTCTACATGCACTTCATATTCAATGACGTAGGTTCCTTTCCGCAAGTGATCCATAAAGAAGGTCGTCGCCGCATCACCACTTACCCGATACCGTCCCAAGCCATCGGACCATTCGTAGCCTGAGATTTGCCGCACTGGTTCCATACAAGCCGCACGTTCGTCTTTCAGACATACAAAATCCATATCCCGGTCGGCACGGAGAGTCAGGCGCACCGTCAGCTTATCGCCAACCTGCAACTTTTCTTTGGCAGACAAGGTCTTACCTTTATATATATACTCACGTGAAACTTGCAGACCCTTTCCTTCAAATGCCTTCACACGGTCCATATCTTCCAGATATTGTGCATACACGGCACCCCATCCGGCAGCTTTTCCCGTATGACTTACGGTCAGCGTCTTCACCTCTGCCTCCGCTCCACTTAATGTATGACTGATACAGCCCAGTCCGTCTTTCGGAGTTTCCAGTGTAACATTGCCTGCCACCGCCTGCATCTGTCCGGACTCCGTCAATGCCATGCCATCTGACAGCAAGGCATACACCGCATCCGCCGTAGCCAATGGTGTATTCCAGCACTGCACCTGCTTTTGCTTCAGCAACCAGCGTTTCATTTCCTCCAGCATCTTTTCATCCTTCTCCACACACTGAATAGCCTCCATGGCAGCCACCTGCGTCGGAATGCGGTAACCGTTCCATGCGTATCCGGCTTTCGGCGTATCAAAATAACGTCCCATTTCCGGTGTCACTACCGTATATTCCTTAATCGAGCGTACCAGTATTTCTGCCTGCGTACGTTTTCCCTGTGCCTGCAGAATCCTGGCAATCAATGCCTTCTCATAAATGGAATAAGTAGCAGAACGGTTTTCCAGTTTGGAGGTTATGTATTCCTTTGCTGCCTTGTTTACTTTTTCTCCTGCCATCGCATCCAGTGATGCAATATACAGATACCTCACCGCCAGCTCACTTGGCCATTGCGGGCTTTTGTTACGAGCCTCGTTTTTCTTCAGGTTCTCATATTCCTGACAGAAAGCATTTTCCAGGTAATTCAGACCTTTCAAGTACATGCCAGCCACTTGCGCATCCGCCATGATATGCATGGATTTCAGTCGGGCCAGCAGTTCCACCACCTGCGTAGTAACCAACCGGCTTCCCTGCATGCCGTTGAACCAGCTCCAGCTTCCATCCGCTTTTTGCAAGGCCTTCAATTTCTCTACGGTCTGCCCCATGCGATAATTCATCGTATTCAGGTCGAACAACAATCCAATCCGTTGTCTCTGTTCCTGTTCATCTGCAGCCTGAGCCAGCCAAGGTGTTTCGGCCAGCAACAAGCTTTTCAGTTCCTGGTTTTTCTCCAGTTCACTCCACAACGTTTCTTTCTTTACTCCCTGCTTTTTCCAGGCTTCAAACACAGGCTGGATCTGTGGATTCAGTTCCACAATTTTCCGTGCCACCGCATTGGCGTAGTAAGCCGAAGCCCAGGAGAACGCATCATCCTGCTGCGGATTTCCTACTACCGGAAGTGCCTGTACGGCATACCATATCGGAGTAGAAGTCAGTTCGATGGTCAGCTGCCGGTTCTGGGCCGTCTTGCTCTGTCCGTTAAACAAATCCTTCAGGTTCACTTCCTGAGACTCCCCGCCTTTCACCTGCAAGGACAAGGTTTCCGTCATCCATTGCTTGTCAGTCAGCACAGGAAGATAATGCTGTTCTCCGTCACTAAACTCACCGGCCTCTGCCTTCATCCGACAAATCAAAACCTCGCCATCCATATTTACCGGGAAAGTAAAACGTACACTGCCCGTTTCTCCTGCCTTCACCTGAAAATCCTGTACTGCCTGATACACCACACTTTCATCCATCGGATTCACCAATTCCAGACGTACCGCTCCTTTCACCTCTTCTGTTGACAGATTGATCAAAGAAGCTGCCAGTGAGGTCTCATCCCCTCTACGAAGGAAACGAGGCAAGTTAGGCTGAATCATAAACGGTTTTTCGGTCCGGGTTTCTGCCTGCAGGAGTCCGTAATCCATGTGGCGGGTATGTGCCAGCCCTCTGAACTTCCACTGCGTCAATGCATCTGGCACGGTAAATACCAATCGCACGGTTCCGGTTGAATCTGTACGCAAATCAGGATAGAAGAAAGCCGTTTCTGCAAAATTCTCGCGTAAAGTCATCGTCTGTTCCGTTTCCAGAGGAATCGTTTCAGACTGAAGTTCTACTTCTACCACTCCATCGTCCTGCGTGAATCCCGCCTGCGCATTCAAAGCCTCATCCGCCCTCATGGCATCTGGTGCTGCAGCCACAGCCTTCATCATGATTCCTGCCCCGCGTACCATCAGACCGTTTCGAGAGAAGGTTCTATACTGACGCAAAGAAGGAATCCACAACCGGCTATACAACTGCCAGTTGTCAGGAGTATATACAGAAGACAATGAATAAGTATAGAAAGGCGAATAAGCCATCGCGATACTATTCACTGACTGAATAAACGGCATGACGGAAGGAGTATATCGGCTGAAGCCCAACTGGAAATTCCACGGGTTATCCCACAAACGGTCGAGCGAAGCATCATACAAGGTAGCTAGCAGACGGGCATCCACCGGTTTGCCTGCCGCATCCAGAATCTGCATGGTCCAGGTTTCTTCTGTGCCCGGACGCAAACGGTCACGAAAGACCTCCCACTTCAATGTCAGTTTTTTCTCCGGTACCGGACGTTTCAAAGCGACTTGCTTGGAATACCAGATACCGTCTTTCATAAATCCAAAGCTGACAGTGATTCCATCACCGTATTCCGGCCGCCACGTATAATCAAACGGACGGATTTCCTCGTTCAGCACAAACGAGTCAGAAACCAGCATCCGGTTGCCACTGTACACATGATAGAACAAATGTACATTCTTTTCACTGCTGCCCACATACAAGGTCACCGGCTGCGTTTCCTCCAACTGTGTACCGTCCTGATAGAACCATTCCACAGTCTTTACCGGAGGAACCCGGTCTTTTAACGAAAAGAGTACAAACTCCTGTTCTGCACGACAAGGACGCCCGTGCTCATCACTGGCGGTTACCTCCAGCAAGTATTTTCCGGAAGCCAACTTCTTCCATGCTTCCGGCTGGAAAGGCTGTCCGGATTTCACCGTATCCCCCCATACTGTTTGCTGCTTCTTTCCGGCCTCATCCACTGCATAAAGCGAGCAGACCACATCCAATGCCACCGGCTGTTGCTGCATGTTCAAGGCCTGTACCTGCATCTTATTCAGTTTCTCACAAGCCACTTTTCCGGCCAATCCCTTTATCTGTAATCCGATGGCATGTTCACCCACCGGAAGCACCAGTACACCTTCCTGTGTTTCTCCGGCCGCATCCGTCACTTCCACCTTCACCTGATAACGATAGAATCCGTCCCAGCCTAAGGAAACTTCCGTATCCGGACGTTCCAGACAAACCTTCACCGCAAACGTTCCGTCGGCTGAAGTCATCAGTTTACCCTCCGCCAACTGTTGCTCTCCTGCCATGTTCCGCCAGAACCAGGCCTTTGAACGGGTCAAGGTATAACGCACCTTACCGCCCTGTAGCGGTGCACCGGAAAAATTTTTCGCCGTACCTTCCAGTTGCAAGGAATCCCCCATCGTGTAAGCTTCCTGCACTTCCTTCCAGGTGACTTCAAACGTCGGACGCTTGTATTCTTCCACCCGGATATAACAGGAAGCCTTATCCGATTCTATACGGAACATGCCGGCCAATGTTTCCGAAGGTAATTGGAACTCTGCTGAAAATGCGCCAAAGTCATCCGTAGTCAATTCTTTCCGGGCTATCTCCCGGTTATTGGCATCCCGCAAGGACAGCCAGATGGCCGCATCTTTGCGTACCTCTACACTATCACCTTCCTGCGCATAAGCCACTCCGGACACATACACCGTCTGCCCCTTGCGGTACAGCGCACGGTCGGTAAACAAATCCATGCGGTCCACCTTCTTCTTGCTGTCATTGACCGTCGGCAACACCCTTCTGGACCAGTAAGCCACCTGCATAAACTCATCCTTGCCTGCACGTGCATGCATCCACAATGATTCTTTCATGTCCGGCACTACTACCTTGCCCTGCTTATCGGTCTTAAACATCTTATATAAGGTATAATTACCCGGCACAGGAATAGAATAGAACACCAACTCTGCCCCTGCGACCGGCTTTCCGGTCTTACAATCCACCACATGACACTCCGTCTTCCTTCCTTCCATAGGGAAAGAAACCACCTGCAGTGCAGACAGATGCACTACATCATATCCTATTTTATCCTGATAACCGTCGGGGATTGATTTCAATATATAAATTCCTGCCTCAGGCATCCGGCTGGTCAGCAAAGAAACCGTATCCTTGTACGTAGGAGTATCCGGCAAGTCCAACCGCACTTTATCCACCAGTGTACCATACTTCTTTATCAGGTCCGCATGCTCCAGATTCTGTGCAAACACAGAAGAAGAAGCCTTCAGGTTCAGCCTATACCATTCCAGCGTCGCCCCTTTCAGGTTCTTGCTGGTAACACGAAGTTCCGCTTCCGTCTGCGGATAAGGATGAGTTACCTGCACCGAGAGCGACGGCATGCACACTATGCGCTGCTTATCCTTCAAATCGGCCGTGAATTCCGAAGAAGGATACCGTTTTATTCCTTCTTCTATCACCTTCATTTCGGACACGAAGTCTTGTTTCTGATGATAGAAATCGGCCCATGACACATACAACGCCGCACAGGCATCTACTCCGGCATAGGCTTTTGCCCACGCCTGCAACTGCTCCACCACCTGCTCGTCCGACAGCTGCTGCGGATACCTCCATCCATTACGCCGCCAGTACATCAATCGCTCCAGGCGTGTCAACAATTCCGCGTCACGATTTCCTGCCGCCTCGTATTGTGCAATCAGCTTTTCATACTTGTCGAACACTGCCAACTGTACGGCCTTGCTTCCTCCCCCATTCCATAGAAGCTGAAAGATGGACTGGCGTAACAGCAAATCGTACATATTGTCACCGAAATAGCGCTGGCTCCATTTGCCCTGTTCAGCCATCGGACGAAAATCGGTCGTAGCTACGCCCAGCAAAACCTCCTTATCCTTTACTGCCCGGTCAAACTCATACAATGCGCTGTCCACTTTCTGAGGAGCGGATTCCAACTTATAGTATCCTGACAGAAACGACAATACGGCTTTCTGCAAAGGATCGTTCTCCTCTGCAGCCCATGCATTCAGTCGACAAAGTTCACGCTGCAAACTGTCCGGTGTCAGCTCTACCTGACATTCCACCCGCGAAAGATATGCTTTCAGCATCTGCGGAGCATTCTTCTCCTTCCTTGCCTTTTCATAAATCTGGTTCACCTGTGAAATCAAGGTCTGCGGCAAATCCTTCTTCCGGGTTTCCTCTACCTCCTTCCAAAGACGGTCGTAACTCTGAGCTATCCCCGCCAAAGGGAACATAAAAGCCAACAATCCCGTGGCACATATCAAGAATAGTCTGTTCATAATTTCCAATTTTAAGTTTTACAAGGTTGTCTTTATAAAGATAAAACCAAAACCCTGATTTACTGCACAGATTTTCATTAAAAGAAGTAAAACCACAGAAAATCGAAACAAAAAACGGAGGCTGCCCCTTTCCCTTTTACGGGAATCGGACAGCCTCCGTATCTATTTATCTACTAACGGATATTACTTTTTCGGTGTATTTTCCAGTGTAGCCAGCAAGAAATCATAGAACTTCTTCACTGACGGCACATGGCAGCGTTCTTCCGGTGTATGCGGGCACTGCAAAGTAGGACCAAATGAAATCATATCCAGCCCCGGTACAACCGCACCGATGATACCACATTCCAGTCCGGCATGAATCACTTTCACTTCCGGTGTTTCACCAAACTGTGCCTTATAAGATTCCTTCATGGCATGCAGAATCGGAGAGTTAACATCCGGTTCCCATCCTGAATAGCTGCCAGAACGTTCTACGTGCATACCTGCCATAGAGAAACAGCTTTCGATAGCCGTATTGCGATAGTCCTTCATTGATTCGCGAGAGCTGCGTGTCAATACCTTAATGGCAGCCTTTCCATTGCCGATTTCTACGATAGCCAGGTTAGAAGAAGTTTCCACTGTATCCGGGATAGTCGGGATGAAACGTTCTACTCCATTCGGACATGCATAAATCGCGTCCACCAGGTTGTCACGGATTTCTTCCGGCACCATCATCTTCGGCAAGTCCACACGCTCTGCCGTAAAGCTGATGTTGTCTTCAATGGTCGCGAATTCATCACGCCATACCTGTTCGCATTCACCCACGAACGCCAGCACATCTTCTACCTCCGAAGCCGGTACGGTAATCACTACTTCACATTCACGCGGAATGGCGTTGCGCATGTTTCCACCTTCCCATGACACCAGACAAGCCTCATCGTAAGCAATCACCTGGTTCATGAAGCGAGCCATCAACTTGTTGGCATTGGCATGTCCCCATCCAATCTGAATACCAGAGTGACCACCACGCAATCCCTTCAGTGTCACCTTCAGTGCCACGTCTTCCGGATCTGTTTCTTCTTCCTTATATTCCAAAGTAGCCGTCAGGTCTTCTCCACCTGCACAGCCAATATAAAGTTCACCTTCTTCTTCTGAATCCAGGTTCAGCAGGATTTCTCCTTCCACTGTGCCCTGTTTCAAGCCAAACGCACCATACATACCGGTTTCTTCATCGGCAGTAATCAGCGCTGTCAGCGGACCGTGTTTCAAGGTCTTGTCTTCCATAATGGCCATGATGGCTGCCACACCCATACCGTTGTCTGAGCCCAATGTGGTACCTTTAGCCTTCACCCATTCGCCGTCTACATAAACCGGAATAGGATCTTTTTCAAAATCATGCTGTGTATGTTTGTCTTTCTGAGGAACCATGTCCATGTGAGCCTGAAGGATGACAGACTTCCGGTCTTCCATACCCGGAGTGGCCGGTTTGCGATAGATTATGTTTCCAGCCTCATCCTGAAATGATTCTACACCTACCTGCTTGCCGAATTCCAGCAAGAAAGCCTGAATTTTTTCCAAATGTCCAGACGGACGAGGAATTTGCGTCAACGAATAGAAATGCTTCCACACATTCTGCGGAGCCAAAGAAAGAATTTCGTTCATATTATATTTTTTGATTTTATTCCGGAAAAGCAATTTCACTTCCCGGTCTGTTTCTTATTTACAATTGGTAAGGCTACAAGCCCGTAAACACCTAGCAAAATTAATAAAAAGGTTTGAATACCGTGCACCAGCAGGGCAAATATTCCGGCATCTTCCTTTCCCACCCCATACATCATCATCATGGTAATGACTGCAAAGTGCCACGGACCTGCACCGTTAGGAGTAGGAACGGCCACTGCAATACTGCCCACCACAAACATCACCAGTCCGGGCATCCAGCCCAGCGAGGCAGAAAAGTCAAAGCAATAGAAACTCACATAGAATTGCAGGAAATAGCATACCCAGATGCCCACGGTGTAAAAAGCGAACAGCCACGGATGTTTTACATGCCGAAGCGACAAACATCCGGCCCACACATCATTCAATATGCCGCGCACCTTCGCAAATACCGTCAAATTGCGGATCAGGAAAAACGCCAGCACACCCAAGGCGAACAGACAGATGAGGGTGATATAAAAGTTGGTGGAAGTAAACAAGCCTGTAAAGAAGCCCATGTTCGTACCGGTCTTTTCAAAGAATGCCGCAAACACACGCGACTGGAGCAACAGCGTCACTACGGTAATCAGCAGCACACAGATGGTATCGATGAGACGCTCCGTCACCACCGTACCCAGCGATTTGGAGAAAGAAACCCCGTCGTACTTCGACAGGATACCGCAGCGGGAAACCTCCCCCACACGCGGCACGACCAGATTGGCCGCGTACGACACAAAAACCGCATACACACTGTTCGACACCTTGGGGTATTCACCTAACGGGGCTAACGTCAGATTCCAGCGCCAGCCGCGGAACAGATGTCCCAACACACCAAACACCAGCGAAAAGGCCATCCAGCCATAATTCATGCCGCCATCCAGCACGCTCCACACACGCCGGAAATCAAAATCGTGGTATGTCCAAAGCAGAATAGCCGCTCCGAGTACCAACGGAAGCGCTATCTGGAAGACCTTATTTAGTACTTTTTTTAAACCTGTTCGTTCCAAAATCAGTCTGTATATAAAGATTTATGTTTAACTTTGCAAGTCACAAAGATAATACGAACATTTAAAACCTGAGGTATGAAATTAGTTAAACCTAAAAAGTTTTTAGGACAACACTTCCTGAAAGACCTGCAAGTGGCACAAGACATAGCCGACACGGTAGACGCCTGCCCGGCCCTTCCCGTTCTCGAAGTAGGTCCCGGAATGGGAGTTCTCACCCAATACCTGCTGAAAAAAGACCGCCCGCTCAAGGTGGTGGAGCTGGACTTTGAATCGGTAGCTTACCTGCGTGAGAATTTTCCGCAATTAGGAGACCATATCATCGAGCAGGATTTCCTGAAAATGGACCTCCGGCAACTTTTCGACGGACAGCCTTTTGTGCTGACCGGCAACTATCCCTACAACATTTCCAGCCAGATATTCTTCAAGATGCTCGACTACAAGGACTTGATTCCCTGCTGCACGGGCATGATTCAGAAGGAAGTGGCCGAACGCATCGCGGCTCGTCCGGGCAACAAGACCTACGGCATTCTGAGCGTACTGATTCAAGCCTGGTACAGCGTGGAATATCTGTTCACCGTACACGAACATGTATTCAATCCTCCTCCCAAGGTGAAGAGCGCCGTCATCCGCATGACCCGCAACGAGACCAAGGAGTTGGGATGCAACGAGCAGTTGTTCAAGCAGATTGTCAAGACGACATTCAACCAGCGCCGCAAGACGCTCCGCAACTCCATATCTCCGATTCTGGAGAAAGGAAATCCGCTCAGTGCCGACCCTATCTTCAACAAACGGCCTGAACAGCTTTCCGTACAAGACTTCATCGACCTGACCAACCGGGTGGAAGAAGCCTTGAATTCCTCAGCCGCAAAGGCCGAGTGACCCTGCACACGAGACTTACAGACTACGATAACAACCCTCATCAGGAGTTTACAAGATGAATAGCGAAGATATTAAATTAGTCACCGAACTGATCGAGAAGAAAGATTCCGACCAGTTAAAAGAAGTCATCAAGGACCTGCATCCGGCCGACATCGCCGAACTGTGCAATGAGCTGGACGCAGAAGATGCCCGCTTCATCTACCTGCTGCTGGACAACGAAACGGCAGCCGACGTACTGATTGAAATGGACGAGGATGCACGAAAGAAATTCCTCGAAATCCTCCCCCCTGAAACCATCGCCAAGCGCTTTGTCGACTACATGGATTCGGACGATGCCGTAGACATCATCCGTGAAATGGACGAGGACAAGCAGGAAGAGGTACTTTCACACATTGAAGACATCGAACAGGCAGGCGACATCGTCGACTTGCTGAAATACGACGAAGACACCGCCGGTGGTTTGATGGGTACGGAAATGGTGATTGTGAATGAGAACTGGAGTATGCCCGAATGCCTGCGCGAAATGCGACTGCAGGCAGAAGAAATGGACGAGATATATTATGTATATGTGGTAGACGACGATGAACGTCTGCGCGGCGTATTCCCGCTAAAAAAGATGATTACCAGTCCGTCGGTTTCCAAGGTGAAACACGTGATGAAGAAGGACCCGATTTCCGTCCATGTGGATACGCCCATTGAAGAGGTGGTGCAGACCATTGAAAAGTATGACCTGGTGGCCGTTCCCGTGGTCGACAGCATCGGCCGTCTGGTAGGGCGCATCACCGTAGACGACGTAATGGATGAGGTTCGTGAACAGGCCGAACGCGACTACCAGTTGGCATCCGGTTTGTCACAGGACGTAGAAACAGACGACAACGTGTTCCGCCAGACCACCGCACGCCTTCCGTGGCTGCTCATCGGTATGCTGGGTGGAATCGGTAACTCCATGATTCTGGGCAACTTCGACTCTACCTTTGCCGCTCATCCGGAAATGGCGCTTTACATTCCCCTTATCGGTGGAACGGGAGGAAACGTGGGAACCCAGTCCTCCGCATTGGTCGTGCAAGGTCTGGCCAACAGCTCACTGAACGCCGAAAACACTTTCAAGCAGGTGCTGAAAGAATCCGTTGTAGCCCTTATCAACGCCACCATCATTTCCATGCTGGTGTATATCTACAACTTCATCCGTTTCGGAGCTACAGCTACGGTCAGCTATTCGGTATCCATCAGTCTGTTTGCCGTGGTCATGTTTGCCTCCATTTTCGGCACCCTGGTGCCCATGACACTGGAAAAACTGAAAATCGATCCGGCCATTGCCACCGGACCGTTTATCTCCATTACCAACGACATTATCGGTATGCTCATGTACATGGGAATCACCGTATTATTATCCTAAATTTTTGTTAAAGAAAAACGCAAGTGCGTTTGAGGTAAAACGCAAGTACATTTTACTTCAAACGCCCTTGCGTTTTAATCAAAACGTCCTTGCGTTTTCTTTGAAACGCAAAGACTTTTTTTTCACCCCCTCTACAAGCCCTTCTGAGCCACATTCCTCGTCTTTCTATTTCTAAAAATGATTCTCTCCTTACAGTTTTTTTCTGAAAAAGTATGAAAATCAGATTTTTTTTCTTTAATTTGTAAGAACCTTTACTAATGGTAAAGAAAAAACTAGGATATTATACTCTTTAAAGTCTATATACGATGGAAGTAAATGAAACCAACCGCCCATTAACCGAAACTCCGATGGAACAACCCATTGAAGCACCGGTTCCTACTGTTGAAGACACCGAAAAGGAAACATCCGCTCCCAAACAAACACTGGAAGAAGTGGTGCAACGCCTCAAGGAAATCAACGAGAAAAACGACCTGACTGACAAGCAGGAAATCGATTCACTTAAACAAACGTTCTACAAACTACAAAAAGCCAAATCAGAAGCGGCACGGAAAGCTTTCATCGACGAAGGGGGAAAGGCAGAAGACTTCACTCCGGAAATAGAACCGGCAGAAGAAGAGTTCAAAGCTGTCATGAACGCCATCAAGGAGAAGAGAAATGCCTTAGCGGCTGCACAGGAACAGGAAAAGGAAGAAAACCTGACCAAGAAACTGGGTATCCTGGAAAGAATGAAGTTCCTGACCGAATCGCAGGAAGATACCAACAAGATATACGACGAATTTAAGAAATTGCAGCAGGAATGGAATGAAATAGGTCAGATTCCGGTAGCAAAAGTAAATGAACTGTGGAAGACTTACCAGCTCTACACCGAAAAATTCTATGACATGGTGAAGCTGAACAATGAATTCCGCGAATATGACTTCAAGAAAAACCTGGAACAGAAGACCCGCTTATGCGAAGCTGCAGAAAAGCTGGCCGAAGAGCCCGACGTAATTTCTGCTTTCCACCAGCTGCAGAAGCTTCATCAGGAATTCCGTGCCATCGGTCCTGTAGCCAAAGACCTGCGCGAAGAAATCTGGAGCCGTTTCAAAGCCGCCTCTACGGTTGTCAACAAACGCCACCAGCAGCATTTTGAAGAACTGAAAGAAAAAGAACAGAATAACCTGGACCAGAAGACGGTGATTTGCGAAATCGTGGAAGGTATGGAATATGACACCTTCACTACTTTTGCTGACTGGGAAGACAAGACCAATGAAATCCTTGCCCTCCAGGCCAAATGGAAAACCATCGGCTATGCTCCGCAAAAGATGAACGTCAAGATTTTCGAACGTTTCCGCGCTGCCTGCGATGAATTCTTCCGCCGGAAAGCTGCTTTCTTCAAATCTGTGAAGGAAACAATGGTAGCCAACCTGGAAAAGAAAAAAGCGTTCTGCGAAAAGGCTGAAGCCCTGAAAGAAAGTACCGACTGGAAAGAAACGGCTGAAATCCTGACCAAGCTCCAGAAAGAATGGAAGACCATCGGTCCGGTTGCCAAAAAACATTCCGATGCCGTATGGAAACGTTTCATCGGTGCCTGCGATTATTTCTTTGAACGGAAAAACAAGGCGACTTCTTCACAACGTTCGGAAGAAGTGGAAAACCTGGCAAAGAAAGAAGATGTCATTAAGCGTATGGCTGCGCTGGAAGCTACCGGAACTGCAGACGATGCAACTGCCGAACAAGTACGTGCCCTGATGAAAGAATGGAATGCCATCGGCTTCGTTCCTTTCAAGGAAAAAGACCGTCTGTATAAAGAATTCCATGCATTGGTAGACAAGCTGTTCGACCGCCTGCACCTGTCGGCTACTGAAAAACGCCTGAGCAGTGTACGCACTAACGGAAACAAGGAAGGAAATCTCTACCGCGACCGTGAACGCCTGGTTCGCACTTACGAAGGGCTGAAAAACGACATCCAGACCTACGAAAACAACCTTGGCTTCCTGAATTCTTCTTCCAAAAAGGGAAATACACTGGTGGCTGACATCACCCGCAAGATTGAGCGCCTGAAGAAAGACATGGAACTGGTGCTGAAGAAAATCAAGGACATTGATGAAAGCTTGAAAGAAAAAGAATAAAAACAGCTTACTCAAACTAATTTTATTACCACAAGAGGTATCCATTCCCATGGATACCTCTTTTTTTTGTTTTTCTTTCAATTTTTCACAAGAATTTCACTCAATTGTAAAATCTTCACGCAACCAGGCCATGTTTGATATTTTTTTGAAAAATAACCGTATAAATATTTTATTATTCCAAGAAAATATCTTAAATTAAAGCCAAAATTCAAGAAACAAACTTTCTTGTACTTTGTTAACCCGAATAAAATATAAGCAAAATATAATTCTGAATGAATTAAAAACATAAAATAAACTATTCTTAATATGAAAATGAAATCACTATTAGGGATTATACTTTCCCTAAGTATTCTGCAATCTTGCCAGAATGACGAAACAAACATCATCCAGAATGAAGTGAATAACAAAGGCATCACATTCTCTTCTATCATAGATGATGCACAAAATTCCAGAGCTTACGATACGTCGTGGGAAGCCAATGACGTAATTGGTGTATTTAGTCGTCCCTTAAGAATATCTTTTTCAGTTGATATTCAGTAATTTAGTTTATAAAATCCTTTGATAAATCTGCAAGTTTTAGTACCTTTAGGTCAAGAAACTTGCAGATTTTA
>OAWS01001084.1_pt1 | contig 16098 bp, 10 predicted proteins | sample 1517141 | NCBI WGS metagenome assembly OAWS01 (sample SAMEA2580173, study PRJEB22360) | human gut metagenome | biome: human gut; feature: human-associated habitat; material: faeces | place: Denmark | collected 2008/2010
TTGCCTTTCGGCGGGGAATCTGCCGCCAGGTCGCTTTTCGCCGTTATTGGATGGCGGCCGCTTCTGTTGTGCTTTTGCTTATTGGATTCGGCACTTTTTATGTGAAAGAGCGGAATAATCCCGAATGGGTATCTGTCGCTACTGTATCGGGGCAATTAAAAGATGTTTATTTGCCGGATAGCACGCTGGTTTCTATGGCCGGAAATTCGACACTTCGGTATGATGTGAAGAAATATGGAAAGGAAAGACGTGTGGTGGAGATGACGGGAAAAGCTTTTTTCCAGGTGAAGAGGAACGAGGCGCGCCCCTTTTCCGTTCATACTGCCATGACGGAGGTGACGGTTTTAGGTACCAGCTTCCAAGTTAGTGAACAACCGGACATGACGGAAGTCGATGTCGTTACGGGAAAAGTGCGTTTTGCTGCCGGAAAGGAGCCCGAACCGGTTATCCTGACGGCGGGAATGTCGGCCTCTTATTCGAATGAAAAGAAAGAAATAGATATCCTGAAGGAAGAGAATCCGAATAATCTTTCCTGGAAAACGAAGCAGTTGAGGTTTAACGATACGCCTTTGGAGAAGGTGATCAGGGACCTGAACGAGTATTACCAGGTGGAGATCATCAACAAAGTGGATTCGCCAGATTCCCGACTGACCGCAACATTCAACGATCTGCCTCTTGACGAAGTCCTGATGGTTATCAATCAGACGTTGGATATCCGATTGGTTCCCCGGAAAGATAAATAAAAAATATGTATCGTGTTTACCTATTTGTCATCGGGATTTGTATATGTTGCCCGCTGATCGGAGCGAAAGAACCTTTGCACTTGTTGGCGGACCCGACTCCTACTGTCACGCTGGATATGAAGCGGGTGCCCTTACAGGATATTTTGCTAGAGATCGAAAAGCAGACCGGCCTGTTTTTTTCCTATGAATCGTCTATGTTGAAAGAATTCCGCCATGTTTCGTTGACGGCGCGCGACGAGTCTCTTTCTTATTGCCTGAAACGGTTGTTCGAGCCTTTACCTCTTGTTTACCGGATTACGGGACGTTATGTGATATTGAAACGGAAACCCCGGCAATATACCATCAGTGGGTTTGTGCGGGATTCCGCATCCTACGAGAGTCTGATTGCGGCAACCGTGGTGGAGCGTTCTTCCGGAAAAGGATCGGTTTCCAATAATTACGGCTTTTACAGTATTACGCTACCTCCGGGGAAAGTGGTGCTGTCTTCTTCTTATGTCGGCTACGAGCCCTGTTCCGTTACGTTCGAGTTGACCTGCGACACGATGATCGATCTCTCCCTATCGCCTGCCGGGGTACTGGGGGAAGTCGTGATAAAAGGAATTTCTCCCCGGTCGGATGTTTTGAACAGTCGGGTAGGGGTGTCGGATGTCCCGGCAAGCCGGGTGAAATCGTTGCCGGCCCTGTTGGGCGAAACGGATGTTGTCAAGACTTTGCAACGGCTACCGGGTGTGACCGGAGGAACAGAAGGCATGAGTGGCTTGTTCGTGCGGGGAGGTGATGGCGACGATAACCTGTTTTTGCTTGATGGAAATCCGGTCTATCATACAGACCATGTGTTAGGCTTCTTTTCGGCTTTCAATCCGGATGCTGTGAAGAATGCCACTTTTTATAAAGGAAGTTTTCCGGCAGAATACGGCGGGAGACTTTCTTCTGTTGTAGATGTGCGTACAAACGAAGGAAACCGGAAAGAATATCACGGGAATATCTCGATCGGCTTGCTGGCGGCGCGTGCCAATCTCGAAGGGCCGATCATCAAGGATCGGTCTTCGTTCAACGTGTCGGTACGGCGTACTTGGATGGAATTGATTACCTGGCCACTCATGACGGCAGTGAACAAGAAGGCCGATACTGAATGGAAGGGGGGATACCATTTCTACGATATGAATGCTAAAGTCGATTATTCTTTTACGGACCGTAGCCGTGCTTATCTGAGTTTTTACATGGGAAGTGACAGTTATCGTAACGGTGAGGATTCGAAAGATATACATGGTGAAGATCGGGACTTCCGCTGGCGCTGGGGAAATCTGATCGGGTCTGCCGGGTGGAACTACCTGATCAACCGGAAACTGTTTGCCACTTTCACCGGAGGGTATACCCGCTACCGTTCGCATATAATCCAGAAGCAGAATGCTTTTGTCTCATCGCCGGATAAGAGCGGACAGGTCTATTTTCAGGAAGGGCATTATCGTTCGGCTATGGAAGATGTGAGTCTGAGAGCCTCTTTTGACTATCGCCCGAATGTCGACCACCGGGTTCGGATGGGAGGCGATTACCTGTTCCATCTTTTTCGTCCCGAACAAAGTAATATGAGTTCCTGGTATAAGGATTCGGTTGTTTCGCAAATGAATAATACGGTCTTTTCACATTCTTTGATTCATGGCCACGAAGTTTCCCTGTATGCGGAAGACGAAATGTTGCTGACCGACCGGTTGCGGGTGAATGCCGGGTTGCGCTTTACCCTTTTCCATGTACAAGGAGAGACATACCAGTCATTCCAGCCCCGTTTTTCCGCCCGCTATCTGTTAGGGCGGAACTTGTCGGCAAAAGTGTCCTATACGAAGATGAACCAATATGTCCATTTATTGTCCAACAGCTATATCAGCCAACCGACGGATATCTGGGTGCCGGTTACCGGGAATATCCGTCCGATGCATGCGCATCAGGTAACGGGTGGCCTATTTTGGCATTATAAAGAATTGGATTTCTCGGCTGAAGGCTATTACAAACGGATGAATAATCTGGTGGAATATAAGGATAACGGTCCGGTTCTTCCCTCTTTTGAGGGGTGGGAAGACCGGGTCGGAGTGGGGAAGGGACGTTCCTACGGCTTGGAACTGATGGTGCAGAAAAAGACCGGGCGGTTTAACGGATGGATCGGGTATACGCTCTCCTGGTCCGATCGCTGGTTTCCGGATGGGACGGTCAACAAAGGACATCGTTTCCCCTCCAAATACGACAACCGGCATAAAGTCGATATCGTCGCTTCCTACAAACTTTCTAGGAAAGTGGAGCTGACGGCAGCCTGGATGTATAAGTCCGGTAATCACCTGACGATTCAGGATGTGCAATACCGCCCGTTACCGGAGCTGACGGAGCGCGGCTATCAGGAGGAGCTTTGGTGGGGATATGGCGAGAACGCAAGTTCGCGCAACAATTACCAGCTTCCGGCTTACCACCGGCTTGATTTAGGTGCTAATTTCTACCGGTATAAGAAGAACGGGCGTATGGGAATCTGGAACCTGAGTCTTTGCAATGCCTATTTTAAGGCGAATCCTTTCTCAGTCCGGCCTATTTATTATCAAACGGAAAAAGGGCGGGAGGTCGTGTTGGAGCAGACCTTGTTGTTTCTTTTCGTCCCTTCTGTTTCTTATACATATAAATTCTGATGGCGATGAAGAAGATACTGTTTGCCTTGTGCCTGCTTTTGTTTGTCTCTTGTACCCGCGACGTGGTGCTGGTTCTTCCGCCCGTTTCTCCGCGCCTGGTGCTGAATGCTTCCGTTTCGCCGGATACGGATGTGACGGCTTTCTTGTCCAAAAGTTGGTTTGTCTTGGACACGGTTACGGACGACGGGGTCGAGGATGGCAGCATACAAGTGTTTATAAACGACCGTTTGCAAGGACGTATGCAGCCCGTTTCCGATAGCCGGTTTACAGGACGGTACGTGTTGCCCGGATGCCGTGTGAGGGCCGGCGATCGCTTACGGCTGGAAGCAGAGGCGGGTGGTTTCGATCTGGTAGGGGGAGAGACAGTTATCCCGGATCCGGTGGAGGTGTTGTCTGTCGATACGGTCCGTTTTACCCGCTTTGGTTATGGAGGATATGAATATCCTTCCATACGGCTGTATGTCCGGTTCCGTGACAAGCCGGATAAACGAAACTATTATCGCTTGATAATTGAAAAACAGACAGAGTTCCAGAAGGGAGACAGTGTGATAACCTGTAGTTCGATGTACCGGTCAGAACTTAATTATACGGATTGGTTGGGTGTAGTTTATGAAGATCCGGTATTTCGTTCGACAGTGACGAATCCGGTTATTGAGCAGTTAGATGGGACGACTTGCCGGGGCACGTTTACGGACGATATGTTCGATGGCAAAGACTATACGGTCCGCTCTTCTTTCTGGCCTGTCGATAGTTCCTTTAAGGGCGATTCTGTAACGACAACGGTGCATTATGATATTCGTCTGATGGCTATTTCGGAAGAATACTATCGGTATCTGGTTGTAATCCGTAATTTCTCTATCTCGTTGGGTGATGCTTACTTAGATGGTTTGGTGGAACCCACCGCCACTTATACGAATGTCGAAGGTGGTTTTGGAATTGTTGCCGGTTGCCAACTGGCCCATCGCCGTTTTACAATGCCTTTCGGTGATAAAGAACCCTCTTGGAATCCGTTTGCCGTTTATGATTGATTTAAAAAAAATTCCGGATCGAGTAGGGGTTTTTCCTGTTTTCCTGTCTTATGGATGAAAAGTCAATAAAGATAAGATGAAGAAGTTTATGTCGAGAGGATGGTTTACCTGTGTTTTTGTGTGTTTGAGTTGTTTTTTGATATCGGAGAAGTTGTCGGCAGAGGTAAATGGTGGAGATGAGGTTCGAACGGTTACATTGAACATGTGGAACGTTTCTTTGAAGGAGATTCTGACAGAGATCGAGAAGCAGGCCGGAGTGACTTTTTCGTATGAATCATCTTTGTTGAAAGAGTTTCAGAAAACGAGTTTCAAAGTGAACGATGCTGCATTGGACGATTGTCTGGCACGACTTTTTGCCGGCTATCCGTTCGTGTACAAGAGGACAGGAAATATTGTCGTTCTGAAACGTAAACCCAGACAGGTCACGATCAGCGGTTTTGTGCGGGATAAAACTTCCGCAGAATCCCTGGTCGGGGCTTCTGTGTATGAAGTGAACAGCCTGAGCGGTGTGGCTGCCAATACCTATGGATTCTTTAGTCTTTCGTTGCCTGTACCGTCGGGCAGTGATGGTGCTCCCGTTCGTTTGCAAGCGTCTTATATCGGTTATGAGAGCCATCTGTTCACAATTCCGGTGTTGAAGCAAGACACAGTCTTGGTAATCGATTTGCAGCCTAATGCCGCAATCGGAGAAGTGTTGGTGACAGCCTTGGAAACAACCCGCCAAACGGTCCGTAGTACGCAAATGGGAACATTGGAGGTGAATCATGCTACTATTCGTGCGACTCCGACTTTGTTGGGGGAGGCCGATATTATCCGGACCTTGCAATTGACACCTGGAGTGTCGGCTGGGACGGAAGGTATTTCTGGTTTGTATGTCAGGGGTGGAAATTCGGATGAGAACCTTTTTCTTGTCGATGGTAATCCTGTCTATCAGGTGAATCATATTGGCGGTTTTTTCTCTGCGTTCAACAATGAGGCGATTAAAAGCATGAATTTCTTCAAAGCCGGTTTCCCGGCCCGTTACGGCGGACGCCTTTCTTCGGTGGTGGATGTGCATACCAAGGAGGGGAATATGAAAGAATTTCATGGATCCGCCTCTTTAGGGTTGGTTTCCGGTAATCTGAATCTGGAAGGGCCGATTTGGAAAGACCGGACTTCTTTCAATATAGCGCTTAGGCGTACGTGGTTGGATGTGCTGACGGCTCCAGTGTTGGCGATTGTAAATAAGAAAAATAAAAAGAATGGAGAACGTATTAATGTCCGTTATGCTTTCCATGATTTGAATGCTCGTATCGACCATCGTTTCAGCGACCGGAGTAGGATGTATTTGAGCCTCTATAACGGGAATGATGTCTTGAAAGTAGGAAGTGAAGATTTTGCTTATTCCGAATATACAAGCGAATATCGTAATACGATCGACGCCTATATGCGTTGGGGGAATTTGGTCGCTTCTGCTGGCTGGACGTATGCGTTCAGTAATAAGTTATTCGGAAAATTGTCCGGTTTCTATACGCGATATCGTTCTAAAATCAGATATAAAGAGGAAGATGTTTCCGGTAAGGAAGGTGATTCCGGATATAAGTATTCTTTGGACGAGACGACCAATGTGACAGGAATCACGGATTTTGGTGTTCGTACCTCGTTTGATTATCGACCGGTGGCGGCACACCGTATCCGTTTTGGCGGTGATTACCTGATTCATTATTTTCAACCGGAGTATAACCGGATGAAAGCATTGGACAATAGTCTGCCGGATTCTATGCAGATTGCTAAAACTTTTTCCGACGACAAGTTGTGGGCACATGAATTGGCTGCCTATGCTGAAGATGATTGGTCGATTTCCGATGCTTTTCGTTTAAATGTCGGACTTCGTTTCAGCCTGTTTAATATTGATAACAGGACGTATACCGGTATTGAGCCGCGTGTTTCTATGCGCTGGTTGCTTTCACCGGATGTTAGTTTGAAAGCTTCTTACTCCCGTATGAACCAGTATGTACATTTGATCAGTAACAGCTTTATGGATTTGCCGACTGATTCTTGGATGCCGGTGACTAATAAGTTGAAGCCGCTTGTCAGTGACCAGATTTCTTTGGGTGGTTATTACAATTGGAATCAGCTATTGGATTTTTCTGTTGAAGGTTATTATAAATGGATGAACAACTTGTTGGAATATAAGGATGGTTATAGTCTGATTCCTTCATCCGTTTCATGGGAAAATAAGATGGCTTCCGGTGAAGGACGTGCTTACGGAGTGGAGTTTATGGTTCGTAAGCAAACAGGAAAAACAACCGGATGGGTCGGGTATGCGCTGGCGTGGGCAGATCGCCAGTTTGACGAAATAAATAAAGGACGGCGCTATCCTTCCCGTTACGACAATCGGCATAAATTGAATATTGTTGTCATGCATAAACTCTCCAAAAAAGTAGAGCTGTCGGCTGCCTGGACTTATTCGTCTGGTAATTATACAACATTGTCACTGGAAAATTATTATCCGAGTGACCATCTGCACCAACCGGGAGAAAGACCTTTCTGGGGGAATGGGACTGGTGAAGATTATTATGACCAACGTAATAATTATCAACTTCCTGCCTACCATCGTTTGGATGTGGGCATTAATATATATCGTCCTAAAAAGAAGGGGCGTATGGGAATTTGGAATATTAGTATTTATAACGTGTACAGCCGGATGAATCCTATCCTGGTTTATAAAGGAGATGTCAAAGAGGAGGCTGGATCAGACGACTATGGGAATCCGAATGTCACCTATCGGAATGCATTCAAGTCTATTGGTATTTTTCCGATCATACCGTCGGTTTCATATACATATAAATTTTGAAGGAGGAAAAAGATGAGATATAATATTTGTATATTGGTTTTGTTGTTGTTTGTCTTGTCCGGTTGCGAGAAAGAGATAAATTTGGAACATATGCGTCCTGAACCCAAACTGGTGTTGAATTGTCTGGCCGTACAAGGTGATACACTATCGGTAGAACTTTCCCGTACCTGGTTTTATGCGGATAATAAGGTCAAAGATATTTTTGTGTCTGGTGCGGATGTAAAACTTTATGTGAACGATGTGTTCCGGGAATCATTGTCCGAAGTGGCCGTAAAGTATGAAGAGCTTGATATCGATGCCATTCGTTACAAATCTTCATCTTATATACCTGTGGCGGGCGATCGGATACGCCTTGTGGCTTCTCGGAATGGTTTTAAGGATGTGGAGGCCGTGACGGAAGTCCCGCGTCCCTGTTCTGTCTCGGGTTTCGAACTTCAACAGGAGAGTGTAAGAGATACTACTGAATGGTTTGATGATGCATATATACATTTGGCTCAAAATAATACCGTGTGCTTCACTCTTCACGACGAACCAGGCGAAGACAATTATTATCTGATTTATTTCCGTCAGGGAAATATTTGGGGAGGAGAAAACGATACTGTTTATTCCTGGTATTCTTTTAGGCCTGATTATGGTAGTGAACCGGTATTTGCTGTTCAGAATTCGGCTTTAGATCAGATTTTCGGATATGATGGTGTGGGTGGTTATAACGGACTTGCTTTTTCGGACGAGTTGTTCGATGGGAAAAGCTATCAGTTTAAGATCCCTTGGAAAATAAGTCTTAGCTATACTCAGAGTGTCGATTATACCCCCTACATATACCGTTGTTATCTGTATTCCGTTTCTCGCTCCTATTATAATTATATGAAAACCATGAATGATTTGTATGAGAGTGGCTTTGTCGGCGATCTGGCGGAAATAGGCTTTGCCGAACCGGTCCGCATCTATTCGAATGTAGAAGGCGGAACCGGTATTTTAGGCGGCAGCTGCATGGAGTCCTGGGAATTTACAAGTGAATGATCAAGTCTACGCTGACCGGATAATGGTCCGAAATCCCTTCAGTTTCTATTCCGTTGTGGATATGGGCGTCGACACACCGGGAAACCAGGGATGGAGAAACCAGTATATAATCCAACCGTTCGCTTATCCCGTGCAGACGGGTGTCGCCATGTTGCCATCGGTAAAGGAAAGCGGTCGGGAATGTCGTTCGTTTATCGGCAGGGACATACAAACGGCATATATCGGTTAGCCCGATGGATAGGAATTGGGACAGAACTGAATAATCAAGCCGTCCGTCACGCATATTCCGGTATGTTTCTTGTTCGGCATCCCATTTCTGCTTGTTTTTGATGAGTTGGGCGTGTGTTTCCACCCAATCGGCGTCGAAAGGCGAATAGGCGTTGAAATCTCCCATGACCATACAGTTGTCCAACTGATTGTCCTGTATGTATTTTGTCAGCATTTGCGCTTCTTTCAGTCGGAACTTCCAGTCGTGAGGGCTGAGATGGGTGACGATGATATCCAATCCATACGTTTTTACGTGCAGCATGCCGTGCCAGAAATCTTCTACTTGTTTCTTTACGACCGTGATCGGTTCGTTGGAAGTTATGCCGACCGGGTATCCTTCTTCTTTCACGATGGCATAATACTTATGCCCGTATTCGGAGGCTAGTTGGCCTAAATTTTTTTCTGTAAATCCAACCAGTTCGGTTATGGCCAGAATGTCCGGTTGCTGTCCTTTTATCCAGTCGATAAAGTTTGCTCGCCGGGAAGCATCATGTTCGAAACCGTTCCAAATATTGTAGGATATAACCCGTAGTTTCTCTTTTCTTGCTGGTTGCCCGTTGCTTGTTATGGGAAATAACGATATGAGCAGTAAGGTATAGAGTATATGATGTAGTTTCATGGTTCTATTGTTTTGACACATTTAAAAGTGGGTGTTGCGATAATTTTGTCTATTATTTCTTTATGTTCAGTTACCGATCCGGAACATTCCGATCTTGCCTGCCGGATAGAACATGAACTGGCGTTCCATCTTTCCGCGGATCGGATTGTATTCGTAGTTAACCCCTACGCCGACCCTGAAGCCGCTGTCGTTCACCTTGAATTCGAATGCTCCGCCTACGTTTGTATGGTTGTAAAACGGGTTCATCAGCATATGTGGGTTGTTTCTTTCGTTGTGATCGTAAAACGTATATTGTCCCCATCCTCTCACTGTCATCCAGTCGGTCACGTCATAGCTGGCCATCGCATTGAACCCGCCCATGAATTGGGGGGAAGGATTGAACGGGGTGAAATAGCGTCCGCCGAAAGCGCCTCCCGACAGGGAGAACCGGTCGTATGTCCATAGTAGTTCCGTGTTGATCCGGGTAAGACCACCGATGCCGGGCCATGTGTATTGTTGTCCGCTTGTGATAAAGGCCACTTGTTCGCTGACGGGGATGATCGATACTTCATGGAAATCCAATGCCATCGGCGAAACACGTCTTAACATCGGTGTGTAAGGATTGAAGAAAGGCTGGTAGGCAGCAGATGAAATAATCATGTCCATCGGGCGCTCCTGTTCATATGCGGATTGGACCGGAAGATCGGGAATGAATTCACGCAACTTGGCTTCGATCAGTTGCCTGTCCGATGGCGTGAAACTTTTGTATGTGAATTTGGGCAGGTTCAAGTCGAAAACCGCCCGTTTGGGTACTGCCACCATTCGTCCTTCTTTGGTTCTGATCCAAGTCAGATCAGATTGTGCTTGCAAACATAATGCGCACAATAACAATATGATTAAACTAATTCCCCGCTTCATACAACAACTCATTTAATTTCTGCGAAGATAAAAATAAATTTAGATATTTGTGTATAAATAATGAAGATCGGTGCAACTATCCGGAAATCTGTTTCATCATGTAATCAGAGAGTAGCAAGTATTTATGGACGAACAACTGTTAATCGACGGATGTAAGCGTGGCGAAGCATTGGCTCGTAAAGAATTATATGAACTGTACGCACCTGCCATGATGAGCGTGTGTGTCCCGGTCAATTTGGTGATTAATTTGTGGGACAATCCGGATTGGAATGTGTACGTCTCCGGGGGGGGGCAGCATGATAGAGAAAGGAGTGCGCTTCGAGTTTTGAAAATCAATGGCATAGTATAAACTATTATGTGCTTCCGCTTGTTATATTTTATAGTTACTTAAAAAAATAGGCGATGAAATTCTTTATTGACACGGCTAATCTGGATCAGATCCGGGAAGCAAATGAATTGGGTGTACTAGACGGTGTTACCACCAACCCTTCTCTGATGGCGAAAGAGGGTATCAAGGGAGTAGAAAACCAGCGTAGACATTACATCAAAATCTGCGAAATGGTGGATGGGGATGTGAGTGCCGAAGTGATTGCCACAGACTACGAAGGCATGATCAAGGAAGGTGAGGAACTGGCCGGACTAAATCCGCATATCGTAGTGAAGGTCCCTTGTATAGAAGCCGGAATCAAGGCAATCAAGTATTTTTCAGGTAAAGGCATCCGTACGAATTGTACGCTTGTCTTTTCTCCGGGACAGGCATTGTTGGCGACCAAAGCGGGTGCGACGTATGTTTCTCCTTTTGTCGGCCGTTTGGACGACATTGCGAGTGACGGAATCGAACTGGTGCGTAAGATTGTTGAGATGTACGATTACTACGATTACGAGACGCAGGTGCTGGCAGCCTCCATCCGTTCTACACAGCATATCATTCAGTGCGTGGAAGCCGGAGCCGATGTGGCAACCTGTCCGCTTTCTGCTATCAAAGGCTTATTGAAACATCCGCTTACCGATAGTGGCTTGGCAACTTTCCTTGCCGACTATAAGAAGGTGAACGGATGATTTTCTTCCTCTTTTTATTCACTCTTTAGGCTTTTTACCGGGTTGCTCGAAGCTGCCCGGTAACTGTGCCATCCTACCGTTAGTAATGTGATAGCCAGGACGATGCCTCCGCCCATTAGGAAATAGAGTGGGGAAATGCTTATCCGGTTGGCGAAACTTTCCAGCCAACGGTTCAGCAGTACCCAGGCAAGAGGTGTTGCAATCACGAATGCCACTGCTATCCATTTGACGAACTGTCGGATCAGCAGTAACATGATGCTTCGTGTGCTGGCTCCATTCACCTTTCGGATGCCGATCTCTTTGGTCCGCTGTTTGGTCGCGTACAAAGCCATTCCAAACAGGCCGAAGCAGGTCAGGAGGATACTGATGATGGAATACATCAGCAATAAGTTCGCCATATCGGTCGTCCTGTGGTTGCGTTGCATGAATACTTCGTATACATCTATATAGGTGAAGTATTCATTAGGGTTTACCTTTTTCCATACCGCTTGTAACGTTTCCATCCCTTCCTTTTTCTGTTTTTCATTCAGTCTGACATAGAGTGTCCGGTAGTGTTGGTTGCCGGCGTTATTGAGATAGATTAAGGAAGGCATCGCTTCTTCTTCCAGCGTATTGATATAGAGGTCGCTGACAATCCCGCAGATTGTACATGCCTGTTTTGGATCCCCGGCCAGGACATTTTGGAAGGATTTGTCATACCGGCTGACCAGTTGGCCGACAGGGTTTTCACCGACCGGGATCAGTATGTCCGCATATCTCCGGTTTATGTAGACTGGTTGGTCATATTTCTGCATGGCTTCCCGGGGAGCCAGTCCTTGGTGGATTTGTAGGTTCAGGGTTTGCAGGAGATCTTCTTCGCCCATGTATTGGACCGACGAATAGTAGGATTCTGATCCATCTTTGTTTTCAACAATGATCTGTTGGAGCCAGGCGAAGAGGAGGGAACCTCCGGCACGTGTGACGGAGGCTATTTCCGGTCTGTTCTTCAGTTCGGCTGCGAATGTGTTGACATCCAGTTTCCCTCCTTTCCAGCTTCCGATTTCGATTAGATTGCGGTAGCATTCGCCTTTCTTTTGTGTCAGTTTCAATTGTGCATGGATGGTGAGTGTTCCGATAACCAGCCCGATGGAGATGATATACTGCATGACGGAGAGAGCGGTGACGACCTTTCTTTTTTTGTTTCCGGTGAAGAACAGGCGGTAGTTGCTATCCGTCAGGTTGGCGATTTTCCGGCTCATGTAGCAAGCTGGGATAACGGACATGATCAGGATTAGTCCGCAGATAACGGGTAGCACCTGCCTGTTCAGAAAAAATCCGGTGGTGATCCTTCCGGACATGATCCGGTTGAAAACGGGGATCAGGTCGTGGGCGATCAGCAACGAGAGCAGGAAGGCGATGCCGACCGTGAGGAATGTATCCAGAAACAATTGGTAGTTCATCTCTGCTTGTGTGGCTCCCATCAGCTTTTGTGTGTGTATGATCCGTATCTGTTGAAGGATCCGGGAGAAACTGAGATTGATATAGTTAGAGCAGGCGATCAGCAGGATCAGTAAGGCTGATATCAGCCCGATGAGTAACAGCGATTGCTGGGAACGGGCGATATAAGGAATCGATTCCTGCGTATAGTGTTGGAAATAGGATTCTTGCAAGGTATAGAAATAGTATCGCCCTTTCTCCTGTTGCAGGGTAGGGACTCCGTCTGCTTTGATCTTTTGGGCGAATTGTTCTTTGTCGAACGAGGGGGAGACTTTCAAAAGGGCGACTCCTCCACCGTAATAGTCTTGTCCGATACCGGTGAGCATGTCGAATTTGAGGTAGGACTGAGAATGTTCTTTCAATACGGCAGCAATTTGGAAAGGGCGGGAAAGGGGTGTTGTTTCGTCCTCATAACGTATGCCTCCGTCCGCCAGGTCTATTTGGACAATCTTTCCTACCGGGTTTGTTTTTCCGAACAGTTTCCGGGCACATGATTCGCTTAGCGCGGCTTTGTCCGGGGAGGCAAGGGCGTCATGCAGGTTGCCGTGCAGTACTTCATATTCGAAGAAGCGGGCAAAAGTAGTGTCTGTTATGGTAATCAGGATTGGGTCGTATTTTTTATCCCCTATGGTGACGGAGTTGCAATCGATTGAGCCGAAGCGCAGGTAATCTTCCACTTCCGAATATTGCTCTTTTAGTTGAATCGGGATCTTTCCAACAATAAAAGATACCTTTTCTCCTGACTTCAACGGCGAATCCTGGGCCATATAGACGATCTTTTCTTTGTTCGGATTATCAGCCTCGATGTTGAATTCATATATGACGAAGGCTGCCAGCAGGTTTGTACAGGCAATCCCGATTGCCAAGCTGACAATCGAAATAATGGAAAACGTTTTATTGCGCCACCAACTACGGAGGACCAGTTTGAGTGCTACGGCTTTCATGACTTTTGTTTTAATACGGATCAAAGCTATCCCCTTTCTGTGGATGTCGCAAAGGATAGTTCTTTTTTCTTCGGGAAACCGAAAATTTGTCTAATTATTGGACAATGGGACCGTCATAGAGTGAAGGAAAATGTTTAGGTGTAACTTGTTTTCGACAATGTCGAGAATATATGTAACATTGTGGGGAACAAATTACGTTTGATTGCGGATTTCTTGATAGAAAATATAATTTTGTAATCAGAAAAAATGAAACTATGCTGGATGGGAAAATAATTCTTGTGGATGATAACGAAGCAGTGTTGAAAACATTGAAAATGATTCTGGCACGCGAGTTCAAGACGGTAGTAGGAGTGTCCGTACCGACACTTTTGCCGGCTTTGTTGCGTGAGGGCGATGTCGATATTGTCCTGTTGGATATGAATTTTGTGACCGGACGGCAGGATGGAAGCGAGGGCTTGTTTTGGCTGGATCGGATTGTGGGGCGTCCCGATCCGCCGCAAGTGGTCTTGATCACGGCCTTCGGAGATATTGAACTGGCGGTTTCCGCCTTGAAAAGGGGAGCGGCTGACTTTGTTGTCAAACCGTGGGATAACGAGAAGCTGGTAGCGATTTTACAAGGGGCTTTCCGGCGCAGGCGGAAGGTGCGGACAGAAGCGGCTTCGATGAGGCGGATATCGGCAGAGGAGGAGAATGGGCAGGTCGTTTCCCTTTTGGTCGGGTCTCTGTTAAAGAAATACGCACAGGCGTATGGAAAACAATTGCCGGTTGTCACTTCCGGCGGATTGGATAAACTCTCCGGTCTGATCCGGCAAGGGGATCTTTCGGCTTTGCAACAAACAATCGAGCGGGCTGTCTTGTTGACGAATTCGTCTTCGCTGGGGGCGGACGATTTCCATATCGAAAAAACAGCTTCCGCATCCCGTCCGGTGACATTGGAGGAGATGGAGAAGCAGTTTATCAGTGAGGTGCTGCGCGAGAAGAACGGCAACCTGACACTTTGTGCCCAACAGTTGGATATCAGCCGGCAGACGCTATATAACAAGATACGGAAGTACGGTTTGTAGCCGGATAGACACCCTTATCGTACAACGATCATTACATAATCCCGTTCATGCACTTTCGGGTTATCCAGCAGTTCGACCAACTTCTTTTGCTTGGGCGAGCCGGTGCGCTTTACCAGTTCGCGCATCTCGGTGACGGTACGGAGCATGTACAGGCAATCGTCCGTTTGTCCGTCCGGCCAGAAAGGCATCCCGTCGTCTAGGTCGTTAATGAAGCCCCTGTTTTTGTCAGCCGGCAGCATGACCGTGCGTCCTTCTTCTTTCAAGTAGACTGCCTGGTGGGTCAGGCTCGGTTTGTAGTCATATTCCCAGCCGAGCCAGTTTGCGATGATTCGTCCCCCCTTTTGATAAAGGCCCATGAACAAACCTTTGGGGTTCTCGTAAAAAGTTTTCAACCACATTTTGCCTTTGGGGATTTTAGCATCCGCCATCTCTTTCAGGTTAAGCCCTTGCTCCCCGTAACGGATAGCGTAGAGCGGGGCGACGGTTTGCGGATTGCGTAATTGGTAGACGGTGTCGCAATAGGGCATCATGAAAGTCATCCGGTCTTGTCCGGTGTTCCAGTAAAACGTTTGGAAGAACGGAATGCTGTCGGTCATCGTGCGCGGGGCCAACTCCCCTTCTTTCAACCTGAATTTGCAGAGCGTATCGCCGTGGAGGTTGAACGTCGTGATTCCGTCCGGTTCTCCCGTTGCCTCACTTTGGTTACATAAGGTATAACCGGTGGAGGAGAAACCAAGTAGTTTATCGTCGCGTCGACCGAGCGGATATTTCTCGATGGGGCTTTCGGGGAAGATGTAACTTTGGATCGTCAGCATCGTATCCAGAGGCGGCAAGACACTGATGCAGGGGATGCTGTCCGTCCCGGTTCTCCGTGTTTCCTGAGTCTTCCCGCTAAGGGCGACATACATGCGGGTGGTTTTCTTATCGTAAAACATGTTCTGCCCGTTCATCTCGTTGTTCCATTTATAAGCCAATGCCTTGAAGCCATACCGTTTGCTCGGAATACCTTGTTTCCGGTAGTAGATGCGTGGGTTGTTGAATGTGATAAAGGCATTGCTATCCGGTAGCTCGATTGCCTGAGTGACGGTGAACCGGGCATCTCCGACGGTATAGTATTCGATCTCGGAGGCGATCTGGCTCAACTTCAACGGAGCGGGTTTCCTGGAGGCTTGTTCCACATCTACGATTTTTACGGGTTCGGAACGGTCTATCTGGGCTTCCATCTGTGGGGCGGCCGGGATGTGCCGTGCTTTTTCTTCCGTCTGCTTGCATCCGGTCGTTATCAGTAAAACGGATAGGATACCTATGGTAAAAAGGTGCTTTTTCATCTTGAATCTGTATTTGTAGCGAATGTAATGATTTATTATGAGCCTGTTTAAATTTCCCTGAAATAAATTTTGCATAGCCTTCATCGGCCAGCTTTGTCTCTTTATAGGATTATTTTGAAAAACAACTGTCATACTATCACTAATTTCCTTT
>OAWS01001097.1_pt1 | contig 15973 bp, 20 predicted proteins | sample 1517141 | NCBI WGS metagenome assembly OAWS01 (sample SAMEA2580173, study PRJEB22360) | human gut metagenome | biome: human gut; feature: human-associated habitat; material: faeces | place: Denmark | collected 2008/2010
TCTTTTCGTTGGCTTGTCGTTGGCCTATACGGCAGCCCGCCGCGGCCATCAGGTCATCCTCTGTGAAAAAGAAAGCGAAGTCGGCGGCATCTTGAAGAGCGAACAGGCCATCCCCTTCAAACGGGAAATGTACGAACTGGGAAAGACCTATGAACGGCTGGCCCGCCAAGCCGGTGTCGAAATCCGCCTGAATACAGAAGTAACGCCGGCTTACGCAGCTAAAGAAAAACCGCAGGCCTTGATCATCGCCGCTGGATCCCGCCCCTTCGTCCCGCCGATTAAAGGGTTAGACGGTGACAACGTCATTATCGTGAACCAATACTATAAAGAAAAGGCCAAAGTCGGGAATCACGTCATCGTCTTCGGCGGTGGCCTGGCAGGCTGCGAATGTGCCATCCATCTCGGCCAGGAAGGCAAAGAAGTGGAACTCATCGAAATGCGCCCGGCCCTGGCACCGGATGCCAATGTCCGTCACCGCCCCCTGCTCCTGGCTCAAGTCGAAAAGTACGTCCACGTCCATACGCAGTATAAAGGCCTCGAAGTCACGCCAGAAGGCGTCCTCTGCCAGGACCCGCAGGGCCAGCGCATCCTCGTCCCTGGCGATACGGTCATCTGTGCCTTAGGCCAGCGATCCCGTACCGACGTCGTAGAAGCCTTGCGGGACAGTGCACCCTTCGTCCGTGTCATCGGCGATGCGGCTAAAGTATCTACTACTGGGGGTACTGGGCTGCCCTCGATATCTGATTTAGATTAATCCTCATACCAGCCGAACAGGGTTTTCCCCGTTTCCAACTGCTGAATCCGGACCATGTCGTCCGGTGTCAGGGTGACGTCGAAAATATCGAGGTTTTCGGCCATCCGGTCCCGATGGGATGATTTCGGGATGACGCCGATGCCCTGTTGTACCAGGTACTGCAAGGCAATCTGTGCCGTCGTTTTACCATATTTCTGGCCGACAGCCTGCAAGACGGGTTCCTGGAATATGTTTTTTTCCCTTCTGTAAAAGGGCTCCATGCCTGCATTTGTGTCCCCTGTGCCACAAGTGTCTGCTGGAGCTCTTTTCGTCTGTAATAGACGTGGCATTCGACTTGGTTGATGGTAGGGATGATATCACAACTTCCGATAAATTCAAGATACTCCCGGGCATTGAAATTGGAAATACCGATAGCCCGGACTATTCCCTTGTGGTAGGCTTCGGTCAAGGCCCGATACATGTCCAAAGCCTCGTCGTAAGGCTCGTGGATGAGCATCAAGTCGATATAATCGGTCTGCAAACGGGCCAGCGATTCTTCGATGCCCTGCCAGGCCAGTTCATAGCCAGCCCGGGTCTGACAGAGTTTCGTCGTAATGAAGATATCCTCCCGGCGAAGACCGCTCTCGGCTACAGCCTGGCCGACCATGGCTTCATTATCATACAAGTGAGCCGTATCGATAAGGCGGTAACCAACGGCTAAGGCATCGAGAACCGCCCGCTTCCCCGCTTCCCCCTTCAACATCCACGTCCCAAAACCAACTATCGGAATAGTCAGGCCATTATTCAGAATAATATTTTCATGCATAATATTCCTCCATTCATCATGCCCATTCTACAAAAAAAGGGCTGTGCATGATACACACTTCATGCCACAGTCCCTGTCTTACTTATCCTAGCTCAAGCCGCTGGATGATAATTAACAACCGCAATTTCCGTCATAGAATTACGAACGGAATCAGCAATTTTATATAATTGCTGCATGACTTCTGTCGAGTAATATGTTTCTCCGCACTGAATGCACACTTGAGACGGCACATTGCGAATAATCACAATACAGGAGTCAAGATCAATCGTAAAAGTAGTCAAAGCATCTTGTAAATCACCTTTGCAAAATGTGCAGTTCGTCATCAGATGTTCCTCCAGCAACAATGAAACTTTAACTATACGATACCATGCGACCTGGTAAAAAGCAATCTAAAATTTTCACAAGTTGGCCTGCTTTTTACAACTTGGCGGCCAGCATTTCGGCTTCGAGTTTGCTCGAGGCCATGCCCTGATATTCCATGCCGTACATCATGGCAAAGCGGTTCATGGTATATTCGCCGGCCGCCAGTTGTTCCTGCGTCAGTGCGGCTCCCTGGAAGAGGAAGAAGAGTTTCTTGCTCTGGAACTGGCCGTTGCTGACGACGCCGTAGGCGCGATCGAGGACGTTGCGGATGGCACCGCTCATGCTGTGCCAGTACATGGGCGAGCCGATGACGATGACGTCGTGGCTGCTGATGGCCCGGATGACTTCTTGATACTGGTCGTCGGCGAAGTGCTGGCCATAGGCGTAAATCTTGAGGTCGACCAAATCCAGAGTATCATAAGACTGGCCTTTCAGCAATGTCTTGGCTAAGCTGGCTGTATTGCCATTTTTGTTGGGGCTGCCATTGATAAAGAGAATGTGATTCATCATAATTCCTTCTTTCTTTGTATACATGAACTGGCTCCAGTAATAAACCACACTTTTTCCATGGTTCATCCTCCTTACTGTTTCATAAATAATGAATCGGTGTTGTGGCTTTTCTCACCAAAAAGAGTATAGCATCCGGTAGTTACAACCGGTCAATAGGCAAAATAAATTTCTTGCATTTTGCCGTGAATTATTGCACAATGAAAGGGAATACTGAATAAAAGAGGTGTCCCATCATGGCTATGACGAAACCAAGGAAACTCTATCCGATGAAAGAGGCCTGTAAGCAGACGGGAATGTCCTATGAAACGCTGAAGTATTACTGCAACACCGGGCTCATCCCCAACGTCAAGCGGTCGTCCAACAACCGCCGCGTCTTCGACGAGCACGACATCGCCTGGATCAAAAGCCTGACGTGCCTGAAGAAATGTGGCATGACCATCAAAGAAATGAAGCAATACCTGGCTTACTGCCTGCAAGGCCCGTCGTCTATCCCCATCCGCAAAGTCATGCTGAAGCGGAAATTAGCCATCCTGGAAGAAAAGAAATCCAGGAATCCATCAACTATATCGGCTGGAAACAAAATTTCTACGACGAAGTCCTGTCCGGGAAACGGCCTTATATCAGCGACCTGCTTCCGGAATACAATGACGACGCTGACGATACGTAGCTAAAAAAAGCTGCCCTTTGAATACGGGAAACCGTATTCAAAGGGCAGTCTTTTTTTCGTATAAAAGAATTACTTCTTCAGCCAGTTCAGTATTTCATTCTGACTGACGCCGCTCCCAAAGCGGACCCCGGTCTGCCAGTCACCGCTGCCGGCGGCTTTGGCCAGGTTTTCTCCGCTGTTACCTAACGGACTGGAAACAGACGTGCAGAAGGAAATGACTTTCTTACCGGCAAAATTATGGTTTTCTACAAAGGTGTAGACGACGTGCGGTGCCTGCTGCCACCAGAGAGGATAACCGATGTAGACCGTGTCGTACGAATCCCAGTCGGCAACATCACCGTCATAAGCCGGACGCAGCTGAGGCTGGGTATGTTCCTTGACGACGCGGCTGTTGTCATCGCGGTAATTCAAGTCGCCATCGGTATACGGCTGGGACGGCTTGATTTCAAAGAGCGTCCCTTTCTGGTTGTCTGCAATCGTTTCAGCGACGCGTCTCGTATTTCCAGAAGCCGAGAAATAGACGACCAGGACCTTGCCCTGGCTGGCAGCTGCTTTGGCGCCGTCGGCCGGCGCCTGGGAAGCCGTTCCCGTCGAATTGCCGCAGGCCGTCAGCGTGAGAACGGCCAGGGCCATCAATAACCCGGTCATGAATTTTTTCCACATAAGACATTCCTCCCTCATTTCCCTTGAAAGACTTCATTGGCAATACGCAGGCAGTTCAAGGTCCGCGGAAATCCCATGTAAGGATTCATGGTCGTAATGACACCGATGACTTCGTCCTGCGATGCACCGGCTGCCAAGGTCCCGCGTACGTGGGATTTGAACTGGGCATCGCCGGTACCTAAGGCGCCGATGGCGGCAATGGTAATCATCTCTCTCGTTTTCAAATCCAGTGTTCCCCTCGTATAAATGTCGCCGAAGCAGAATGCCGATAAGTCATCCTGTAAATGCTTCTGGTTCGCCGGGGCAGCCGCCCGCATCTGATGGATGCGTTCGCCATACGTCCCGACCTGGAAGGCCAGGCCTTTCTCGAAGCGGTCGGCATCGGTCGTCGTCGCCTGAGCCGGCAGGGGCAGTTTGATGCCGTTTTTCCGGAAAACCTGGTTAACGGTCTTCATGGCTTCGCTCACCTTGGCAAAGCCGATATACGGTGCCAGGTGATATTCCGTTTCCCGTATTTCCAAAGGCATTACGCCATCGTGCAGGGCGCCCTGGACATTCTGGGCCAGCAGGTCTTCACTCTGATAAGTCGTCAGGACGGCCAGAGTGACCAGATACTGGTCGCGGCGGCTGATTTTCGCCTGGCTGGCGATGTCGCCGTAGATATATTTCTTCATCATACTGTCCAGCTCGGGGTCGGTCTGTTCCAATCCCGTCGGCTGGTTATCCATCATGCGGGCATACTGTTTTTCTGCCGCTGCGGCCCGGCTGGAAGTATCGGGCAGACCGGCTGCCTGTACGTCCGGGCCGGCCGTGATGCCCAGGCAGCAGATACCCAGGCCGAGCAGGCTGGCTTTGACGATTTTTTCCACATAACAACGACTCCTTCCCGCTTATTTGGCCAGGCCATTTTCTTTCATCCATTTTTCCATAGCATTGGCTACGTCTTCATTATTCAAATCGGCCATCATGAAGTGCGTATTGCCTTTGATGCCGATATCGGGCAGGCTGACGACCTGGACGTGACCGCCGTACTTATTCATGACGGCCTCCCACTTCTTGGCCAGGTTCCAGCGGACGCGCCAGTTATCTTCGCCCCAGTTGGCAACGGGTGTATCGCCTTTCGGGATATTATCGCCAAAGTATACGATGATGGGAATCCTGGTCAGTTTCATGAAATCGTCCATGGATACGGCCGTCCCCTTAGCCGGGAAGGGGCTGGTCGTCTTTTCGACAGGCGGCACTTCCCCTTCCGGGAAGGGGAACGTCCCCGGTTCCAATGCGATGACCCCTTTGACGTGGCTCGATGCCATAGCCGTGTCCCAGCCGGGACCGCCGCCGGCCGAATGGGTGATCAAGACGCCGTCACCGGACTTCTCGAAGACGGCCGTCATGGCCTGGACGACGACTTTTTCATCGAAAGCGCCCGTATCCGGCGTCATAGCCCGGAAGAACTGGTCCCGCGAAGCTTCATCCCGGGGAACGGCGGCATTGGCATTATAATCAGGCCATTGGCCGATGCGGAAATTGTTGTACCACAACTGGTCGTCCGGACGGGCACTAATCGTTGCAGCGACGGTCGACCGGCCGACACGGCCGCGGCGCGGTTCATCGACGAGATACGTCTTATAGCCTTTTTCCAGGAAGATGTTCTGAAAGCCATCGCGGCCGTCCGGCGTCGTTTCCCAGGTCTTGGCCGACTGGCCATAGCCATGCAGGAAAACCAGGCTGTTATGGTGGGCATTCTTCGGTTTCTGATAAAAGACATAGGCATGGTCGCCGTGCAGGGTTTCGCCAGCATTATTCGTCGGTTCCGTCGTCCCCTTGTAGTTTCCCGGTGCCGTAACAACCGTACCGCCAGCGAGGAAACTCCCCTGGTCGACGATAGTGACCGGTTTCATGGCAAAAGCGGAGCCTGTCAATAAGGAAGCCGCAAGCAAGGCAGCCGCAAGTTTCGGTAATTTCATGGAAAAGGCCCCTTTCTAGCGAATGAAATTGGTGAAAATCGGTGCTTCTTGTTCCGGCAGGGCGACGCCAGCCTGGCGGGCCGCTTCCTGACAGCGCAGGAAATAGGCCATGTTGCGGCCGAGGACGCGCATAGTATACATCCCTTCTTTATCCTGCAGGACCTCTTCCGGTACGGCACCGTGGACTTCGTTCCAGTAGCGCGACGAAATGACGGGCATTTCCTGGATGGTGAAATACTTGTTCATCTGGTCGAAGGAGACCGTCGTCCCAGCACGGCGGGCCGAAATGACAGCCGCAGCCGGCTTGAGATAAAAGGCCTTGTTGCCGTTGCCATTGGCTTCGGAATAGAAGACGCGGTCCATGAAGGACGTCATATTGCCAGCCAGGGCTGCGTAATGGACTGGCGAGCCGAAGACGAAGCCGTCGGCTGTCAGGGCTTTGGCCCGGAATTCATTGACGACATCGTTAAAGACGCAACGGCCGATGTCCCGGCATTTGTGACAGGCGATACAACCGCCGATAGGCTTCTTGCCGATCCAGAACGTTTCAGCTTCAATACCCAGGCCTTCCAGGGTCCGGCATACTTCCTGCAGTGCCGTATAGGTGCAACCCTTTTCATTGGGAGATCCATTGACTAACAATACTTTCATTTCGCTCATCCTTTCTTGAACTGCTCTCATCGGAATGCTGTTTCCTTACAGTTCTCACTATACCTTACGGTAGTAACTATCGGTCAAGAGGCAGATTCCATTTTCCCATTCCATCTTGTCGGCCAGGATAATTCTCTCTATAATAGGACTAGCTTCACGCTTCTATTTTATATCATGAGAGAGGTTTTTCTATGAAACGACAACTCCTGCAGCGCGTCCAGCAATGCATGGCTGAAAAAAAGATGACCCAGGCCGACTTATCCCGGGCCACGGGAATCCGGCCGTCGTCCCTGTCGGACTATTTTTCAGGGAAATACAGTCCCAAACAGGATAAAATCGACCGTATCGCCGCCCTCGAGGTCAGCCCGGGCTGGCTCCTGGGTTATCCCGATGCGGATTCCCTGACGGCACCGGAATGGGACCTGATCTGCCAATTCCGCCAGCTCTCACTGGAAGATCAGCAGCGCCTGGCTGATTTTTTTAAAAAATTACGATAACGATTGGAACAACTGTTCATCGACTGGGATGAACCACTCCGTCCAGGCTCCCTGGACGGGTTCCATGACGGCAATATGTTGGAACATCTGTCCCGGTGCGGCGCCATGCCAATGGCGGATGCCTTTGGGGATGGTCACGCTCTGGCCGGGCAGCAGGACCTGCGGGGCCTGACTAGCGATCTGATAGTACCCTTTGCCGGAAACGGCCAGCAAGGTCTGGCTCGTCCCATGATGGACATGCCAGTACGTGTGAGCGCCATTTACGAAGGTTACATTGGCCACCGGGACCTTGCCCTGCGATAAGGGAGCGACATAACTGTCACCAGTAAAATGATGGACATTGCCGGCATTATACGTGCCGACAGGAAAGACGGCGCCTTTCGTGTGTTTCAGCATGGCCGAGACCTTAGAAGGCGACGGCGGTGCCGGTGATGCGGCGGCCAGGGCCGCCCCGGTCAGGCTCATGGCGGTCACAACCGCCAGCAGGATAAATTTCTTCCACATAGACAAAACTCCTTTATCAGCCCAGCCCCGTAGCCAGGGCGGCCATACAGGTCGCCAGCAGGGCCAGCAGGTACGTATTATGGACGAACTGGCCCAAAAGCAGGGTTATACCAATGGGGATGACCAGCATCTTGACGATAGGCGATATTGACGACTAAAGACAAAGTTTTCCATCGTCCATCCTCCTATTTCAATTACCGCAACGTCCGGCCAAAGAATTCCGTCAATTTCGCCATAGCCTGGTTGACATATTTCGGTACATAATACGTCTGGATATGGGTAGCCCCCGGAATTTCAAAGAGTTCCTTATCCGTCGTTCCCGTCGCCTTCTGGTAAGCATCTTCCGTCATGTACAGCGAATCGGCTTTACTACCGGCAATCATCAGGAGCGGCACGTTGATGAGGTCGATCTGGTCCGTTGCATCCCAGGTCATCAATTCAGACAAGCTGTCCGTCGTATAGTCAAAGGTGGAGTTGGGATGGCGATGCGTCTATCCGTAATAGATGAGGCCTTCGCGGTAGAGGTCGGTCGGGATGCCCTTGAGCCGTTCCGGCGTAATCGTTTCAAAATCGACGTGGCCCGAAATGTCGTGTTTCCCCGTTTCTACGGCTTTCTGACGGGCGTCATTAGCCGCTTTCAATCGTTCCTGGACGCTGTCTTTCTGGGAATCCATGTAGCCTTCGCGGCGGACGCGGCCCGAATTGAACATGCTGATGGTGGCTACAGCCTTCATGCGCTTATCCGATTTGGCTGCGTTCAGCGTGTATCCGCCGCCACCGCAGATGCCCAGGGCCCCGATGCGGTTCTTGTCGACGCCGGGATACTGGCTGATATAATCGACCATGCCGTGGATATCTTCCGTCCGGAAGTACGGCATATCCTGATGACGCGGTTCACCGCTACTGGCACCCTGGAAGGACGCATCAGCAGCAATGGTCACATAACCGGCTTCGGCCAGCTTCTGGGCATACAGGCCGGCGCCCTGTTCCTTGACGCCGCCATTGGGATGGGCGACAACGATAGCGGCATAGGATTTCGCCGGGTCATAATTCTTCGGCGTGTAGACGTTGGCCGCAATCGTCCGGCCATCGAGGTCATAGTGGACCGGGTGGATATTGACCTGTCCTTTTTCATTGTGCGTAATGGCATTGGCGTAGACCAGACCGTACGGGTTCCCCGACGTAACACCTAAAGACATGACCATCATGGCCATGAGAGCTAACTTTTTCTTAGAAATCATCATCATATCCTCCTTTTCTGATTAAGCGCGGGCTGCCTGATAATCACCGTTTTCCGAATAGCCGACGCGTGTATCATTGTTTTCGGCCTGCGGGACGAAGTCGACGACAGCCACTTCAAAGTCCCCATTTTCCGAATAATTATAAGACGGAGTCGCAGCCAAAGTCGAAGCGCCAACCATCATCATAGCAGCCAATACCATAGCCATTACTTTTTTCTTCATGTTTTTCATGTAATTTCTCTCCTTTTATGTGTAAATACATTAAGTTATCTCAGCCTGTACCGTATCGACTTCCCCGGTACAAGTAGTATGCTATCATTCGGTATTTACTACCGGTCAAGGTCCTTTGGAAAGTTTTTGTACAAAAAAATGCTGAATAACATAACTATCCAGCACTTTTTTTATAATCTTTTTGGCATAAGAATTTCCCATTTTTTACTCATGAATGGTCATTTTACCAATAGCCATGGCAATATGCGGGTCCATTTCGTTGTAGATTGTGCTCTTGCCCGTATCCAGCGTACGGATGGCTTTCATATCTTCTTCATCAAGGGTAAAGTCGAAGACATCGATATTTTCCTGCATCCGTGCTTTATGGACCGTCTTGGGGATGACGACGATATCCCGCTGGAGCAGCCAGCGCAGCATGACCTGACCGACGGTCTTGCCATGTTTGGCAGCGATGTCCCTCAAAAGCGGCGTATGGAAGACGTCGTTGTTCCCTTCGGCAAAGGGCGCCCAGGCTTCCTGCTGGATGCTCAATTCTTTCATGAGGCCTTCTTCAGCCCATTTCTGGTCCCATACGTTGGTTTCAATCTGGTTGACAGCCGGCGTAATGGTATTCATGTTGGCCAGGTCTGCCAGCCGTTCGTTCCAGAAAATGGTAACGCCGATGGCCCGGATACGGCCTTCCTGATAGAGCCGTTCCATGGCCCGCCAGGCCCCGTAGTAATCGCCATAGGGCTTGTGGATGAAATAGAGGTCCAGATAATCCAGGCCTAATTTTTTCATCGACACATCAAAACATCGACACATCAAAAGCCTTCAGGGTCGCATCATAGCCATGGTCCTGGACCCATAATTTCGTCGTGATGAATAAATCTTCCCGGCGGATGCCGCTCTGACGCACGGCAGCGCCGACACCTTCTTCATTTCTGTAAGACGCAGCCGTATCGATGAGGCGGTATCCCGTTTCCAAGGCTTCACTGACGGCTTTTTCCGTTTCAGCCGGTGCCGTCTGATAGACACCAAATCCTAACTTCGGCATGATGACGCCATTATTCAAGGTTACAAATTCCATGATTTCCTCCTATTTCTCTTCAAAGGGCAGATGCATATTGGCATAGCGTTCTTCCAAATCCGGCGTCGCTGTATAATACTGGCGCGTCCCATTCAGTCCGTTGATGGCGGTCATTTCTTCATCGGTCATGGCAAAATCGAAGATATCTAAATTACTGCACAGATGGTCCGGATTCTTTATGCCGGGAATGGTGATGAACTGTCGCTGCACAGCCCAACGCAGGATGATCTGCGCCGTACTCTTGCGATATTTGTCAGCCAATACCGTAAAGACCGGGTTGCGGAGCAATTCCGGGTCGCCATGGCCCAAAGGATACCAGCCCATGAGTTTCGTACCGTATTCTGCCAGACGGGCCATGATATCGTCATAGACATGGTACGGGTGCGTTTCCAGCTGGATGACATGGGGCTTGATATCGGCATGGGCCAAGAGTTTTTCCAGTTTATCGCCATGGAAATTGGAAATCCCCAGGGAACGGGCCTTGCCGTCGCGATAGGCCTGTTCGATAGCCGCATACCCGGCCAGATAATTGCCTGCCGGCTGATGGATGAACAACAAATCGACATAGTCGACGCCCAGCCGTTCCAGGGTCTTATCGACAGCTCCTGCCTTTTCATACAGCGTCGGCCACAACTTCGTCGAAATGAAAATATCTTCCCGTTTGACCAGACCTTCTTCCAAAGCCCGGCGCAATCCCCTGCGACAGCTTCTTCGTTGACGTAGGCATTGGCCGTGTCGATGAGGCGGTACCCCATCTTCAAGGCAGCATAAACGGATTTCTCCGTATCTTCCGGGCCGATCATGAAGGTCCCCAGGCCTAACAACGGGACCTACACGTCGTTGCTCAAGGTCGTATATTCCATGGTATAATCTCCTTTCAGACTCTGTTTATATGATATAGTGTGTAATAGGTATTTCCTGTCTACATCTCGCATTTTACAACAGCTTTCAAAAGATGTACAATGCCAACAAGGGAATTCACTATCCACTTTTTATATACTGAAACAGAGAAAGGAGCCACTATGATCGAAACGAACCTGCTCGCACAATTCGTCGCCTTCGCCAAGGCCGGCACCCTGACCCGGGCAGCCCAGGACCTGCACACGTCTCAGCCGGCACTGACACGCTCTATGAAAAAACTGGAAGAAGAGCTGGAGGTCCCCTTATTCGTGCGCCACAAAAACCACCTAGAGCTGACCCAGACCGGCCGTTATGCCGTTTATTACGCCCAGCGCGTCCTCCAGGAAAACCAGGATTTCTGCGACCGCATCCGCAGCTATGACCGCAGCCTGCATACGCTCTCCATCGGCTACTGTACACCGGTCCCACAAATGGTGCTGACGCCCTTGCTGAACGGAATCTTCCAGGGCATGACCTTATCGGCCGACATGAAGGACGATGTCTCCTTCCCGGAAGGCCTACGCCGCCAGACCTATCAGCTAGCCGTCATGCATGCCCGGCCAGACGGCGACGAGTTCTTCGTCAAGAAATGCGGCAGCGAAAAACTTTATCTCTCGGTCCGCGCATCGGACCCCCTGGCCTTTTATCCGGAAGTCCGCCTGCAGGACCTGGATGGCCGGGCTATCCTGCTCTTTTCTCATATCGGCTTCTGGACGAAAATGACCCGGGAAAAGACACCTCACGCCCGTTATTTATTGCAGATCCAGCGGGATACATTCTGGGAACTGTCAGAACACTCGGACTATCCTTACTTTTCATCCAGCTACTTTCTCAAACAGGGACAAAAAATTCCGGGCCGCATCAATATTGCTCTGGCGGACCCGGAATGCCAGACAGACTATTACTTGGTCTGTCTGAAAAGTGAACAGAAACGTTATAAAAAACTTTTCCAGCAAATCGATGACCGAACCATCTCTCTATAAAAGAATTTACATCACTTCATGATCAAAATTACGACCTGGCTGCGCAAGCCTTTCATCATCCAAGGACAGCCGGGCCAGGCGTTCGATGAAAAAGACGCGGCGATTGAAGAAATTGACGAAGCGGCCTACGAGCATGGCCGATGCGAGGGTACCGATGCCAAGGCCGGTCAGGGTTCCCAGGCCGCCATAAAGGAAAGATAAGATGACGGCCAGGGTGACCATGGTCGAATCGAAGACGACTTTTGTCGTCCCCATCCGCCATTTTCCCGTCTGGGCAATGGCCTTGACGGCCCCGTCGCCGGGCACCATCAGGACCTGTGATGCCACTTCGATGCAGATGCCGAAGGCCAGGGTGGCACAACCGGTAATCAAGAGAGCCAGGGCCAAAGGCCAGCTCAGTCCCTGTAATCCTGCCATGGCATGCATGAAAAAGTCGATGGCTGCGCTGAAGACGAAGTTGACGGCAACTTGCAGCAGTTCTACCGGCCGGAACAGGTGGCGGAGCAGAGCAATCTGCAAGGCGATGAAGGCCATGTTGAGGACAAAGGTCAACTGGCCGAAGGTCCACGGCGTATAGAGGCTGACGACGAGGGGCACGCTGGAAATGGGCGACGTCCCCAGGCTGGCGACGGTAATCAAGTCGATGCCCAAGGCCGTCATCAAGATACTGCCACTAAAGGCACTGATACGGATTTTCAAATGATGCATGTGCCGCATATTCAATCGCCCCACTTCTTTGCATTTTCCATGATGCGCTGAAAGGTCGCCATGAACTGCTGGCGCGCTTCCGGCTCGATGTCCTGCCACATTTCCTCGTCGATGCCGTAAATGACCTGGCGGATCCGCTTGGCCTTTTCCCAGCCCTTGTCGGTCAGGAAGATGGCTACGCCCCGCTGGTCTTCAGGCCGCGTTTCCTTGCGGATGAGGTCCAGATTTTCCATGCGCTTCAGCAGGCTGGTCACCGTCGATTTGTCGATGATGCACTCGCGGCTGATATCCTTCTGGCTGGCGCCATCGTGGAACCACAAGTATTCCAAAATCTTTGGTTGACCGGGCATGAGCCCTTCCCGCTTGATGCGGCGGGCGATTTCCCGATTCGACCGGTGAAATCCTAACATCAGTAAAATATGTAACGCTTCCTCGTCCATGACGACTCCTCCTATTAGTTTTAATTCAAACTATTATTTTATTATACTGGCAGACAAAGGGTGTGTCAATAGTCAAGCTATTACGGGTCATAAGGGAAAGACAAAGATTTGTAAACGGACTGCCTCTCTTTTGTAACAACTTTTATGATATAATAAAAGAAACGTCATTCGTCTATTTTTTAAGGAGGAACCTGTTATGTTCAAAAAATTACTCATCCTCACGCTGAGCGCCCTGCTCTGCTGCGGCGCAGCAGTAGCGGCCGACGCGACGGCGTCCATGACCGACAAGGCCCGCCAGGCCGAAACACAGACCCTGCCGTCGACGATTAAACATCTCGACTTAGTCTTGGTTCTCGATAAGAGCGGCTCCATGTATGGCCTGGAAAGCGATACCATCGGCGGCTACAACGCCATGATTGCCAAGGAAAAAGACCTCGACGTCGACACCAAGGTCACGACGGTCCTGTTCAACAATAAAGTCGACATCCTGACGGACCGTAGCAACATCAACAGCCTGTCGGACATGACGACGAAGGATTACCGCGTCGGCGGCTCGACGGCGCTCCTCGATGCCGTAGGCAATACGATTGCCAAGATTTCCGACACGCCGGGCATTTCCGACAAGGACCACAAGGTCATCTTCGTCATCATCACAGATGGCTTGGAAAACGCCAGTACGGAATACTCCAAGGCGACGATCCAGAAAATGATTTCCGATAAAAAAGCCCAGGGCTGGGACTTCATTTTCCTCGGCGCCAATATCGACGCCGCTTCGGAAGCCCAGAACCTGGGTATCGATGCCGACCATGCCGTCAAGTATCGCAATACTTCGACGGGCGTCCAGAAGAACTTCGCCGCCATTGCCGCTTATACGCGCAGTGCCGTCCAGCAGCAAGACGACGACTCCTGGAAAGATAACATCGAAAAAGATAAGTAAGGCTTATTTCAAACCTGCCAATTTAGCCGGATCCATGGCTTTGTCGAACTGCTCTGCCGTGACCCACCCCGTCTTCAGGGCTGACTCTTTCAGGGTCAGCCCTTCTTTGGCTGCCTGTTTGGCAATGGTGCAGGCCTTGTCATAACCAACGAGAGGCACCAGGCCCGTGACCAGGATGAGCGAATTGTACAGGTTGGTCGTGATCCGTTCGCGGTTCGGTTCGATGCCGACGACGCAATGCTTGCGGAAAGAATCCATGCAGTCCGTGAGCAGTCGGATGGACTGGATCAGGTTGTAGGCGATGACCGGCATGAAGACATTGAGTTCGAAGTTCCCCTGGCTGGCGGCGATACCCAAGGTGGCATCGTTGCCCATGACCTGGACGGCGACCATGGTAACGGCTTCGCACTGCGTCGGGTTGACTTTGCTGGGCATGATGGAGCTGCCCGGTTCATTTTCGGGAATGCGGATTTCGCCGATGCCGCAACGCGGACCTGACGACAGCCAGCGGACGTCGTTGGCGATTTTCATGAGGTCGCAGGCCAGGGCCTTGAGCATGCCGTGGACGACGACGAGTTCGTCCTTACTGGTCAGGGACTGGAACTTGTTCGGCGCCGTATGGAAGGTCGTACCCGTCAGCTGGCTGACGATTTCGGCGAAGTGCACGTCATAGCCCTTGGGGCAGTTGATGCCCGTACCGACAGCTGTGCCGCCCATAGCCAGGTCGCGGAGGAAATCGATGCCCTGGACCAGCATGTCCCGGTCACGCTGGATCATGCGGGCCCAGCCGCTGAATTCCTGGCCCAGCGTCAAGGGCGTCGCATCCTGCAAGTGGGTCCGGCCGATCTTGACGATGTCCTTGAAGGCTTCCTGTTTGGCCCGGAGTGCCTGGTAGAGGGCTTCCATGGCAGGGAACAGTTTCTGTTCGATGAGCAGGACGCCGACCATATGCAGGCCTGTCGGGAAGGTATCGTTCGAGCTCTGGGAATGATTGACGTGATCATTGGGATGGACATTCAAGTCCTTGCCCTGGGCTTTCAAGATTTGTTTGGCCCGGTTGGCGACGACTTCGTTGACGTTCATGTTGAACTGCGTCCCGCTGCCGGTCATCCATACGGCCAGGGGGAAATTGCCATCGAGTTTGCCGGCCAGGATGTCATCGCAGGCCTGGACGATAGCGTCGGCCCGGTCGCCGTCGACGACGCCCAATTCCTTGTTGGTCAGAGCTGCTGCCTTTTTCAAATAAGCAAAAACCGTGACCATTTCGGCAGGAATCTTTTCCGTGCCGATCTTAAAATTCTCGAAGCTGCGCTGTGTCTGGGCCCCCCAGAGTTTGTCAGCTGGGACTTTGATTTCTCCCATCGAATCTCTTTCTATACGGTATTCCATGAAAACCTCCCATATAATCAAATTATATAAACATAGCGGATTCAGGCGGGCGCCCCACGTGGTCGCCCCTACATCGACATCCTCATAGGGTCGGGCTGGAAAATGCGGCTATCCATGCGGCGCAGGTCGTCGGCGATAACCGGGCGGAATTCCATCTGGCCCAGGATGTCCCGTTCCAGGTCCATGCCCGGTGCGATTTCCGTCAGCATCAGGCCTTGCGGTGTCAGGCGGAAGACGGCCCGTTCGGTGACGACCAGGACGTGCTGGTCATGGCTGGCCGCATAAGAACCGGAAAAAGTGATCTGTTCGATGTCCGTCTTGAACTTCTGGTATTTCCCTTCATGGTCGATGACCAGGCGCCCGTCTTCGCATTGTCCGGGCGGGCCGCCGGCCGTAAAGGTCCCCATGAGGATGAGCTTCTTCGTAGGCTGGGCCAGGTCGATGAAGCCTCCCGGTCCGGTGACGCGGCCATGGAATTTCGAGACATTGACATTGCCCATGGCATCGATTTCCGCCAGCCCCAAGGCGCATAGGTCGAGGCCGCCGCCGTGGCAGATGTCGAACATGTCGGCCATCTTCAGCTCGGCTTCGGCATTGACAGCCGCTCCCATATCGAGGCCCGACAAGGGGATGCCGCCGATGATTCCTGAATCGGCCGCCAAGGGCAGACTCGGCCCGAAGACTTCTGACTACGTCG
>OAWS01001102.1_pt1 | contig 15896 bp, 10 predicted proteins | sample 1517141 | NCBI WGS metagenome assembly OAWS01 (sample SAMEA2580173, study PRJEB22360) | human gut metagenome | biome: human gut; feature: human-associated habitat; material: faeces | place: Denmark | collected 2008/2010
GGATTGATTATGAACCAATTTATGCTTATTTTTGAAAACAGAATCCAGATATAAGAGAACTTATAACTGAATCCCGTTTACATTTACACAAAATTGTAGACAGTGCCTGCTATTGTTTACAAAAAACATGAAAATAAGAATGAACAGAACGGGGGATATGCCATATTCCAACATATCCCCCGTCTTTTTATTCAATACAATCAAGACTTATTTCATCACTTTTTTCACTGTGCCGCCTTGCTTGATTATATAGATACCTTTTTGCAAACCATTCAGACTGCTTCCTACCTTTACACCTCCCAAAGTATATACTTCAACCGGAGCGTTGGAAGCATCTGCACCCACACCTGTAACAGAAGAACCGTCAGATTCTACATACAACATGGGTAACACGCCATTTGCACTCGCTTCAGCATAAGCTGCAAAATTATTGTATTCCGTATCATACTGAACCCATTTACCCGTAGCCACACAAGTAATGGTAGCCTCACCGTTTTCTGCCAAATCTACAGCCCACACATGACCACTTTCGGGAACATCTGCACTTACGTTGAAAGTTGGATACTTCTCAGTAGAATACAAGTAACGCCCGTTGTTATCCATAATGGTATAACCGCCATCCGTCGCCGTAAAGGTGAAGGCATTCGTCTCATTCCCCGTCAAAACAGCGTCAGCCTCTGTTCCCTCCGAAGTGTAAATATAGCCATAAGTTTGTGATGCTTTCATTGCTGTGGCCAACTTCATGGCATCCCCGCCATTGTACACCCAAGCATAACGCTTACCGCTTTCAATCTTTGTAGCCTTGATGAAAGATACAGCCTCAGGTTCAGGTTCGGGTTCTTGACCTTCCAATTCGTATTCCGTCACCGACTTCAAACCACACACAGAGAAATAAGCCTGCAAAGCAGCATAAAGCTTCACAGATTTGAACAAGTTACCCGGATTGTCCACCAGATTCAAGGCCGAACGCACATCCCCCGACAATTGCACAGGCACGCAGTTGGCAACATCCGTTTCATCGGCACTTGCCGCAATCAACATATTGGAAGCCACAGCACCTTCAACGGAACCAATCACAGCTTTATCCAAACTACCATCCGCAGAACCTACGATATAACCTTCAACCCATGCTTTAGCACCAGAATTATTTAAAATGAACACATCGCCGACAGTGAAAGGAACTTCCTTCGTACCTTCGCCCGACACCACCAATGAACTTCCGGACAAAGCTATCTCCACGTTCTCTTTCAAGCCACCACCCGAAATGGTCAACTTACCCTCATAATCACCTACCGCCGTGGGAGTAAACACCACATTGAAACTGGCATTAGCCGCTTCGTCTTTGGCTATGCTTGTCACCGGACATGTAAAACCATTGCCAGACACAGCTACGGTTAAATCGTCCGTCAAATCCGTACCCTTGATTTCCACGACTTCGGTAGCGGTAAGACCAGTGCCCACTACGCCAAAGGCAACTACAGAAGGAGCCGCCACGTGCGGATCTTGCGTCTGGCCTGCAGCTAATTTGGTCACTTCAATGTCATCCAAGAAGAAACGCGCATCTCCGGCGCCCGAAGAAGCAATCGTTATCTTCGATGCGCTCGTCCCCTTGATTTGCACAGAAAACTCTTTCAAATTAGGCGCATAAGGTTTAGCCGAATTGGTCAAACCTTCAACCTCCACTGCCTCTTGGTCGTCTACTGTAATCTTCAATGTAGTGGCGTCGCCATTCCAAGCACAAGCCCTAAATTTTAAAGTATAAGTGGCCGTAGCATCAGACAAATCTACGGATGGAGTCGTGACACTACCAGCTTTACTAGCGGTACCGAACTTTGTATTCCCTTCGCCTGCATAACCATTCACGCACGTCCACCCCGGAACATTCGTATAATCGTCCATTTTTCCATCCATTTTGATGGTCGGATTATCCGGGTCTTTAACTCCCGTACACTTGCTGAAATCCTCGCTCAACAGGATGTCCTGAGCCATTGCTCCGCCCGCCATCATCAACAGGGCAGCCAACAGCAAACTTTTTAATGAAGTAAAATTAGTCATACGCTTATGTTTTTAATAAGTTAATAAATAAGTATGAACAAATATATGCAATATATTCCGTAACGGATAAATCCTTCCGCTAAAAAGAGTGAAAAAGGGAATAAAAAAACAAGGAAAAACACAAAGTGTAACACAAATGACGTATCACGAGCAAAAAACAAGAAAAAGGGAGATTTACATCAGCAAATCTCCCTCCCTTTTTACCTTAAAAACCAACTATACCTAACTGGAATTACCAGTCGGCCTCTCTCTCAAATCCATTTTGCGGAAAACCATTTGGCTCCCCAAACAAACGGCCTCCGCCCTTCCCCACACTCTGCCTGCCCCCGTTACGAGCATTCATTTTTCTCATCGGAGCAAAGATTTTCATCAACTGTTTGGCAGACATCGTTTTAGAAAAGACTTCATAGTACTTTTTATCCACTTCAAGCGTGTTGTACGCATCTACAATTTGCTGTGCCTTGCGGTCAAACTCCGCTTTTATGCGCTCTGCTGCTTCCTCCTCCGTCAACTCGGATTCTTTTTTCCCTCCCAAGTCTGCCGGAAATGGAGGCGTCTTACGATGTGACATCAAATCCTGCTGATAATTTTTATAAGTAACCAGAAACTCCGAACGTGCATCTCCTTTCAGCTCCAATTCATCAGCTAATCTTTCTGCACGTTTTTCCATCATCTGTTCCCGTCGCATGTCACCCTTACGGTCTTTCCCGTCCTGCGCCATTGCTGTCTCCGAACAAACCAGACAGATCGCATAAAATCCCCATAAAATAATCTTTTTCATTGTACCTTTATATAATAGTTGATTACTCCTCCTATTTTATAAAGACACTTTCAAATCAGAAAGGTTTAATACATTATCTAACCGTAATGTGAAAACAGCCCTGTTTCACTTCATATTTCACATAACAAAGCTCTTGCTCCCGCAAATCACGCAACACTTCCGACAAAACCCATTTCAGCGAATCGTTTCTTACGGAACGACGTTCCGGCCCCTCGGGATGGCTAACCGTATTATAGCGATTATAACAAATGTCAAACGTTGTCCCGAAACGATGACAACTCTCTTCGGAAGCGTTGCAATTAAAACGTCTCAATCTCCGCACATCGTTCTCCGTACGCAGAACGGAAGTTACAATTAACGTATGCAACGGAATATCTTTGATAGCTAAAGAGTCCAAAAAGTTCCGGCTGATTTTTTGCAGAAGGTCACTGGCCCGAGGCACCAAATAAGGAATGGAATAAGACATCTGCTTGTCCATCGTATAATAAGGATTGCTGCCTACATAAACCAGTTCATCCTTTCTCAGTTCCGCTTCTTCCCGATCCTCCACCGGAGAAACACCCCATTTTCGAGCCGCTACAATATGTACATCCTGCAAGTCTGGAAACGTACGTCCGAACCCGGGTACACTATAGATTTTACTCTTCAACGGCCGACCGTCCGCCTCCTTGAAAACCGGCATGGAATAAGGAGTATGCAACCCCGTTTTCCTGACAGCATCAATAGACTCCGTTTTCGAAGCAGAAACGACAGTCTGCACTGAAGAATCAAGCGGAACAGACGAAACACCAGCCGTTTCACCCACCACTGCCGGATTGGCACAGCGCACTACGCCCAACACACAGACGGTCAAGCCCGCCATTCCCAAAAATATTTCTCTCTTGAGTTTTCTCAACGTTTTCTTTATTTTGCAGCACAAAGATACGGAAAACGTGGCGAATTCAAAACTTAATGCTTAAATTTGCGGCAAAATTAAGCGAATGATAGAAAAGCATATCGTACTGGAAGACGTGGATCCTGTTGTTTTCTACGGGGTAAACAACACCAACATACAAATGATCAAGGCGCTCTATCCCAAATTGCGCATCGTGGCTCGCGGCAATATCATCAAAGTAATGGGCGACGAAGAGGAGATGTGTGCTTTTGAAGAAAACATCATGGCCATCGAACAGCACTGTGTCAAATACAACAGCCTGAAAGAGGAAGACATATTGGCCATCATCAAAGGCAAAAAGACCCCGAAAGAAAGTGCAGAAGGCGCCATTGTATACAGCGTCAACGGCAAACCTATCACCGCCCGTAGCGAGAACCAGCAAAAATTGGTCAAAGCATACGAAAACAACGATATGATTTTTGCCATCGGACCTGCCGGTTCGGGCAAGACCTACACCAGTATCGCATTAGCGGTAAGGGCTTTAAAGAACAAGGAAATACGCAAAATCATCTTAAGCCGTCCCGCCGTGGAAGCCGGTGAAAAACTGGGTTTCCTGCCGGGTGACATGAAGGACAAGATAGACCCTTACCTGCAACCGCTTTATGATGCCTTGCAGGACATGATTCCTACCATGAAGTTACAGGAAATGATGGAACAAAACGTCATCCAGATCGCTCCCTTGGCTTTCATGCGCGGCCGCACCCTCAATGACGCGGTGGTCATATTGGACGAAGCACAGAACACGACCACGGCACAAATCAAAATGTTCCTGACACGTATGGGAATGAACACCAAAATGATTGTTACCGGAGACATGACGCAAATAGACCTTCCGTCATCCCAACGTTCAGGACTGGTCGAAGCCACTTCCATACTGAAAGGCGTGGAAGGTATCGCTTTTATAGAGATGAACAAAAAAGACATCGTGCGCCACAAACTGGTAACCCGTATCGTAGAAGCTTACGAAAAGCATGACAAGAAAGCTGCCGCCACACGTAAGCGCAATACAGCCAAACCGGTATCCGAGGAATCATTCGTCATCACAGACTTGACAAGCTTAGGCGACAACTGACCACAAACAGAATTTCAACTTCAAAAAGAAAACAGATATGAAAGCTTTAACTCACACTGATTTTAACTTCCCGGGACAAAAAAGCGTATATCACGGAAAAGTACGCGACGTGTACAACATCAACGACGAACTGATGGTCATGGTGGCCACCGACCGTATTTCGGCATTCGACGTGATCCTGCCCAAAGGAATCCCCTTCAAAGGGCAAGTGCTGAACCAGATTGCAGCCACTTTCCTCGATGCCACGAGCGACATCGTACCCAACTGGAAGCTGGCCACTCCGGACCCGATGGTGACCGTGGGACTGAAATGCGAAGGCTTCCGCGTGGAAATGATTATCCGTGGGTATTTGACTGGCTCCGCATGGCGTGAGTATCAAAACGGTTGCCGCGAACTCTGCGGCGTGAAGTTGCCCGAAGGCATGAAAGAAAACCAGAAGTTCCCCACCTCGATCATCACTCCTACCACGAAAGCCGATGCCGGACACGATGAAAACATATCTAAGGAAGAAATCATCGCCCAAGGACTCGTGAGCAAGGAAGACTACGAACTGATGGAAAAATATACTTACGCCCTCTTCGCCCGCGGCACGGAAATGGCTGCGGAAAAGGGACTGATATTGGTGGATACCAAGTATGAGTTCGGCAAGAAAGACGGTAAAGTCTATCTCATCGACGAAATCCATACGCCCGACTCCAGCCGTTACTTCTACGCAGACGGGTATCAGGAGAAGTTTGAAAAAGGCGAACCCCAGAAGCAACTTTCCAAGGAATTCGTACGCCAATGGCTCATCGACCACAACTTCATGGGCAAGGAAGGCCAGCAAGTGCCGGAGATGACGGACGAATACGTAAACAGCGTGTCCGACCGCTATATCGAGTTGTACGAGCATATCGTGGGACAGAAGTTCAACAAAGCCGACAACCATGACGATTTGGCCGCACGTATCGAAAAGAACGTCACCGAATACTTGAACCAGAAATAAGAACCGGGGCGTGTACGAACAAGAAAAGATAAAGCCCTACAAGGACGAAGGCCATAAGCGTGAACAAGTGGAACGCATGTTCGACCGCATCGCCCATTCCTACGACCGGCTGAACCATTTCCTTTCATGGGGTATCGACAAGAGTTGGCGGCGCACGGCCGTCGACTCTTTGTCGCCCTTTCACCCCTGCCGAATCTTAGATGTCGCTACGGGGACAGGCGATTTTGCCATTTTGTCTGCCCGGAGGCTTTCTCCGCAATCCATTACGGGAGTAGACATTTCCGAAGGCATGATGCAGATAGGACGGCAAAAAGTGAAAGCGTTGCATTTGGATGGAATCATCCGCTTCCAGCATGAGGACTGTGAAGCGTTGTCTTTTGCCGACGACACGTTCGATGCCGTGACCGTAGCCTATGGCGTACGCAATTTCGAACATCTGGACCAAGGACTACGGGAAATGTGCAGGGTGCTGAAACCGAGCGGACATCTGTTAATCATTGAGCTGAGTTCTCCCCACCGTTTCCCCATGAAACAACTTTTCTCTGTTTACGCCAGAATCGTCATGCCGCTGATTGGCCGGCTGATTTCCAAGGATCATAGTGCCTACTCTTACCTACCGGCCACGATGGCCGCTTTCCCGCAGGGAGAGGTCATGCAGGGCATACTCCGGAAAGCCGGTTTCGGCGACGTGCGTTTCAAACGTTTTACTTTCGGCATCAGCACGATGTATCTTGCCACCAAATAAGCATTCACATCATGGATAAATACGGTTTAGTCGGCTATCCTTTAGGACATTCGTTCTCGCGTGACTTTTTCAATGAAAAATTCAAGAACGAAGGGATTGACGCCGAATATGTCAATTTTGAGATTCCCTCTATTGAACGCTTTCCGGAAATCATTACGGAAAACGCAAATCTGTGCGGGCTCAACGTAACCATCCCTTACAAAGAAAAAATCATTCCATACATGGACGAGTTGAGCGAGGAAGCCCGCCATATCGGCGCCGTCAACGTCGTACGAATCGGGATGCGGAAAGGAAAACCGTATCTGAAGGGTTTCAACTCGGATGTCATCGGATTCACCCGCTCGATAGAACCGTTATTGGAACCGATACACCGGAAAGCCTTAATATTAGGTACTGGCGGGGCTTCTAAAGCTGTCCGCTACGGACTTCACCGCTTGGGCATCGAAACCCGCTTTGTCAGCCGTAACCCGAAAGAGGATTCGCTGACATACCCACAACTCACACCGGAAATCATGGACGAATATAAAGTGATTGTAAACTGTACCCCGGTGGGGATGTATCCTCATACGGAAGAGTGTCCGGCACTCCCTTATACGGCCATCGGACGCAACCACCTGTTGTACGATTTGGTTTACAATCCGGAAGAAACCCTCTTTCTCAGAAAAGGACGGGAACAAGGGGCTATCACCAAAAACGGTTTGGAGATGCTGATTCTCCAAGCATACGCCGGATGGGAATTCTGGCATAGCGAAGACTGACGATATGCACAAGGAAAAGAACAAGTTCAAACGGATTCTCTGGATCGTGCTCACCCTATTAGTACTCACACTGACGGGGAGCACGCTATACCTGCAATGGTATGCGTTGGAGGCCGGTGGCAACGAACGGGGAAAGGATCTCGAAACGTCATACGCTTTCATGTATGAGCACTACCCTTTCCTTTCGCACTGGGTAGACAGCCTGCAACGGGAAAACGCCTTGCGGGATACGTTTATCCTTGCCGAGGACGGGGCAAGGCTGCACGCCCTTTACCTTTATGCAGACACCCTGACGGCTCATACAGCCGTAACCGTGCACGGTTATACCGACAATGCCGTACGTATGCTGCACATCGCTTACTTATACAATCACGACCTGCATTACAACGTATTGCTCCCCGACCTCCGCTTTGCCGGACAAAGCGAAGGCGACCACATCCAAATGGGATGGAAAGACCGTCTCGACGTGTTACGCTGGATGGAAGTGGCCAACGAACTGTTTGCTCCGGAAGGTTCCCAGACTCGCATGGTGGTACACGGCATCTCCATGGGAGCGGCTACGACCGTATGCGTGAGCGGCGAACCCCAACCGCCTTTCGTGAACTGCTTTGTGGAAGACTGCGGTTATACCAGCGTGTGGGATGAATACGCAGGAGAACTGAAAAACCAGTTCGGCCTGCCCGCCTTTCCCTTGCTCCATCTGGCCAGTTGGGCTACACGCCTGCGTTACGGTTGGGATTTCCGGGAAGCCTCGCCACTGGAGCAAGTAAAAAAATGCCGGCTTCCCATGTTGTTCATTCACGGTACGGAAGACACGTTCGTACCGACTTGGATGGGCGACAGCCTGTATGCCGCCAAAACGGGCATCAAAGAGTTGTGGCACGTAGAAGGCGCGACACATGCCGATTCTTATCTAAAATATGCTAAAGAATATACAGAAATCGTCAAAAGTTTCGTCGAACGATATAATATTCCAAAAGATATGAATAACTTGCCAAGCCAGTAAACAAAGTGTGTCATGAAGAAAGCTTTTTGTCTGTTCCTCTTATTCTTTGTATGCCGGAGCGCACGACTCCTGTATGCCGGTACGTATACGGTGGACAACCTGCCTATGGTTTATTTGCAGAACAAGACCAAGCATGTGGTCAATCCCGATGGAATCCTTTCCGCACAGACCGTACAGCAAATGGACAGCCTGCTATATCGGTTGGAAACGGAGAAGGGCGTACAGTCCGTGGTAGCCGTAGTGGAACGTATCGAAGGAGGAGAATGCTATGATTTCGCCATCACACTGGGTAACAAACTCGGGGTGGGCAACCAGCAAAACACGGGTCTCATCATCTTGCTTTCCACACAAGACCGCTGTTACCAGATATTGACCGGAGAAGGGTTGGAGGGCACGCTGCCCGATGCCATCTGCCGCCGGATAGAAAACCGGCGAATGGTGCCTTACCTGAAAACAGGAGACTGGGATACCGCCATGCTGCAAACAGTGTCTGCCGTCTGTAGTGTAATCCATGGCGACGACAGTCTGCTCCACGACGGGTCGGGACAACCGACCGGCACAAAGGGATATGGCTTGATGTGGCTCGCCTTGGCCATTGTCACGGGCGGGTTCCTGATTTCCATTTATTCCAACCGCAAACGGAACACATGTCCCCGATGCGGACATAGCCCCATGCACCGCACGAATTCCCAAGTCCGGGTTGACCGGTTCCAAGGCATAGAACATCACACAGTCTATTACCGCTGCCCGAAATGCGGGCAAACCGTATCCCGTTCCCATGACGAACCGTTCGACAACGGCACCGGCTTTGGCGGTTTCCCTCCCGTGGCAGGACCGTTCCATCGCGGGTTCGGAGGCGGAGGTTTCAGCGGCGGAAGCTTCGGGGGAGGCAGTTTCGGAGGCGGAGGAGCCGGTGGCAAGTTCTGACCGACACACAGATTTCGAATCAAACACCTATTTATATATAAGGAAGACAATGAAAACAAAGAAATGGATGACCGCCACCATAGCCATGGTGTGCATGGTTCTTTTGAACAGTTGTTCATACAACAAGATGGTAGAGAAAGACGAAGCTGTGTCTACAGCCTGGAGTAACGTGGAAACGCAATACCAACGCCGGGCCGACCTGATTCCGAACCTGGTGAGTACCGTAAAAGGCTATGCCACGCACGAAAGCAGTACGTTGGAAGCCGTGGTAGCCGCCCGTAGCAAAGCCACGCAAATCACCGTGGACCCGGCGAACCTGACCGCAGAAAAGTTGGCCGAATATCAGAAAGCCCAAGGTGCCGTGAGCTCCGCCCTCGGAAAGCTGTTGGCCGTGACGGAAAACTATCCGCAACTCCGTGCCAACGAGAATTTCTCGGAACTGCAAGCCCAGTTGGAAGGTACGGAAAACCGCATCACCGAAGCCCGTAAACGTTACAACGAGGCCGTACAAGACTACAACGTCCTGATACGCAAGTTTCCCAACAACTTATTCGCCGGGATGTTCGGATTTAGCAAAAAAGAAAAGTTCGAGGCATCCTCCGGTGCATCGGAAGCCCCGAAAGTAGAGTTTTAATGACAGACAATCATTCAAAAACATATAGTGATATGAGTAACCAACGTTACATGATGCGCGGCGTGTCGGCAGCCAAAGAGGACGTACACAACGCCATCAAGAACATCGATAAGGGTATCTTCCCGCAGGCATTTTGCAAGATTATCCCCGACATTCTGGGCGGCGACCCGGAATACTGCAACATCATGCACGCCGACGGAGCCGGCACGAAATCTTCGTTGGCCTACGCGTACTGGAAAGAAACGGGCGACTTGTCCGTATGGAAAGGCATTGCGCAAGACGCGCTCATCATGAACACGGACGATTTGCTTTGCGTGGGTGCCGTGGACAACATTTTGGTGTCGTCCACCATCGGACGCAACAAAATGCTCATCCCGGGCGAAGTCATCAGTGCCATCATCAACGGTACGGACGAACTGCTGTCCGAGATGCGCAAGATGGGCATCGGCATCTATGCCACGGGCGGCGAGACAGCCGATGTGGGCGACTTGGTGCGCACCATCATCGTGGACTCCACCGTGACATGCCGCATGAAACGTAGCGATGTCATCGACAACGCCAATATCCGTCCGGGAGATGTCATCGTGGGACTGAGCAGTTGCGGACAGGCCACCTACGAGAAGGAATACAACGGCGGTATGGGCAGTAATGGGCTGACCAGTGCACGCCACGACGTGTTTGCCAAGTATCTGGCCGAAAAATATCCCGAAACCTACGACAAGTCCGTTCCAGAAGAGTTGGTCTACAGCGGCAGTTACCGGCTGACCGACCCGGTGGAGGGTGCCCCGGTCAATGCCGGCAAGCTCGTCTTGTCCCCCACCCGTACATACGCCCCGGTGGTGAAGAAGATGCTGGACGAGATGCGTGCGGATATCCACGGCATGGTACACTGCACAGGCGGTGCGCAGACCAAGGTGCTCCACTTCGTTGGTGAGAATTGCAGGGTGGTCAAAGACAACATGTTCCCCGTGCCTCCTTTGTTCAAGGCGATTGCCAAGGAAAGCGGTACGGACTGGAGTGAAATGTACAAGGTGTTCAATATGGGGCATCGCCTCGAAGTCTACCTTGCTCCCGAGCACGCCGAACAAGTCATCGCCATCGCCAAGAGTTTCAACATCGACGCGCAAATCGTCGGACACATCGAAGAAGGGTCGCGTTCACTGACCATCAAGAGTGAATTCGGCGAATTCAACTACTAAGGAAAGGGAGCTTCATTTCCTTTTCCCTCCTGCCTAATCCGGACAAGCCACCCGCTTGCCCGGATTTTTTTGTTCAATGCGTAAAAAATAAGATTCATTCCGTACAAAATACCGTTTACGCATTGAACGACATGTTTTTATCCCTTAATTTTGAACCATTGCGAGAACAGAGGAAAAACGCACACCTGAAAGGAACAGTTCGATAAAACATAAAAACCAACCATTATGAGAACAACTACTTTATTCACCCTTGCCACATGCCTGGCATTTACAGGCATACGCCCCATCGCGGGACAAGAACTTACGCCTCTGGATAGAACCCCGCCTACCCTGAAGAGCATGTATTATGATGTGAACGGGGACGGAAAGATGGAATATCTCGGCACAGAAAACAACAAGGAACGCTTCACTGCATGGTTTGCCTTGGACGGCACGGTGGTAGAGCGCGTAGCAAATGATGTGCTCACCATCAAGAATATCTTCGAACTGAACGGAGATGGCAAACCGGACTTCATCGCTTCCAACGGCAACGACACGAAGATGTACCTGAGCCAACCAGACGGAAGCTACAAAGCCACAAGCAGCCCATTCTTAGGCGACCAACCCACCCAAGCAGACCTCAACCGGGACGGACGCATGGACTTGGTATTCTTTAAACTGATACAAAGTTGGCCTACCCTTTACGCCCCGTATATCCTGTTGCAGACGGCGGACGGACTCCAAGAAAAACCTCTCCCCCTCGTCACGGATGCCGCCGAGTTGGAAGGCATGGACTACAGTAGCGGAGGAAGCGGCATGTTCCGCGTGGACAACACCATATTCAGCGGCGCGTGGATTCCCGAACGCGGCACGTCATACGCCCAAGAAAGCGACCGCATGCAAGCTTTGGATTTAAACGCCGACGGCTACCCCGACCTCTTCTCACCCAACGGCACGGGATTCATCTCACTGCCGGACGGACGTTACTACACAGCTTCCATGGGCACGTCGGTCACGGCCTGCGAAGTGAACGGCGATGGCCTGACGGATTACGTGCTCTTCGATGCAAACACGGGCGACGTGAACCTGATGCGCAGTACACCCACAGGGTATGAAACGGAACGCCTCACCAACAACTCCAACCTCACGGATGTGCAGGTTTGCGACCTGGACGGCGACGGCCACCAAGACCTTCTACTCACCATCGACAAGACCAAACAGACCACCTACGCCTTCATTATCTTCCTGCGTAACCAAGGCGACGGCACATTCAAAAAGTCGGAACAAGGAATGGAAGGCGAATACACCTTTCACGAGGTGGTATATCTTGACAGAAAACCGGGGCTGACGGCAGTGAAAAAATTCATAAACTCCCAAGGGTACCAACAATATGACTTCTACTTATTCCAATGGGACGCGAACTTCAACCTGAACGAGACCATGCTCCTTCCGGAAGGCTACATGCTATCCAATCCGGAGAATCCGTTCGTCGCCGATTTGAACGGGGATGGGAAACTCGACTTCCTCGTTACCCCTAACACTATGGAGCATTATCTCTGCACGCCGGAAAACGCAAAACCCACCACGGTGGGCGCCCCAGAAGCCCCGACTTACGCCGTGGACGCAGCCACAGGCTTGCTTCGGGTGGAATGGAAAGCCCCTTCACAAGAACCGGGTCTTACGTATGAAGTGCGGGTGGGCACAGCTCCGGGACGCGGCGACATCCTGCAAGCGCAATCCAATGCCGACGGCAGCCGCCGCTCTTTCTCGGACGGCAACGCCGGCACTGCCACCTACATGATGCTCAACGCCGGGACATGGCCGGAAGGGACTTACCACATCACCGTGCAGGCCATCACCCCGAACGGCATCGGTAGCGCGTGGAGCGAAGATACCTCGTTCGAGAACCATCTGGTCAGCCCGGCCTTCACGGCTTCGGTCAACGAACTGAGTACGGCGGACACCTTGCATGTCGCACCGATTTACGCCCGTGAAGGCGCAAACTACCAATACAACCTGCAGCCCGATGGACGCATCGTCTGCCAAAACACAGACGGGTCGGCCGACATCGTGTTCGAAAGCTACGGACAGAAAAACGTCACCCTCTCGCTCGACGGGCACACGTTCACGCAGGGCGTACGGGTGCTCCCGTTCCATACGGAAACCGGCGAAGACGGCTACAGCGGCAGCGTGTTCGACCTCAACCAAGACGGATGGGCGGAAGGATTCACCCAAAGGTTCTACACCAACGCGCAAGGCACATTCAAAGAACTGATGAAATCGTTCAACACCGACTTGGACATCAGCCACGGCGGCTACGTGGTCGACTTCAACCGGGACGGACTGCCCGACATCTACGGCAACTACCTGAAAGTGAACAACCAACAAAAAAGATTCCTGTTGAACGACGGCAACATGGATTTCCACGCATACGAAGGGGAGATTTGCCTCAACACGCCCAGCAACCCGATAGGAGAACACGATTATCTTACGCCCATCGGCGACATGGACAACGACGGACGGGTGGATTTTGCAGGCGGAACCCTGATGTACAAGAACACCGCAAACGGCACGTGGGAAGAGAAACGGTTGTTCGAAGGAGAGGAATATATCGAGCCTGTCGCCGTGGCCGACTTCAACCGCGACGGTTATCTGGACATCGTGGCTGCATACCGTTGGGACCGGGGCACACCCATCTATCGCCAACGGCTCTACCTGAACCAAGGCGGATGGAAGTTCGAGGCACGCGAGCTGCCCGCACAAAACAGTTCGTTAACACTTGTCGGCATCGCCGACGTGAACGGGGACGGGCGTCCTGACCTGATTTATACTGATTATCGCAAAAACATATATTATGCCTACCTCTGTGATGCGAAACTTTATTTCACGGAACGCATCACCCTGCCGGGGGAACCATCCGTGGACCTGAACCACGACGGCCTGCCCGAATATGTGTCGGTTGCAACCCGTGACAGCCTCATCTTCCAAGACAAAAACGGGAAGCTGACCTACGTGGAGAATATCGAAAGCTTCAGTTCTTCACTCGAACTCATCCCCGGTAATATCAGTTCGGCATCGCCTGCCGGCCCTTATCTCGACGTGGACGGCGACGGCACGCCCGACTACGATGCCAACCTCCGCATCCGTTCCTCGTTCAAGAACACCGCGCCCACCGTGCCGCAAAACGTCTATGCCAGCCAAACGACGGACGGCCTGACGATATATTGGGACGGGGCGACGGACAAGGAAACACCCTCGCACAGCCTGCGCTACAACCTGAGCGTGAAGAAGAAAGGCGCATCGGGCGAAGGGGCTTACGTCATCTCCCCCCTGAACCTGACCGACAACAAGGCACAGACGGGCGAACCGGGCTATGCGCATTACCGCACGGCCACGCGCTTCACCATCCCCACCACGGCCCTGGAAGCCGGACAGACGTATGAAATACAAGTGCAGGCGGTGGACGCGTGGAACGCCCACTCGGACTTCTCGCCCGTCTACGAGTACACGGCGCAGGCCGTATCGCTCCTGAGCCTGCCGGGCAAAGGACGCGTAAGCTGGCCCATCCCGTTCGAGACCACCATCTTGGGAAGTCCGCAAATCGACACCGACGGAGGCGTGATAGACGGGAACACCATCAAATGGAGCACATCCGGACTGAAGACCGTCACCCTGACCGTGGACGACATCGTGAGCCGCGCACAAATCGAAATCCTCGACCTGCCGGGCATGGCCATCGACCTGCCACAGCAAGTCCTGGCCGGCACTCCCGTACAGGCCACCCTGCCGGAACACTTGCTCTCGTCCGAGGTCGCCTTTGAAATCCTGCGCGACGAAGGCGTGGCATTCATCCACGAAGAGGGACAGGCCGAAGCCACGTTCATCTTCCCGGAAAGGGACGGTTCCTACGACCTGAACGTGAAAGCCACCGATGACGTGTTCGGTGAAATATACCAGAACACCCGTGTGGAAGTGACAGGCAGCGGCTTTGTGCCCGTCATCGGACAAATAGGCACCGACGAGGCTACCGGATGCAACCGTATCAGTTGGAGCATCCCCACGGAACTGCCTGCGCCCCTGCAACCGGGGACGGTACGCATCTACCGCGAGACGGCCGTGAGCGACCGTTATGAACTGTTGGGCGAAGTCCCGCTGACGGATGGAAGCTATGTAGACGAGACCTCTACTCCGGCCTTGCTCTCGCAGCGTTACTTCATCACGATGGCCACGAACTACGGCGGCGAGAGCCGGAGCAGCGCGGTGCATGCCAACGCCCACCTGATGGTGAACCGCGCCATGGGGCACGACATCAACCTGAGCTGGACCCCATACGAAGGACGCGACGTGATGCAATACGTGATATTGAGCGGCCCGTCGCCCGACCGGCTCACCGAACTGGCCGCCGTGTCCGGCCATACCCTGAGTTACACCCATGTGCGGACTTCGGACGAAGCCACATATTACGCCTTGGCCGTACGCTTCGACCTGCCGCAGAAACGGGCTTCGGCGGATGATGCCCGCAACCGGTCCAACGTGGTTTGCTCTGCCGATGCCTTTGACGTCACCATGGCCCAGAGCGTGGTCATCACTTCGCAAGAAGCAGAATTGAAATTAGACCAAGAACAACCGCAACTTCACCTGCAAGCGGTTGTACTGCCGATGAGCACCACGCTCAAACGCGTACAATGGAGCGTCGTGGAGGGTGAAACGTTGGCCACCGTCGCACAAGACGGCACCGTAAGCCTGAAAGACAATGCCACAGGCGGCCAAGTGACGGTGGAAGCCGCAGCCCCAGACAGGTTCCGCAGTCGTTATCGTAAC
>OAWS01001106.1_pt1 | contig 15844 bp, 17 predicted proteins | sample 1517141 | NCBI WGS metagenome assembly OAWS01 (sample SAMEA2580173, study PRJEB22360) | human gut metagenome | biome: human gut; feature: human-associated habitat; material: faeces | place: Denmark | collected 2008/2010
CATATTGCTTTCATTTTGTAACTAATAATAATAACAAAGTCTGTTTTATGTTTACTTTATATAAAAGTAAAACAATCAACTTGTTGTGAATCAATATAGTAACAATTTTAAAAAGAACCGGGTAGGTGTACTCCAAGGTGCGGATTCGATTTCTATCCCCGGGGCATTTTTTCAAATCCCGTTTTCTAAAACGACCCAATATGGGGCCCTGTCATAAAATTGTAAGTAGACGTCAAAAAATATATAGTAACGGAACATGGACTTATAGTGGATTTAAATACAATCATAACTGTTATTCCTGCGTTTATAAGACATTTCCAAACCACAGGTACACGTACTTCCAATTTTCATGGATATACAGACTTCCAGAAGATTTTCATTTCTTGCAGGTAAGGCCGGTTTTGAGGAACACTGGAAACGGGGGTATAAATATATAGTCCCAAAGTACTCCGCCCTTTGGTATATATTCTTGATTGTACCGGTAAAAAAAGGCTTGTTGAATTCTGTAAGACAGCATGTTCAAATAAAATTTTCACCGGTAGGGATTATGATGTAACAGTCTATTTATTAACCATATAGGATATACACGGGAATGCATGTGTATGAGTTTTGACTTTTTTGTATGTTTTTTGAGATTTTGTATAAGAATCCTGAGAATCGGTATTTAAACGCCTGTCTTTTTGCTGAATAATATGTATATTTGCCACAATGTTTCTCTTGTGTATAAAACATGGCTTTGAATATTACAGGAAAAGAAGCGAAGAAAAGGATGAAAATGAAACCATATCGTAGAAAAGATATCAAGAATATTCCGGGCAAACTCTGCATAAGCAAGGGGGTGGTCGTGTTCAATGAGGCAACATTGGAGACGGGACTTGTGGGTAATGTTTCCGGCGAGTGTATTTCAGTCCCGGTCAGAGTGACTGCGGACAAACAACTTTTTACGGACGATGTCGTAATGCCCCTAAAAGACTGCCGGGAAGCGGATACAGAACAGAAGATTGCGGTACAGCGTCTGTTGAACAAACGGCATTTGGTATGGGACAGGCGCAAAGGCGCATTGTCAGAATCCATGTACATACCCAAAGACGGGCAGCAGGTGAAGGTGAGTCTTTTGGACGGACATGTCATATTGGGGGCGTTCAAGGAGATTGACAGGAAAGGGAATCTTGTGCTGTATTGCCTGATGGAGGAGGACGGCACCCTGCGTCATTCACTGCATGAGGAAATCGGAATTGCGGAGAATTGGCAGATTACCCCGATAGGAACCAGTGCCCGCAGCCGGTTTGCCGATGCACTGCACCGGGAAGGGATTGTGTGGAACGGACGGCTGAAACGCCTTGAATCGCTGGAAATGCATATCAATCGCGGAGGGAAATACTATTACCTGAATGATGTCTTGGAAATCTGTGAATGCAGGGACAGCAGCCGGCCGTCAGACAGAAAGCGACTGGAATGTGGAAACTATTTCAGGGAACGTAAGGATGCCGAATTGGTGCGTGACTGTGTACGTTCCATCGTCAAGCTGAACCGGGGCAAGGATGTCAGGCGATAAACACGACAGCAGGGGTAGAATATTATTTTATCGTTCTCTCCTTTAGGGATCTGAAGGGGAAGTGGGCTTTCTTTTTTTTGTTCTTTCCCTTATAAAAACAAAAACAGACGGCGATGCCGTCTGCTATCCATTTGTTTCTTTTTTGGTATCTTTTTTCTTTGCTCCAAAGAAAAAAGTACATCTACCATCTTCTTCTTGTATAATACCACTTATAGTATTGTTGCTACATTTGTAACACCCCTCGTCTCAGTTATCCGGTACATTTGTATCATCTTCAAGGTAAAAAAAACGGGGCGTCCGGGACTTCTCCCCCCCGGCGCCATATTTTATTTCAATTTAGATATCTGTGGTTTGTCGCATATGGCTACGGACATAAAAAAACAGACGGCGTGCAATGATACCGTCTGTTATTCTTCCATGTGCCTCTTTTCAGGGCGGACATGTTCCGTGCTTTTGCCCGTTTTCCTTCCAGAGGTAAACCTCCTTGTCGGAGACGGACATCACTGTTCTTTTTTCCACATCAAACACCTGCCGGCAGAATGCCTTGGCACAAAAGGATGTTTTCAGTTCCGCCAGTATTCTCACGAGCCTGTCATAAGCATGCATGTCCCAGAAATAATCATACATTCCGCTAAGCGGCACCCGTTTAAGCAGTCCCATGCATGTCGCCTTCCTCACACATTTATCAAAAAGACGCGAACCGATCTCCATACTCTCCATATGATATCGTTTACTACGCAAAGTATCATATCCCTTCTCCCGCAGACGCGTGCGGTCCGCCATGTACATCATGAATATGACCTCTTCCGGTGGAAATGCTCCCACCAGTCCGCTGAAGCATTTCAGGAACGGTATCACGACCACTTTTTCGTCATTATACTCTTTCATGGCACGCTATTTCCCGGAAACGTCCGTTTGTGAATTTCCCGCTTCATCATCCCTTATTGCGGGATTGACATAGAAGTGGCATATTTTGCCGTTTCGCATCGGTTTATACACGGAGTAACCCAGTTTCCTGGCATAACGTCCCACGGAAACCCGGTTGGCGAACTTGCCGGTATGTTCCGTCAGGTGTGCCGCCATCTCCTCGACGGTCATTCTGCTTTTTAATTCCATATCATTGCTTTTATTTGGTTTCATGGTAAGGATAGCCGTGACTGGTACAAATTGTTTTCAATTGATATGAATTAATAAGAGACGGCCATGAAATCGGCGCGGAGGAATTAACGGATTATATTTTAACCTCATTCACGGAGCCGTCTCCCGACTATTTTTCCATCAGCCGGCAGATCTCCCGTATCGTATCGGCATTCCGTTCGTCCAGCCACTCCCTGGCCACGTTCCAGGAGAGCGATTTGCTGAATTTCAGGTTCTCCTTTGTGATGGTGTGATATGACAGTCTTCCTTCCGTAGGTTTGAGTCCGATGGAGTGCAGCCCGCATAAGCCGTCCCGGAAAAATGTACATCTTCCGGTTTCCTGCCTGGCCTGTACCATTGGTACAATGCCCGGAGTTTTTCCATGTAACAATCCCACAGCCCATCCGGTGGGTGCCAGCCTCTCCTTATATCCGGCTTTCAGTAGCCGCAGGATATCTTCCGGCGTACCAAGGCACGGGGTGTGGCATTGCCGCCTGCATAGCGGACAGCGGCATTCCACCGGACGCCTTCCTGTCTTGCGGATTATCCGCTGTAATGCAGTCTCCATCGTTATGCGCCCGGTAAATGGTATTCCGGATTCTTTTTCCGCCATAACTCTATGATGCATTCACGGCCGGCCTGCGTCCAACGTTTTGTCGAACCGAAGGTATATACCTTTCCCCGGCTGTTCTCCCATGTGTAGGGGACATCACATTGCCATGCCCGGCAGGAGGGGAAGACCACCCACTGCCGTTTTTCGTACTTGCAGATTCCTTCCTCGGCAAGAAACTGATGCAGCTGTCGCGGGGAGATACCGAGCTCGTCGGCGATACGTGTACTCTTGAACCAATCCCTGTTCTCGATGAACTCCTCGTAGAAGACAATTTTGGGCATGGAGTCGCGCACCACTTTCCGTAGTTCCCGGATCAGTTCCTTTGCCGCCTCCATATCTTGCGGCATGGGACAATCCAGGCAAGGCATATTGGGGGGCGCCGGCTTCGGATGTTCACGAATGGCAGTCGTCGGGCGTCTTATGGACAGCTTTTCAATAGCTTCACCACACCATTCCGCCAGGGACAGGTCTTCCGGTGCGACCCATCGGACCAACGGTATGATAAGGGGGGATTCCAGCCAGGTCGCCCCATGTCCACGTCCACGCGTGGTGAAGATTTGCGACTCATACTTTCCGGTACGTCCGTTACCCGCCATCTCCCTACGGAGCATGTCTGTAGAGGCAATGCGGAGCCACTCGGATGGAATCTTCCCAAAATGCATCGTGATCTGTGTGGCGTTGACCATCAGTTTGTCACCGATGCGCCGGAATGTGACAGGAAAACCTTCCATGAAATGAAGGATTATGTCATTACGGGCTGCGGCATACAGATCATCAGACTCCAGTTTCAGAAGCTGGTTGCCCCATGCCTCCAGTTCGTCGAGCATGTCGCGGGGTATAATAGTCTCCTTGCGCACCATCCGCAAAAGCCTGCGCATATCAATGGGCCGGAAACTCCACTGCTCCCGTCCGTTCTTCCGGAAACTGATCCTCAATGCCGTCGGGCAGATGCGGGCGATGGCCTCGTCTTCAAGCAGCTCGCTACGTTTAAGTATGTTACATACGTCCATGGCACAGATGTGCAGATGGCCGCAGTGGTTTCGGGAAACCCGTATGTTCCAGTCCCGAAACGGAATGTTCCTATTCTCTCTCATAATCATTTCCTCCTTTCTTTTTGTTGTCAGATTTATGTTTATTTTCAAGCAAGGCCCGCTTGTGGGCCATTTTGCGCACCGGATAGTATGTACGTTTTTCACCGCAAAGGGTATCATAATCCTTCAGCATCAGTGTACCAAGGTCGGACAGTTCGATCTCGACATCCGGATGCAGATGTCTGAAATAGAGCCCACCACTGCATACGTACTTGCCCGTGCAACAAAATGAAATGGCCTGCAAGTTGCCTTTTGTCAGTTCCGCCGCACTATGTAGCGATCGCGTAATGGCGACAAGAACCTGTGCCCCGTTGAAAATGAGCACCATTTTCGGCCGTTTAAATGTACTATGTCTCATGTTGTCCTAATATTTGCGTTAATTCCTCCTTTGTAAATCTAAGGCTGGCAGCCTGCACCAGCCAAGTGTCTGAAACGGTAAATCCACCGGACAGCAATTCGGACATGCGCTCCAGAAGGTAGGCACCGAATGCAGGATCGATGTAAACGACAAATAATAGAGCCAGACATTCTTCAATTAACAGATGTCCCGACGCTTCGTCACGGATAATCATGTTTTCTTTGTCTATTCCGTAAATATCCGTCAGCGCTGTTATCCAATGATGGAAAGAGGCGCGGAAGTCACGGACGTTGTGCCGGTGTGCGTCTCCTTGGGCCCGGATAAAATGTGTTGCGTCGAAATAGACCGGTCCGTCCTCCTGTGACGTTCCAAAAAGCAAATCGGGGAATTCCCTGTACCGGACTGTCCGGCAGGGAATCTTTTCTTCTTTCATGTTCTTTTTTCCATCGTTTTCAAATTTGTATTCAACATTATGCAAATATATATCTTTTTATAGTGAAATATCACAAAAATAAGACTGTTTTTTTCGCTTTTACTAAACTGATTATCGCTGATAATAAGCATTTTGATAAAATTTAAAATCGAAATATCTATATATTTAATTGTACTATTTCGTTTTGCAAATCAAGCATTAAGAAGCTTGTTTCTCATATACTTTTTTTTGTACAAAACTTCTCTTCGGCCTGCACTCTACTCTTTAGGTAAAAAAGCAAAAAAATATGGTGACATCGGACAATTCATTCAACGGGGAGCTTTTGGAGAGCATATTCAGGACTTCCAAGAAAACCATTCAGGAGTATGTCCGCGAAATCGAACGCAACAACCGCTACCGTTCATGCCGCCAAGATATAAGTTCAGGATACATCCTTGATGACCGTGCCAGGCTCATTGACTTATATGAGGCCTGCCTGCAACAGGATGCACATATACGGTCGGTGGTTGAAACTTTGGAAAGCCAGATACTTGGTGACCGTTATATGCTTGTGCATGTGAACGAGAAAGGGAAATATATCAAAGACGTGGTGAACTCACAAAAGATACAGGGCTCGCAATTTGACAAGATAATCAAGGGTGTCGTGGAAGCCAAGCTTTACGGGTATACTTTACTCGAAATCATGCCATATGTTGATTCCGGAACAGGCAGGTTGGCGGAAGTCAACATCATCGAACGGCGCAATGTACTGCCGGACCAGAGAGTTGTACTGAAACGGCAGGGGCTATGGGAACCGCATTGGGACTTGCGCAATCCGACCTACCACCGTTGTTATGTGCTGGTAACCTCGGGTGACCTTGGGCTTTTTTCTGCCACAACGCCATTGATACTCGCCAAAAAGTTCACGGTGGCCAATTATGTCAACTTTTCCCACACCTACGGACAACCGATCATTCATGGAAAGACGGTCAGTGAGAGCAATGCCGACCGCAAACGGCTGGCCGGTGAAATAGCCAATGCGGCACAGAACAAGGTCGTGGTCACCGGCATTGAGGATGAAGTGGACATCAAGACCTTCACCATGTCCAATTCGGAAAAGATATATACCGGACTGATCGACTTTGTCAACAAGGAGGTTGCCAACCTTGTGCTCGGTTCCGAGTCCATGGCCGGAGGAATGCAGTCGTATGTGGGTTCGACCAAGGCGCATCAGGACATTTTTCGTGACCGTATCGAGGTTTACCGCAGGTATATCGAGAATGTCATGAATGAGGAGATAATCCCCCGGCTGGTGGCTATCGGATATATTCCCGAGGGGTTGGAATTCCGATATTCGAACCGGATAGAGATGAACAACGAGGACCGCATCAAGCTCTATTCGTTTATCACAGACAAATATGAGGTGGCGGCTGATGAAATCGAGAAGGAGTTCGGCATCAACGTGGGCAGACAGCTCAATGTCATCCCGGGATTAGGGTTCGGAGCCGAAAGCGGTTCGTATAGTATCAGCTACAACGACCGTGGTATCATGTCGGACGAGGAATATTTTCGGCGTTACGGACGTCCGCGAGGGACGAAGGTCGAAAATTTTCTTCGGGGAGCGGAATAGAAGCCCGGCTTCCACTCCCCGACAAGGCTCCGTTCAGGGCTGTCAAGGCATCCGGAACTCAAGATTCAGAGACGGAAAAGGAGTATCGTGTCATTTTGGAAGCATTCCGCAGGCTGATCCACTATTGGGAGAACAACGCGGAACGTCTCGACATTATAGAGGACATCATCACCCTGCGTGCCTCTTTCCTGATAGACCGTGCGCTGACAGGTCTGCGAATCGACATGGACCACGCATTGGAGATACTGAGAAATCACAACTCCTTTGCAACAGAGAGGAGACGGCAACAGCGTGACATCCTGATTGCAGCCATAGACAACCTGGTGGATTTTGCCGCTGCAGAAGAGTATACCATGTTTGGGGAACTTCCCGAATCGGTGGATAAACGAGATATGGAGGGATATGAAAAAATATGCCGTCTGTATAACCTCGTCCATGCGGAGGAAGAGAACAGCCAGGTCTTTTTCATCGCGTCGATGGCCGCATGGTGGATAGCGGTGGATATGGATGCCGTTCTGACCTATATGACACAAGGTGACGAGCGGGTACGTACCTGGCATCTATCGTTGGAAGGACTTTCATTCCGCAAGTCGGAGTTCCCTCCGGAACTGATACCGCCGATCGAATGGGGATGCCGCTGTTTCTTAGTCGCAGAAGGGTTCACCGCAGTCCGGGCGGCTTTGCAGGGTAAAGGAGAGTATCTGGAAAAGGTGGATCCGGTCTTTCGGGAGAGCCTGGCTACAGGCGGGCGTATCTTTTCCGATGCACACCGCTATTTCTCTGTCCCGCTTCCGGATTACATGGCAGATATTGTAAGACGCATTAAAGAAAAGTTCGCCTATGCCCAAGATAACGCTTGATGAGTTTTGCAGCCACTGGGTAAGCAGGACCGGTACGCGCGTCATGGCCAGCCGTCTGGAGTTCAATGTATTCGATTTCACAACGGCTGCCGGTGACTATACCAAGCAAGAGTTCGTATCCTCATTCGCTTCAGGAGGATTTAACGGCAGCAAATGGGCACCACGAACCTCTAAATGGGGAAAGAAGTTTTCCCATCCGGTCATGAACGATACCGGGACACTGGCCCGGAGCATACAGTCGGAAGTCAGCCGGACAGATATAGTGGGACGGCGTTCTGACCGTACGCGCATCTTCCGAAAAGGCGCAAAGTATTATATGTGGACTACGGAAAAGAGCTTTCCCATCAAAGGCAAGCGAGGTCGTAGCAAGGAACGTTACGGGCATTATGCCGCTATACACAATACTGGTCCGAAATTCGGTATGTATACGGTAAACCAGTATTCTGCACGGCGTCCCGTACACCGCCAGTTCATAGGTTTCTCCCCGAAGATAGAGGATTACATCGCTGATAATTTTATGGATATGATTTTTAAAGGATTTCCGGGCGTATGATAAAGGACAAGCATTCCGTAGGACAACCGCATCAACCGGCTCCCGTGCAGGAAAGCCTGCCGGAAGAAGTGTCCGAAAATCCGTTTGTGAACATGTATCAGGCGGTGAAGCGGGCCATACAGACCATAAGGGAGGATCCGGACGATCCGCTCTCATCTCCCTTTTTCAAGACCATAGCCATTGACAACGGACAGTTCGCCCGTATCGTACGTGGGGAAAACACGGAATATGAGACCGTTTTTCCGGCCGTCTTTATCCATTTTGTCAACGTGAGGTACCTGGTGCAACAGCAAAGAATCGGCGAGGGACGCGCCACCATGCGTGTACACTTCATTCTTAATACGCTCAACAACGGGGACGAGGATAGGGAGTGCGAGTCATTCATCGTATTCCAGAGGCTGAACGTGGCCATTCAGGATGCCAAGAACAGGGAACCCGCCCTTAATGAACGGTGTAACCTGACCTATTTTGACATGCCGACCACCAGCAATATGCTCCAGGCGTATTGGGTGGACTATGAGGTATGGTTCCGGGAGTCTTCCGCATGGAAATACAGGGATTGGATAAAACGCTATCTGGTCATGCCGCCTTTCACGCAGCATGGCGATGCGCCGCAGCATGACAGCGGCGGGCACGGCTATCACCCTGAACCGGGCTATGATAAGGTAACCGGATTCAGTCGGGCGGTGGAAACAGATGTACGTGACGGAAACAAGGATGACATTTCCGACATTTGATGGTGGGGCTTTGCTCATTCACAACGTGGATACCCAAAGGGGTAGCCCGGTACTTCGTCCGTTCAAGTAATGCATGGTCTTTTTCTTGAAAAATGTCATTATTCCGGGCAGTAAGCCCCGCTACCATATCCAAATGTCTTATAAAATGATCTTGAAGTTGCGTGGTGTTGCAGATGGACAGCCCGTCCGGAGCTGTTTTTAACCCATAATCTTGTTGAATGCCTACTCTTCCATAAAAAGAAAAATATGAGTACAGAAGAATTGCAATATGTGGTGGGTGAAGCAAAAACGGGTGAACCTGCCGTTATCCGTTTCTTCGGCCGCATAACGGAAGAAACAACCTCCCGTTTCAATGATGAGTTCGACTTTCTTGAAAATATTATCCGCCCCTCCTGTATCCGCGTGTTAATCAATTCGGAAGGTGGCAGTGTCCTTTACGGAATGTCCACTTACTCCACCATCGCCAATGCCAAAGTGGACACCGAATGTGTCATCGAGGGTGTGGCAGCGTCAATGGCTTCCATTATCTGGGCTGCGGGCAAACGTTCCCTTATGCGGGACTACGCCATTTTAATGATCCATAATCCTATACTGCCGGACAATGACGGGGAGGAGCCTTCGGACATGCTTTTGGCTTTCACCAGGCAGATAGAAACGATTTATCGGAAAAGGTTCGGTTTGAATAAGGAGCATGTACGCGCCATTATGGACGGGCAGGCCGGCAAGGACGGAACTTATTTTGATGCGCAGGCTGCCGTAAAAGCGGGCATCATTCCATCAGAGAACATTATTCGTACATCGAAGCAGCTCTGTCGCAAAGTACATGACGAGATTGCCGGACTGGCGGACATGACGGCCATTCAGAAGTTGATGGGCCGTGTCAGTGAGGGGAATAAACCTTTTGAGGATATTTTTCCTACTCTTACAGAAACAGAAAACGATATGACGAACGAAAACAAGACACAAGGTTTTGAGTACGGGGCGATTGCCGCCTCGCTGGGCATGAAGGACGGAGAGGTCAAGGATGTAATGGCCCGTATCTCCGAACTGGCAGCGATGGAACCTAAATACAAAGAGGTACAGAAAGCCCTGAGTGACGCACAAACGGTCATAGCCGGTAAGGATGCTGCAATCCGGAACTTGCAGAAGGATCTGTCCGCTGCCACGGCACGTCTCTCCACTTATGAACAAAAGGAAAAGGACGAGAGGACATCCCGCATCGAAACGCTGGTGGAGAATGCCATCGGCGAAGGTAAGATTGACCGTGAGGCAAAAGCGCAATGGGTGGAGATGGCGGAGGCCAACTTCGAGTTGGCGGACAAGACACTGGCTTCCATCCCCGCGCGTGAGATCATCTCCAAAGAAATCGCCAATGACCCGGCCAATATCCAGGCCACGGCGGAGGCGACCAAGACGGCCGAGCAGATGATGGCCGAGAAAGTGTCTGAGGTAGTCGGTGCGGATTTCAAGTTCCGCAAACTCTGACAGGCAGACATCCGATCTTAATTGAAATGCCGGAGGCCGCAGGGCCTCGCGCGGAAACACAAGTATCCGCCAGTCGGCCGAGTTTCACATTTCAACGGAAAAACTTAAAACGACAATGGCCGATACAGTAAATTTTCTTCAAAATGGATATAGCGGTGAGGTTCTTGAGGACCTGCTGACTTATACCGTGCAGGGTAATGATACGGTTCGTGAAGGACTGATCCATATCAAGACGGGCATCCAGCACCGTTATACACTGCCTGCCATCAAGCTGGGCAATATCATTCAGGACAATGTGCCGACCCCACAGCCCATTCATGGCTCCAAAGGGGATGAAGGTTCGAACGAGTACCAGTTCACCGAACGGTATCTTGAGCCTTCCGACTTTATGGTTTACCTTGAGTTCAACCCACGGGACTATGAAAAGTACTGGCGTTTCGCACAACCGGAGGGCAATCTTGTATTCCGGGAACTTGACCCGAAAATCCAGGCCACGATGCTTCGCCTGCTCATGGACAAAAAGAACGAATACATCGGTAATGCCATATGGACCTCCGCACGTGGCGGAGATACGGTGGCAAAAATTACCGCACCGGAAGGCTGTACGAAAATTGGCGCCAACAAGGAGAAGTATTTTGACGGTGTTGTCAAACGCATCCTCGACAATGTAAGTTCTAAGGACACTCAGGTAGTTGCCGGCGGACAGTGTATCGTTTCGGGAACGACCGAGCTGACAGACGGTGCGGCAGTGGAAGCGGCTCTTTATGCGATGTGGAAAAAATGTCCCAAACAAATCCGCAAAAAGACGTCCTTGGCCTTTGTGGTCGGATGGGATGCCTGGGACGCGTATGACCAGTATATCTCGGACAAACAGGTCAAATACTCCGAAAATACCGAGGTCAACCGCTATCGCTTTAAAGGCAAGAGGATTATCCCGATCGTGGGAATTCCCGAACATACGATGGTGCTCGGCGAGTTTTCCACCGGGATGGATTCCAATCTTTGGATGGGGGTGGATTATGCCAACGATACGGATATTCTGAAAATTGACCGGTTGCAGGCCAACTCCGAACTGTTCTTTTTTCAGATGCGCATGAAAATGGACGTGAACATTGTCCGCCCCGCAGAAATCGTGGTGCATACCGCCTACAAAAAGAGCGAATAACACACCTTTCTTCATTTTTCAATATCTACCCGGGGAGCGGAGGTCAGAGCCCCGTTCCCCTTTTTTATTCCACTGTTATGGCAAAAAAAATAAATACGGAGGAGGAACCTCAAAAAGAAGGCAACAAGGTTGCCGCACCGGTATTTCCGGCGGAAGCAATACCGGAAATGTCCGAGAAAATACCCGCTACGGTTGAAGACGAACAGTCCGTCCCGGCTGGGAAGACAGGGAATACGGAGGACGAGGTGGCAGACCCGTATATACTGGCCCTTTTGAAAAAATTCCCTGCATATCCGTCCCTGTATATCGACAGGCATGGTGGGACCTATACTCCGGACACGGCGGCAACTGTCAGAGGCCGGGCTGTACTTTACAAAAATCCTTTTTATAACGAACTTAAAACAAAACCATAATGGCACTCGGCAATGTCTTTATCAAGGATGTGGACGGCAATATCCCTTACGACACCGGTTCTTCCAACGAGAAGGTGACGGGATTGTTGTTTGATATTTCCCTCCAACCCACACTCTTTACTGAAGGGTATGGCAAAACCAATGAAACAAAGCTCAAACCGGGGGATGTATGCTACATCACCTCATTCAAGTCCGCCGTTAAGGATTTCGGTATCGTTGAGCGTGTGACGGCTACCGACGAGGAGGAGATGAACGTCAATTTTCTACATGGTATTCCTGCCTACCATATCCGTGAGTTTTTCCGGATGTCAGGCAATCTGAACGGTGCGGGAAAACTCTACGTAATGTTCGCGGACTGTTCGGCGAACTGGGACGCACTCGAAATCATGCAGCGTGCCGCCGGAGGCATGATCAACCAGATGGGAATTTGGACGGAACAGCCGCTATGGAAGGCGAACGGGACTTCCGGAGAGTACAATCTCAACCTGGTAAAGGGACTTAATGATGTGGCTGTAGGGCTTGCCGGGCAAAACCAGCCCCTGTCACTCATACTCTCCGCCAATCCTTCCAATACAGGGGCGGACACGACTGAGGGACGTCAGATTGACTTGAATAAAATACCGTCATGTATATGTGAATCAAGCCGTATCAGCTGTATATTCGGCCAGGCGCATCACGAAAAGATCTCCACGATGCAGATGCGCAACAAGAACCACACCCCCGTGGGATTCTTGGGCGCGGTCATGGGCGCCATTGCCAAGGCGAACGTCCATGAATCCATAGCATGGGTCAAACAGTTCAACCTCTTCACGGAGGATTTTCAGGAGATAGAGCTGGGGTTCGGTGATATCAGCCTTGATGAGGCGGAGGAGCATTTTATCAGCCTGAACCGGTATGAGTCGCTGTCCCCGTCACTGCTTGACGAGCTTGATGACAAGGGCTATATCTTCCCCATCAAGTATGCCGGCCGTGAGAACGGCATTTATATTTCAAAGGACCAGACCTGTTCAACGGGTGATTTCCGCACCATTGCAAGGAACCGTACGATCAACAAGAGCCGCCGCGCCGTGCGCGCCGCACTGTTGCCGTATGTGAATTCCCCGCTGATGGTCAATCCTTCAACCGGGTTCCTTGCCCCGTCGAAGATTACAGCATTCAAAACACTCATCGGGGATATATTGGCCAAGATGCAGGCAGCACAGGAAATTTCAGGATATGCTGTCACTATCGATCCGAACCAGAATGTACTGGTGGACGATACGCTCCGCATCTCCTATGTCCTTGTGCCTGTCGGAGTGGCTGTGGAGATTTATGTAGAGGAAGGACTTTCATTAACCGCAAACAAATCATAGAAAATGGCAATAATTAATAATGTGGCATATTCATGGTCTATGATAACCCTGTCATCGACCGCCCTGGGAATTGACGAGGGATCTACAACCCTTGAAGGTGTGTCCGCTATCAAGTGGTCGAAAAAACGTAAGGTGGAAAGTAACTATGGCATGGGTGGAAAACCTGTCAGCCGCGGATTCGGAAACATTACCTATACGGCGAGTATCACAATGGACTATGCCACGCAACAATTGTTGCGTTCAGTCTATGGCTCGTTGCTCGAAATCGGTGAGTTCGACCTGATCATCAGCTTTGCCAACCCCATGGCCAGTGATGACTGGACGACCACAACGGTGACACTCAAAGGATGTATCTTTACGGAGGACTGTCTTGAATCGCAGCAGGATGATACCAACATCACGCATGAGTTCGACTTGAATCCGTTTGATATCCAGATAGGTAACGGCGATACAATCTGACTTGTCATGAATGTGACCTTTGAAGGAAAATCTTCCACCGGAAAAAATGAATGGCTTACACCTCCTTATTTGCTTGACAGGTTGGGAGAATTCGATTTGGACCCGTGCTCACCGGTAAACCGTCCATGGGATACGGCGAGGCATCACTACACCGTCGGGGATGACGGGTTACGGCAGCCATGGTTTGGACGGGTGTTTTGTAATCCTCCCTATGACACGCCACTGATTGTCCGCTTTATCCGTAAATGTGTGGAGCACCGGAATGCTATTGCGCTCACTTTTGTCCGCACGGACACCCGGCTGTTTCATGAACTGATATTCCCTTATGCGGACACAATACTTTTCATCAGGGGACGGCTCAGGTTCTATCATGTCACCGGAGAGCAGGGAGGCACTGCCGGGGCGCCATCCTGCCTGATCTCCTTCAACAAAGAAAATACTGCCGTTCTGGAAACCTGCGGTATCGAAGGAAAACTGGTATACCCCAGGCTTTTGTAACCGGTTACCGGTTCTCGACTCGGGCACCGATCTGTTTGTGGGAAGTATAATTCCGGCAAATAAATCGGTTGTGTTTATGACAGGATTGTTTTTTTAATATATACTGAAAGCTATGTCCCCCTCATTGCTAGAAATATATCTCATCTGGTTGCAAAAATATCGGATATGGCCAATAACCTTGTTTATAGTATGGTAGAAATATCCACGAATCCAATATTCTATCGGTCTGTTTGCTATAAAATCACCTGACTGAATAGGCAATGCATAGGCTTCATAATCAGAGAGCCACTGCTAAATAAGCAGGTGACTCTTATTGCCTATAAAGAATCTTCATTTATAGATTTTCAGAAGCACTGTTTTCTATCTGTATTGTATTCCTAATCTCAATATCATTATGGGCATAACCTCTGATTGCCAGCAAATTCTTACATTCATTATAGATAACACCTCTTTTCTTAGGATCTTTTATAGTCACTATCAAAACAACCTTTTGCGATATGTCTATTCCGTCCAATTCTCTGGATACCTCAGCTGCTTGCCTATAAAGTCCTACAAGTTTCAGTGCCCACTTTTTCTCTTGTTGCAATATATTCCTTTTATTGGAAGGTGTCATGTCGCTCAATGACACATGATACTTCTTAATCGGTTGATACTTGTTTCCTTTCTCAATAAGAATCCTTTCATTAGCTTTTTCCGCCTTAAAGGCGGCTTTCTTATAATACAAGTCGTTCAATACATTGGCAGAATCCTTGGACATCCTCTCTTCATTCCTCATCATTGATGATTGTGAAAGATCTGCATGGTCAACTTCCGTAAACGTCTCTAAATAAACATCCACCTGACTTTGACAATATTCGCTTCCCTGACTTGCTATCAATACAGGATCAACAGCCAGTGTAACAGTAATATCCCCATAGTAGTATCCTTCATCGTCAACCATACTCTTCGGAAAAGGAAAGTCCAGCGACTGGACATCTATACCCTTATCCATTGTATGACAGAATATCATCGTGCTTTCGTCAGAATCGTTCAATAATATGTTGTCCAAGGTGGCAGGGAGACCAAAACCCATCTCGTATTTGAAATTGTCCGTTGATTTAGCTATATTTGAAGGATAAAAAGCATTATGTATTAAAATGGCACGAATCAGTAGCGGATTAAAAGGAACGCCTAACCGATATTGAATATTTGCAGCCAACGATGCGATCCGTGGTGTGGAAAAGCTGGTTCCACTACACATACAGAACTGCCTGCCATAAATAGAAAAAGCAGAAATGTGAGTATCCCAGTTTCCACCATAATGGACAAGATCAGGCTTGGTATGATTCTCCACCCCTGGACCAATACGAGAAAATGGGCTCCTGTCATTTTCCTCTGCGTCCCGTTCCGTCGTTTTTGCATGAGCTATCGAACCGACCACAAGGCTCATGACAGAATCCGCCCCTTTGTTCAGCCGGAATGATTGACTGGTATCGGCTGGATTGTCAATATTTCCAGCAGACTTGCATATCAATATATTGTATTGC